>Ga0316191_10000541_pt1 | contig 24731 bp, 21 predicted proteins | sample Eddworburr2cm_MG_FD_204928 | JGI IMG/M metagenome (GOLD analysis project Ga0316191, IMG submission 204928) | Coastal sediment microbial communities from Maine, United States - Eddy worm burrow 2 cm | ecosystem: Environmental > Aquatic > Marine > Coastal > Sediment | place: USA: Maine... | reverse complement strand
AAGGCCTCGTCATCCAGAACCTGCTGACGGGCTCGTCGTTTACCGAGTTCCTGTCGGTCATGGTGACCAACTTCTCGCACTTCCACCCCGTGGGCGTGGTGCTGGTTGCCATGCTTGGTATTGGTGTAGCGGAACATACCGGCTTTATCAACGCCGCAATCCGCTCGCTGTTGAATGTCACGCCGGCGAAGCTGCTCACACCGATGGTGATCCTGGTGGGTATCGTCTCGCACGCTGCCGTTGATGCGGGCTACGTGCTCGTAATTCCGCTGGGTGGCGTTATCTTCTACGCGGCCGGCCGACATCCGCTGGCCGGTATCGCCGCAGCGTTTGCCGGTGTATCCGGCGGCTTTTCGGCCAACTTCGTGCCAAGCTCGCTGGACCCGTTGCTGCAGGGCCTGACGCAGGCCGGCGCACATATTCTGGATACGAGCGTTGTTGTTAACCCACTCAACAACTACTTCTTCACGACCGCGTCATCCCTCCTGATCATCGGCCTCGGCTGGTACATCACGGACAAGGTCGTCGAGCCTCGCATCATGAAGACGGAGATCGATGGCGATGCCGAAGATCTGCCCGAAATGCACGACCTTTCAGAAAGCGAAAGCAAGGGCCTGCGCTGGTCCCTGATCGCCATGGTCGTCGGCATCGGCATCCTGATTGCTACTGCACTGCCCGCGGATTCCGCATGGCGCGCAGCGGACGGTGGACTGACCGCCTCCAGCGCCCCGATGATGCGTGCAATCGTGTCACTGATTTTCCTGCTGTTCCTCGTGCCCGGCGTTGTATTCGGCGTCGTTTCCGGCTCGATGAAGAGTTCAAAGGACATGATCGAGGGCATGACGCACTCCATGCACAGCATGGCCTACTACCTCGTCATCATGTTCTTCATCGCGCAGTTTGTGTACGCGTTCGGCCAGTCGAACCTGGGCGTACTGCTTGCCCTCAAAGGCGCTGAATTCCTGAAAGCACTCAACGCCGGTGCATCGATCACGATCGTCGGCATCGTGATCCTCACGGCGTTCGTCAACATCTTCGTCGGCTCGGCGAGTGGTAAATGGGGCCTCCTGGCACCGATCTTCGTGCCAATGCTTATGTCGCTCGGCATCTCGCCCGACCTGACGCAGGCCGCCTATCGTGTCGGTGACTCGAGCACCAACATCATCACACCGCTAATGCCGTACTTTCCGCTGGTTGTCGTCTACTGCCAGCGCTACGTGAAAGGCACGGGTATTGGCACGTTGACCGCGATGATGCTGCCGTATTCGATGTGGTTCCTGCTGTCCTGGACGGTGTTCCTGCTGATCTACTTTGCGATCGGCTTCCCGCTCGGGTTCGCGGCAAGCTACACGTACCCACCAACCTAAAGGAAGCAAATGCACGACTTCGAGAAGCTGGGCGCCTTCTATCTCGGCAAGCGCCACGACACTGAGGCGGACGCACTCACGGACGAGTATGTCCTGTATGACTCCAAGGACCTGACGACGCACGCGGCTATTATCGGAATGACGGGCTCGGGCAAGACCGGTCTCGGCATCGGGATACTCGAGGAGGCGGCGCTCGATCACATTCCGGTTATCGCGATCGACCCGAAAGGCGACATGGGCAACCTGTTGCTCACGTTTCCGCAGCTCAAGGCCGAGAACTTTCGTCCGTGGATCAACCCACGCACGGCCCTCGATAAGGGGCAGACCCCTGACGAGTTTGCTGCAGCGCAGGCGGCGCTGTGGAAGAAGGGCCTGGGTGAATGGGGTCAGACCGGCAAGCGTATTGCACAGCTTCGCGAGAACGTCGATCTCGCCATCTACACACCCGGTAGCAATGCCGGCCTCCCCGTATCGGTGCTGCACTCGTTCAGCGCACCGGACCAGGACCTGATTGACGATATCGACCTTTACCGCGAGCGCGTGCAGGCGACGGCAACGGGGATCCTCACCTTGCTGGATATGGATGCGGACCCGGTCTCCAGTCGTGAACACATCCTGATCTCGCGACTGCTTGATAACGCGTGGCGAGAGGGCCGCAGCCTCGATGTTCCGGGCCTGATCGGGGAGATTCAGGACCCACCGATCACGAAAGTCGGTGTCATGAACATCGATTCGTTCTTCCCCGCCAACGAGCGCTTCAAGCTCGCGATGGCGCTGAACAACCTGCTGGCCGCACCCGGATTCGAGGCCTGGATGCAGGGCACGCCGCTCAATGCGAAGAACCTGTTGTACACGGAAGAGGGCAAGCCGCGTATTTCGATAATGTCTATCTCGCATCTCGACGATGCACAACGCATGTTCTTCGTGTCGATGCTGCTAAATGAACTCATTGCGTGGATGCGCTCGCAGCCCGGCACCTCCAGCCTGCGCGCGATCCTCTACATGGACGAGATCTTCGGCTATATGCCGCCGGTCGCGAACCCGCCGTCGAAGAAGCTTTTCCTGACGCTGCTGAAACAGGCGCGCGCCTATGGCCTCGGCCTCGTACTCGCCACGCAGAACCCCGTCGACCTCGATTACAAGGGACTCTCGAACACCGGCACGTGGTTCATCGGACGCCTGCAAACCGAGCGCGACAAGGCGCGCGTCATGGAGGGCCTCGAAGGCGCCACTGCGGGCAATTTCGACAAACAAAAAATGGAGCGTACGATTGCCGGTCTCGGCAAGCGCCGCTTCCTGTTGCACAACGTGCACGAAGATGAGCCCGTTGTCTTCAACACGCGCTGGGTACTCTCTTACCTGGCCGGCCCATTGACACGTGATCATATTCGCGAACTCATGAAGACCGCGAAGAACACGCTCGCTGCGGCCGCCAAGGCAGTATCGAAACCCGCACGCAAGAGCAAGGACTCCGCCCCGGCACTTCCGCCGTCCGTCAAACAGTACTTTGTCCCCGGGTCAGGCGAAGAGATCGTCTACCATCCGCGCGTGATCGCCGGTGGCGATGTTGTGTTCACCAGTGCCCGCTACGACATCGAGGACGAGCGGAAGGTCCTGCACACCGTCGAGTTCGAGGACGGCCCGGTCGATATTGATTGGGATAACAGCGAGCCACTGAACCTGTTGGTCGAAGACCTTCGCGACGAGGGCAATGAGGACGCGACATTTGCAGATTGTCCGGCGGCTGCCGACGACGTGAAGGCCTATGCAAGGTGGGAGAAAGACTACAAGCGCTGGCTACGGCAGAACGAGAACGTCACGCTGTACCGCAGCAAGGCTTTTCGACTGACGTCGACGGCGGCGGAAACCGAGGGTGACTTCCGGGCGCGACTGCAGGACGCAGCCAGTGAGAAACGCGATGCGGCGATTGCCAAGATTCGCAAGCGCTATGCCACCAAGACAACCACGCTCGAGAATCGCCTGTTGCGGGCCGAGCAGGCAATCGCGGTGCAGCAGGAGCAATCAACAAAGAAGAAGCTCGATACCGCCATTTCATTTGGCACCGCCATTCTCGGGGCCGTACTGGGTCGCAAGAAGCTCTCTAGCAGCACCGCCACCAAGGTAGGCTCCGCCATCAAGACGGCCGGGAGCGCGAGCAAGGAGGCGGCGGATGTCGCCCGTGCCGAGCAGATCGCTGAAAAAGTCAGGACAGAAATCGCTGCGCTGAACAGTCAGCTCGAAAAGGAAATAGCAGATCTCGATACGAGCTTTAATGCCCAGGCCGAGGAACTTGGCGAGATAGTTGTCCGCGCAAAAAGCACAGACATCCATGTCGCTATAACGGGGCTCGCCTGGCTGCCTTACACGAAGGGCGAAGGCGGCCGACTGAAACCGGCCTGGTAGCAACGCGATCGTCCGGCAAAGCAGGTTCCTTCTGAGCAAGGTCGTTCCCGGCAATGAAAGCACCTGCTGAGATCACGACCGCAAGGCTTGTGCTACGACGACCGGTTGCGAGTGATGCGGAAGAGATCTTCGCGCGCTACGCGGGCGACGCGTCGGTCGGTCGATATCTCGCCTGGCCAATCCACAAGACCATCGATGACACGCGGGCGTTTCTCGATTTCAGCGACCAGGAGTGGGCGCGGTGGCCGGCCGGGCCTTATTTGATATTCTCGAAGGACACCTGCACGCTGCTCGGCAGCACCGGGTTTTCATTTGAGACCGATGGGCGAGCTGTTTGCCTGCTGCCACCCGGATCACCAACCATCAAGGCGGGTTTTGGAGAAATGCGGGTTTGTCGAAGAACGCTCGCTGCAACTCAAGTGTGAGTTTCCGAACCTCGCACCCGGAAAAATGCTGGATGCCGTTTGCTATGTGTGGACGGCCAAACTGGAACAAGGAATATGACATTGAAAACTGTACTTCGAGTAATCGTCATCGGCCTCGCCTTCGCCGGCCCGATTCAGGCCGCAGCCAGCGATGCAGACGTCTTCAAGGCGCGTCGGGAGGCGCTGATGGAGAAACTCGATGGTGGAGTCGCCGTCCTGTATGGCGCAAATGACGCTGGCGCTATTGTCAAAGGCGGTTTCGTTCAGGAATCCAGCTTCTATTACCTGACTGGGATTTCAGAACCCGGTGCGGCGCTGATCCTGGCGCCGGGCGAACATCGCTACAGGGAGACGCTGTATCTGCAACCACGCAATCCCGAAATCGAAAACTGGGATGGTCGTCGCGAGCCCCTGGGCGATGCGCTGAACGAGGCCCTGGGATTCGACCGGGTGGCTCGCACCTACGCGCTGCCCTCAGATCTTACCGCCATGCTCCAGCGCAGCAAGAAAGCCGTCTTTCTGGGTCCAATTGTCAGTGCGACCGCAGACGTTCCCCGCGCGCTGAGCATGCTCCGTGACGCCCAGTCGCGTGTTCCGGGCACCAGCCTCACGAATATGGCCGACCTGATTCCGGAGATGCGGCGCATAAAGGATGCGCAGGAAGTAGAGAAGATTCAGAAAGCAATCGACATAACAGGCAAGGGGATTGTGGCCGCAATGAAGGCGGTCGAACCCGGACAGCTGGAGTTTCAGTTGCAGTCGGTCGTTGAGCACGCCTACGAGATGGAAGGTGCGCAGTTTCTCGGGTTCTCGACAATTCTTGCGTGGGGCCCCAACACGACGGTCCTGCACTACGGCAGCAACGACCAGAAGATCCAGGAAACTGGCCTCGTCCTTATCGATACCGGCGCAGCCTGGGAGCATTACAGCGCTGATGTCTCACGGACAATTCCTGTCAGCGGCACCTTCTCCGCCCGCGAAAAAGAGCTCTACGAACTGGTATTGAAGGCCTCTGACGCCGCCATCCGCCAGGTCAAGCCCGGTGCCGACTACTACAACGACGTGCACATGACCGCGAAGAAGGTCCTTGATGACGCGGGATACGGCCAGTACTTCATTCATGGAACCGGCCATTTCCTGGGCCTGGACGTCCACGATGCCGGCAACTATGACTTGCCGCTAAAGGCGGGGGTCGTGATTACCGTAGAGCCGGGAATCTATATACCAGAGGAAGGCATTGGCATTCGGATCGAGGACGACATTCTCGTAACCAGGGACGGGCCCGTGGTGCTATCGAAACACATTCCCCGTACCGTCGAAGATATCGAACGCGCAATGGCCGAGTAGGGGTAAGCGCCTGGTTGTAACCTCTCAGCAGATTGGTTACAGGGAATTTCCCGCTGACGATCAATAACAGGCTCACACGAAGCCGGCGCGGGACAGGCAGCCGAACACGCCTCGCGTGTTCCGTCCTCGCCACGTATTTCTATCGAACTGCCAGCTCGGCTATAGATTCGGCTACCTGTCCCGCCCCGTCTTGATCATGGGATGGGGTCGGTTCACGAACCTGCGATGCGCTTGAGGGAGCGCAGTGGACAACATACCCGAATCTATAGCCGCAGGCGTGTGAGGGTGTGTTGTCCGCTGCGATCCGTTTGCCGTGTATCAGTTGGTCCACACACGATGTGATCAACCTGCTGGGAGATCACAACTAGTCGCCGATGCAGGCCCCCGCGTAGGCCTTGGTCACGCCGGCATTGTCGAGCTGACATTCATTGTCGTACGTTACGCTGTCCATGCCACAGACAGGTGAGTACTGGTCTGGGCAGTTGCGCCCGAGGTTGTCACAGACACCGGCATAATCGATCCGTACACCCCGGCGTTCGGCATGGCATGCGTTGCTATATGTCATGCCGTCAGACCCGCATACCGGAACAAACAGGGTCGGGCATGAGCGCGTGTTACATGCCCCCTCGGTGAAGGCTTCGTTACCCGCCGCGTCGGAATAGCAGGCATTGTCATAGGTTTCGCCGTCGTTGCCACAGACCGGCGCGTAAACCTTCGGGCAATTGTCAAAGTCGCAGTTGCCTTTGCGCTGCACGGGCACTCGCTCGATACCCGCCTCACACCGGTTGATAAACGTCCGCCCATTCATTCCGCAAACAGGCTCCTGGATGCTTGGGCAACCATTCGGTGTACAGGCGCCCAGCCCGGCAATATCGACCTTTGACTTGGACGCGAAGCACTCGTTGATATAGGTGTTTCTGTCTGTACCGCAAACCGGGTCAAACGTCTCCGGGCAGCCCGTTGCATCATCGAGGCATCGGCCCTGGCTGGCAACCGTAGCGCCAGCAGCTCTCGCCACGCAATCGTTGCTGTACGTTTGGCCGTCATCACCACAGACCGGGTCGTACTGCATCGTGCAGGCAACGTCATCACCCTGAGCCACCATCAAGGGTGGAGCATTCGCCGGGAAAAGCGACTGTAAATCAACGTCTCCTGCCAGTGTTGGTGCCGCAACGATCAATGCCAACAAGGCCAGTGTCGGGGTTCGGGTATTCATGCGACGAAGTTTTTCCATGCTGGCTTAGAGCAATATTGCGCCGTCAGGTTCAACGTGCGGCGCCCCAATAATTGTAACTGAGCGCCCGGATACCGGGTACATACATTCTATTATCGTCCTCGATGTCGAAGCCGCCCTCCCTGAGCAGCGCCGGAATATCCCTGTCCATGTTGCAGCCGCCGGAAATCCGGCGCCACCCGGGGTTCAGGCGGCGTTGCCACTTGTGCACATCCTGGTCGGGCGCCTTGCCGTGCTCGCAAAAGAACAGGTGGCCGCCTGACTTCAGCACGCGACGCATTTCCTGCAATGCGGTAACGACGTCGGGAATGGTGCACAAGGTGTAGGTGACCAGCACCGAATCGACGGCGTTATCATCGAGCGGAATCTCCTCGCCAGGCAAGCCGATCAGCTCTACCTCGATATCAGACTCGGCGATCGCACGCGCCGCGGAGTTACGCATACCTTCAGACGGTTCGAGTCCGAAGACCCGCCGAACATTTTGCCGATCATAGTGGCGCAGATTGAGGCCGCCGCCGAAGCCGATCTCCAACACATCGCCGTAGGCGCGATGCACAATCTTTTCCCGTTGTTTGCGCGTTGGCTTGCTGCTGCACGCCACGTTGATGAGGTGCGGCAGGATGCGATCGTTGTAGAAGCTCACTGCACCAGCTCACTCACACTGACAAGCTCGAAGCCCTCCTCGAGCAGCCGGGGTAGCTCTCTTTCAAGCAGCTCCAGCGTGCTGGGATACGGGTGGCCGATGGCCACAACCTGCCCACGCTGGCGTGCAAGCGTCTTCATGCGTTCGAATTCTCGCGCGACGGTTTCCGGCGAGCGATCCGGGTCGAGAAACACATCTCGCTTTGCCGCGCTGACGCCGGTCTCATGTGCAATTTGCAACGCAACGCTTTCATGGTGCGTGTAGCTGTCAATAAAGAACAGGTTCTCGCGATCGTGGATTTCTTCCATGAGCCACTGCATGTGGCCCGGGTGGCGCGTGAGGAGGGAGCCTCTATGGCTATTTACGCCAATTGCGTGTGGGACGGACCTCAGTGCCTCGTCAACGACAGCGTTCATCGTCTCGCGGCTCATGTCGATATCGATCTCGGAGGGCTCCCGCCGTCCGTTACTCGAGTGGGCCGCCTGCAGCGGCAAATGCAAGAGAACGTCCTTGCCGTTTTCATGGGCATGGTCGGCAAGTTGCTGCGCACGGGGTGATCCCGGCAAAAACGAAAAGGTAATCGGGCCGGGCAGGCGAATCGCGCGCTTGCCGTTGGCGAGGTGGTAGCCCAGATCGTCGATGATTATTGCAATGCGCGGTGCGTCCGCGAACGACGCGCCGGTCAGCAGCAAAAGCAGCGTAGTTAGCAGGCCTCGCAGCGCCACACTATTGTTGCGCGTTGCTGTGCATCACCGGGCGGGCGTGCAGGTGCTCGATTGCCTCGGCCAGCTGCGCGTCAGACTCGCGATCCAGCAGGCCAGACAGGCTCAGGTCCGGGAAGCCGGGCGTGTCATCGACAAAGATGTCCGGCGTCACGCCAACATCGTGAATCGAATCGCCCGATGGCGTGTAATAACGTGACGTTGTCAGCTTTATGGCCCGGCCCCTCGAGAGGGGAACGACTGTCTGCACCAGCCCCTTGCCAAACGTCTCTGTGCCGACCACAAGCGCGCGGCGATGGTCCTGCAGTGCGCCCGCCACGATTTCCGATGCCGACGCAGACCCCTTGTTAACGATGACCACCATGGCAGCCCCGTCGAGGATGTCGCCACGATGCGCGGAGCGCACAAACCGCGAATCAATTGTCCGGCCGTCGGCCGTCACGATGACGCCGGAGTCCAGAAACAGGTCGGTAACGTCCACCGCCGCGTCGAGAACACCGCCCGGGTTGTTGCGCAGGTCGAGAACAAGGCCCTGCAGCATGCCGTTGCTGGCGTCCTGCAGGTCATCCACCGCACGGCTGAGTTCGCGAGCCGTATTTTCGCTGAACTGGCTAACGCGAACGTAGCCAAAAGACGGTCCGAGAAACTCCCCGTGAACGCTCGCCATGCGAATGACCTGGCGCCGCACTTCATGGTCGATAATGTCGTCAGCTCTTCGTACGCTCACCATAACTTTCGAGCCGGCATTGCCTCGCAACCTGCGAATCGTGTCACGCAGGTTGCCCGAATCTATCGCGATACCGTCCACCGCGACGATCTGGTCGCCGCTGCGAATTCCCGATCGTGCTGCAGGCGAACCCGCGATCGGTGTGATAACCATGATGTTGCCGCCGACCTCGTCAACTTCGATACCAATGCCGGTGTAGCTGCCCGTGGTGCTGATACGAATATCCCGATATTCGCTCGCATCCAGGTACTGGGAGTGAGCATCGAGGTCGCTGACCATGCCGCGTATTGCGCTCTCGAGAAGCTCAGCATCATCAATCGGTTCCACGTAATCGCGTTTGACGCGTTCGAGAACCTCCGCAAACAACCTGGCCTGCTCCCAGGCCAGCTCTTCCTTGTCGGGGGCCTTGTTATTGCCGATCAGGCCACCGCCAACAGACAGGCTCAAACCCAGTACCAGGCCGATGACAACAACCAAAACTGCACGAACTTTCAATGACATACGGGCTTCCAAAATTCGATGATCGACCTTAGCACAGCGACACGCAATAATGCGCGCACAAAATCAAAGAACAAACACAAGCAGGTAGATTATGTATGAATCGCCCATTGCCTGGTCACGGCTTCCTTGCAAAGGCGTCGTGATCGTTATCCCGGTTGTGCTCGCGATCGCGGCCGACTCGACGAGGGCCGCCCTGTGAGCCTGTTCGAATACCTGATGGTCATCGTGTCGATCATCCTTGGCCTGGGTATCACGCAGATACTCCGCGGCTTCAGCAAGGTGGCCCGCTCGGGTTCGAGGTCGGCGGTCGTCGTGCTGTTCGGCGTTTACGTCTTCGTTTTTCACATTCAGGCCTGGTGGGCACTCTGGGACCTGCACACGTTTGACGCCTGGAACCTCGGCTATTTTATTTTCCTGATCACGATACCGTGTCTGCTGTTCGCCTGTGCAGAGTTACTGTTCCCCATGGCGACCACCGCCGATACAGACTGGCGGGCGCACTACGAATCCGTGCGCGTGTGGTTCCTGGGCACGCTCGCAACGCTCAGCACGATTGCGGTGCTGGAAACCTGGTTGTTTCTTGATGTCCCGCTGACGCACGCCTACAGGGTCGTTCAGGTCGGCCTGATTGTTCTCCTGATCGCTGGCATGTTCATGAGAAGTTACCGCCAGCAGCTGTGGCTGATCTGCTCGGTGCTGATCATTTTTTCGATCGGCCAGGCGATCTTTCGCTTGCTTCCCGGCCTCGCCTAGCTGCCCGGCCGCTTCGTCACCCAGCGCCGCGGGTTTTCTGGCTTCGTGCCACGACGCAGCTCGAAGTAAAGACTGGCTTGTGACTGACCACCGCTGTCACCTACCGTCGCGATGACATCGCCTGGCGCAACCCAGTCCCCCGTGTTTTTCAGCACCGTCTCGTTGTAGCCGTACAGCGTCATGTAGCCTTCACCATGGTCAACAATGACCAGCAGGCCCATCCCCGCGAGCCAGTCGGCGAATGCGACTCGCCCATGGTAAACCGCCCGCACTTCGCGCCCACGAGGCGCGGCCAGCACGACGCCGTTCCATTTGATATTGCCACCGACGCGCGGCTGGCCAAAGTCGTGCAATAAGGTGCCGGCTACGGGCCAGGTCAGGCGCCCTTTGTGCTCGCTGAAGGGCTGCTCGGAACTGATAGGGTAATCGGACAGAATACTGGACAGCTCTGCGATCAGGCGGGTCAGGTCTTCTTCCTGTGCGGCAAGCTGCTCAACCTCTTTGCCTTCACTCGCGATTCGCCTGCGCAGTGACGCGAGCAGCTCGGCGCGACTTTCCTGCGACCGGTTAAGCCGACCAAGCTCGTCGTAACGGGCCTGCGCAAGCGCCGTCAACCGGGCCTCCTCGGCTGCAATCTGCGCGCGCAACGCGTCGAGCTTTTGAATCTGCTCTATCACGGCATCGATGTTTTCGGCCCGATAGTCGTTGAGATAGCGGTAATACGCCATGAGACGGCCCAGCGTTGCCGGGTCGCGCTGGTTCAACAGCAACTTGATTTTCTCCTGGCTGCCACTCATGTACGCCGTCCGTACCTGGGCCGCCAGCGCCTCTGACTCGGCATCGAGATGCTGTTCGCGCTCGGCAAGTTCGTCGTCGAGCTTTTGCTTTTTGCCGGCCGTGTATTGCCGGTCGCGCTCGATCTCCTTGAGGCGCATTCGCTGCTCCGAAATCGCAACCTCGAGCTCCTGCAACTCGCCGGCAAGCCGGTCACGCTCCTCGGCCGCCTCGTCCATGCTTTTCTTGAGCTCCGAGATGCGCTCCCGGACGTCCTCGAGCTCCTGCTCCTTCACTTTGGTCAGTTCGCCCTGCGAATCCTGGCCGGCAGCAACGGCCGCAAGCCCAAGCAGCAGAAGGGTTGTAAGGTATCTGGACAACATTGGCGCAGAGTGTAGCGTTTGTGGGCTATTCCCTCTCGTCTAAACGGGTATAATCCCCGCTTTTACTATCTTCGAGGCGCAAATCCTCGCGCCGAAACTATTGATTCATGGATAGAATTCTCGAATTTGCGGGCAACCATACGTTGCTGGTGACAGGCTTGATGGCCAGTTTTTTTCTGGTCATCTTCTACGAATTGCGCCGCAAGGCCACCGGTATGGTCAACATTGACGCCGTCGACGCCGTCAAGCTGATCAATAACGACGCCGTTGTTCTCGATCTGCGCAGTGCCGATGCCTATGGCCGTGGCCACATCGTCGGCGCCCGGAACATTCCGTCAGACGAGATCGAGGCCAAAGCCGCGACGCTCGAAAAGTACAAATCGACACCGATCGTCGCCGTGTGCGATGCCGGCGTGTCGTCGACACGCACTGTCACTTCGCTGCGGCAAAAGGGATTTGAGAGCGTCTATGGACTCAAGGGCGGCATGACCGGTTGGTCGCAGGCCGGCCTGCCCGTGGTAACGGGCAAGAAGACCAAGAGCAAGCCCAAAAAAGGCAAGAAACGCGGCTAGCCCCGCTTGAGTTATCATCTTTGACCCACATTGGTGGGTTTGGTACAGGAAAACAGGAACCATCATGGCAGAGCAACAACCGGCCGTTGAAAAGCAACTGGCCATCAGCAAGATCTACGTAAAGGACTTTTCTTTCGAGTCACCGCAGGCACCCGAGATATTCAAGAATACCGACTGGAAGCCACAGACGAACCTCAACCTGCGCAGCTCGCATACGGCAGTCGAAGGTAACGCTCATGAAGTGGTCCTGACGATTACTATCGAGGCCAAGGATGGGGACAAAGCCCTGTTCCTCGTCGAGCTTCAACAGGCCGGTCTCTTCGAGATTGCCGGTTACGAAGGGGAAGAGTTATCCGCGATTGTCGGTAGCTTCTGCCCGAACATCCTCTTCCCTTACGCGCGCGAAAGCGTCGCGGCGATGATCCAGAAGGGCGGGTTCCCCGAATTCGTTCTGCAGCCGATCAATTTCGATGCGCTGTACATGCAGTCCAAGCAGCAGCAGGCTGAAAAAGCTGCCGCCGGGGAGGCGCACTAGATCATCGACTCGGCACCAAAAACGATAGCAGTCGTCGGCGCCGGTTCCTGGGGAACCGCGCTGGCGCTGCAGTTTGCGCGTGCCGGCTGTGACGTCCGGCTCGGCGGAGTCGTCGAGCTTGACCTTCTCGAGGCCATGGTTTCGGACCGCGAGAACAAGCGATACCTTCCGGGCGTCAGCTTTCCCCCGAACCTGAGCGCCTACCCGGATCTCGCGGGTTGTATCGATGGCGTGCGCGACATTCTCGTGGCCGTGCCCAGCCACGGGCTCCGCGACACGTTGAAACAGGTAAAACCGTTGTTGCGCAAGGACTCGCGAATCTGCTGGGCAACGAAGGGCTTCGAACTCCATTCAGGCAAATTGCCGCACCAGGTTGCCGGCGAAGTGCTGGGGTCAGATCGCCCGATGGCTGTCCTTTCAGGGCCAACGTTTGCCAAAGAGGTTGGCGCTGGCCTGCCGACTGCGATGACGGTTGCCTCGAGCGATGACGATTTTGCACAGGCGCTTGCTGTCGCGATTTCCGACGGAACCTTCCGCGCCTACACATCGGACGACATGGTTGGTGTCGAGGTTGGTGGCGCCGTTAAGAACGTGCTCGCGATTGGCGCCGGTATGTCAGACGGTCTCGGCTTTGGGGCCAACACGCGCATCGCATTGATCAACCGGGGCCTTGTCGAGCTCATGCGGCTTGGCATTGCGCTGGGCGCCAAGCGGGAGACATTCATGGGTCTCGCCGGCATGGGTGATCTCGTGCTGACCTGCACGGACAACCTCTCGCGTAACCGACGCATGGGCCTGGCCCTCGCTGCCGGCAAGACCGTAGAAGAGGCGCAGGAAGAAATCCAACAGGTCGTGGAGGGCGTACTGGCGGCGAAGGCCGTTAAAGAGGTCGCCGACGATCTCGGCATAGAAATGCCAATCTGCCACCAGGTCTATCGAATTCTCTATGAGGGTGCTTCGCCACGCGCGGCGGTTGAGGCGCTCATGGGGCGTGAACTCAAATCCGAGTCTGAATAAGACCGGGGTGAATTCTCCGGCTACACGTTCCACACAAATACCGATGTCGTCCAATTGACGTCGCCCAGTAGCGACTGGAAATCGTACTCCAGGCTACTAAGCTTAGAAAAATAACAACAAATAACTTAACAGGGGATTCACCATGGACAGACGCAAGTTCTGCAAGACCACTTTGGCCGCGGCGGTTGCGGCCGCTACGCCTGTAATCGGCGCCTGCGGCAAGAAAGCCAAGGTTGCCACCGAGGCGGAAGCCAGTGTCCGCGGCGTCTCTCTCGATGGCGCTGAGATCGAGTTGGAAAAGGCCGCCATCAGGGAGCTCGGCGAGGCTCTTTCCGGACCCGTGATACTGCCCGAAAGCCCGGACTATGACGGCGCCCGCGCGATTTGGAATGGCATGCACGACAAGCGCCCCGCATTGATTGCGCGCTGCCTGTCGAGTGCGGACGTGTCGCAGGCGGTCACGTTTGCCCGTGAACGCAACCTGCTTACTGCTGTCCGCGGCGGCGGTCACAGCTGGCCCGGCAAGTCTGTTTGTAACGACGGCCTTATGATCGATCTGTCGCAGCTCGCCCGGGTCAGCGTGGATACGGAAACGCAAACAGCGACGGCCGGCGGTGGCGCATTGCTCGGCCACCTTGACCAGGCCACCTTGCCACACAACCTTGTGACGACTGCCGGCGTTGTCTCCCACACCGGCGTTGGCGGCTTCACGCTGGGTGGCGGTTTTGGACGCCTGAATCGCAAGTACGGCCTGGCGATCGATAACCTGGTATCCGCCGAGGTCATTACGGCAGACGGGCAGGTTCGTACAGCGAGCGCGGACGAGAACCCGGATCTTTTCTGGGGAATCCGTGGCGGTGGCGGCAACTTTGGCGTCGTTACCGATTTTGAATTCCAGCTGCACCCATTCGACCGCAACGTGTTATCCGGCAGTATCGTCTGGCCATACGAGCAGGCCCGCGACGTGCTGGAGTTCTACGCTGAAGCCGCGGCGAATTATTCTGACGAAATGTATATCGGGCCGACGACGGCTACGACCCCTGACGGTGTGCGAGTCATCATGATGGACGTTGTCTATAACGGCGACCCTGCCGCAGGAGAAAAAGAACTCGAAGCGCTACGCAAGGTAGGCACCCCCATTGCAGATGGCGTTGCTCTTCAGGACTACACCATCATGCAGACGATGAACGATGCCGCCTTCGGCCATGGCGTCCGCTCTTATGCCAAGAATGGCATGGTCAGGGAGTGGACCCAGGGCCTGGTGGACTCGATGCTTGAAGCCGACGACCCGCGCATCTTCATTGCCAACCACGTTGCTGGCGGCGCAGTGAAGCGGGTTGGCGAGCTGGACACGGCATTCCCGCATCGCAACGCTGAAATCATGATCGTTGTTGTTGCCGGCTGGATGGATGCCGCCCAGGACGACGGCCTTATTGCGGCATGTCGTGACTATTACAAGGCGATAGAGCCGCACCTCGGTGGCTACTACTCGAATATCGACTTCGACCACACGGCCGCGAGGGGCAACTACGGCCCGGCGTACGACCGGCTGGCCGGCATCAAGAGCGAGTATGATCCGGGCAACCTGTTCCGACTGAACAGCAATATCGACCCCGCCTGACCAGGCCGTACTAGCGTCCACCCTCGAAACCGAGCTGGCGCCAGGCCTCGTAGACGACAACCGCAGCTGAATTCGAAAGATTGAGGCTGCGGTTACCTTCTCGCATCGGCAGGCGCAACCGCTGCTCCGGCGGAAGCGCGTCGAGCACCGCCAGCGGCAGCCCGCGCGTTTCGGGCCCGAACAGCAATGCGTCTCCCTCCCGGAACGTCGCCTGGTCATAGCGCAGCGAGTTGCGCGTAGATAGCGCGAACACGCGCGGCATGGCCAGTGACAATAGACAGGCATCGAGCGACGCGTGTGTCTGCACGCTCACGAACTCGCGATAGTCCAGCCCCGCGCGCCGCAGCCGCTTCTCATCCAGCTCAAACCCCAGGGGCTCGATGAGGTGAAGGTCCGTTCCCGTATTGGCGCACAGGCGAATGATGTTGCCCGTATTCGGCGGGATTTCGGGTTCGTAGAGAATGACGGAAAACATTTGCGGTAGAATGCCGCCGCGATGACAAACAATCCACTGCAAACTGAATTCTGCGGCATGCGCCTCGCTTCCCCGATCGTGCTGTTATCGGGCTGTGTCGGTTTTGGCGAGGAGTACACGCGTGTCGAGGGCTTTTCAAACGCGGACGTCGGCGCCGTCTGCCTCAAGGGCACCACGGGCAGCTCGCGCCTCGGCAACCCACCTCATCGTGTGTACGAAACGCCGGACGGCATGCTGAATGCCATCGGCCTGCAAAACCCCGGCGTCGACACGGTTGTCGATGAGATCCTTCCGGGCCTCGACTTCTCGGAGACCCGCTTCATCGCGAACGTGTCCGGGTCGACGATTGAAGAATACGAGCGTGTGACGAAGCGCTTCGATGATTCCGATATCGATGCCATTGAGATCAACATTTCCTGCCCGAATGTGAAGGAGGGCGGCGTCGCCTTCGGTAACGATCCCGACATGTCCGCGCGCGTCGTCGCTGCCTGCCGTGCACAAACCGGCAAGCCGCTCATTACCAAACTGTCACCCAACCAGACGAACATTCAGGAGAATGCGCGCCTGTGCATTGACGCCGGCACCGACGGCCTGTCGTGCATCAACACGCTGATGGGCATGGCAATCGACACGGCGACGCGCAAACCGGTCATCGGTAACGTGCAGGGCGGCCTCTCCGGGCCGGCCATCAAACCGATAGCGCTACTCAAGGTGCACCAGGTTTACCAGGTCGCCCAAAAACACAACGTGCCCATCATCGGGCAGGGCGGCATCACGACGGTAAACGATGCGATCGAGTTCATGATCGCCGGCGCGTCCGCGGTTGGCATTGGCACAGCGCTTTTTTATGACCCGCTGGTGTGCAAGAAAATCAACGCCGGGTTGCTGGACTATTTGCAGCGGCATGCGCTGGAGTCTGTCGCAGAACTTACGGGCTCGCTGCAACTCTGAAACAAGCTGGTTTCCACCCCTGGTTAGCGCAACGCTAATTCAGGTCCCGGGTCATAAAGCGGCTGAATGGATCGGGCCCGTATTCGTGGAACGGTCCGCAAAACTCGAACCCAAACTTCTGGTACAAAGCGTGCGCCGGCTCGAACGCCGGACCCGACCCCGTCTCCAGGCTTAACCGCCGGTACCCGCGATCGCGTGCCACGGTGATGATGTGGCGCAACAGCTCCGCTGCAACGCCTTTTCCGACGTGTTTGTGTGCTGTCCGCATCGACTTGATTTCGCCGTGCCTCGTGTCGAGCTCCTTCAGCGCTGCGCAGCCCAACAGGTCCTGGTCAGCCCATGCCGTCCAGAAAGAAATATCCGGCGATCGCAAACCGGCAAGATCGAGCGAATGTGTGCTGCCGGGCGGGGAGTGTTCGACCATGCCCCGCATGTGTTCGGCGAGCAGTGCCTTGACGGCAGGGTGGCTCAAATCACCATTCACAATATTCATCGCCCGGTACCCGCTGCTGTCAATCGAGGTGCAGGGCCTTCATCTTGCGGGTCAGCGTGTTGCGACCCCAGCCAAGCAACTTCGCCGCGTCCTGGCGATGACCGTTCGTGCGCGCGAGTGCGAGCTCAATCAGGGTCTTTTCAAATTCGGGTAGCGCCTTGTCGAGCAGCGGCTCATCGTCTTTGTGTAGCTGGCGCTCGGCCCAGGTAGCGAGTACCCGGGTCCATTCTTTTGCGGCATGCGCCGCCGTCTCGGCTCCGCCCAGCTCTCCCGGGATGTCTTCAGCCGTGATTACGTTGCCGGGCGCCGTCACAGTAAGTCGGCGCGTGGCGTTAACCAGCTGGCGCACGTTGCCGGGCCAGCTGAAGGCCTGAAGGGTTTCCAGGGCGTCCGCATCGATACTCTTGGCCGGCGCGCCCAGTTCCTCTCCGGCCTCGGCAAGGTAATGCTTGAGCAGGAGCGGTATATCTTCACGACGCTGGCGCAATGGTGGCGTATTAATGCGGATAACGTTGAGGCGGTGATAAAGGTCTTCCCGGAACCGGGACTCCTTCACGGCCCGCGCGAGGTCCTGGTTGGTAGCGGCTATTACCCGCACATCGACGCTGATTGCCGTCTGTCCACCGACGCGGTAAAACTCGCTCTCCGCAAGCACACGCAACAACCGTGTCTGCAGCGCTGGCGACATGTCGCCGATTTCATCGAGAAACAGGGTGCCACCGTTGGCCTGTTCGAAACGCCCGACGCGTCGCGCGTCGGCCCCCGTGAATGCGCCTTTTTCATGCCCGAACAGTTCTGACTCGAGCAGTTCGGCCGCGATTGCGGACGTGTTCAGGGCAACAAACGGTTTGTGTGCTCGCGGGCTATGCTCGTGCAACGCTCTCGCGACCAGCTCCTTGCCGGTTCCGGACTCGCCCGTGATCAACACGGTCATGCTTGATTCGGCGAGACGGCCGATCGAGCGGAACACCTCCTGCATTGCCGGCGCCTGGCCTATCATCGATGCCATTGCATCGGCCGGCTGGTCTATCTCGGCCGCGCCGGTACCGTTGCGGCGGGCGGCTTTGCGAACCAGGTCGACGGCCTCGTCGATATCGAAGGGTTTTGGCAGATACTCGAACGCGCCACCCTTGTAGGCGGCAACGGCGTTTTCCAGGTCGGAGTGCGCGGTGATGACGATAATCGGCAGGTCGGGTCGGCTGCTACGCAGACGCTCGAGGAGGGCAAGTCCGCTCATGCCGGGCATGCGCACGTCAGTGATCAGGACATCGGGGTCGCCCTCGCCGATTGCGTCCAACAGGTGCTCCGCGCGCTCGAAACTGCGCGTCTCCATGTCGGCCTGCTTAAGCGCCTTCTCGAGCACCCAGCGCACCGACTGGTCATCGTCGACAATCCAGACCGTTAACGGGCGACTATCCATGTGTGCCTCCCTGTTCGAGCGGTATGCGTACAAAGAACACCGTCTTGCCGGGCCGGCTTTCGAACTCGATCAGTCCACCGTGACGACTGATCAGCTCCTGGGCTGCCGGCAGGCCAAGGCCGGTTCCCTCCGGGCGGCTGGTCACCAGCGGGTAGAACACCGAGTCCTGCAGTTCGGCCGGTATGCCCGGACCGTCATCTTCGATTTCTATCGTGGCAATGACACGATGACGCACGTTGCCGATAGTGAAGTTGGTTACCGCTCGGCTGCGCAATGTGATCGTTCCCTGTCCATCGAGCGCGGCCGCCGCGTTTCTAACAAGGTTGAGAAAGGCCTGGATCATCTGGTCGCGATCGAGATCGATTAACGGCAGGCCCGGGTCGTAGTCCCTGTGGATCGACAGTCGGCGCTGATCCTCCGATTCGATTATGCGCATCACATACTCGAGCAACTCGTGTACGTTGACCGGCTCTTTGGTGGGCGGGCCACCCGGGCCAAGCAGCGTGTCCACCAGGCTGGCGAGTCGATCCGTTTCGCTGATGACCACGTCGGTGTATTCGCGTAACTCGGGATCCTCCAGTTGGCGCTCGAGCAATTGCGCTGCGCCGCGAATGCCGCCGAGCGGGTTTTTGATTTCGTGTGCCAGCTGCCGAATCATCTGTCGTCCGGCACCATGCTGAATGATTAGCGCATTTTCCCGGCTGATCTGATTGCGCCTTGTTACGTCGGTAATTTCCACGAGCAGTACGGCGTCATCCAGTTCGATGGGCGAAACCCGACAGTCGACGATGCGATCGTGCGAATGCACCTCGGTCGAAGTGAGGTGCATTTCGTTCGCATAGTGATCGCCGGTGGCTATGACGCGGCTGAGTATTTCGCGTAGCTCGGGCTCGTCGTCGACGAGCTGCAATAACGATTGCCCCCGGGCCCGTGCGCGGCTGATGCCGAGGATGTTTTCTGCCGCCGGGTTTATATCGACAATCAGCAGGCTGTCATCAAGCAGGATGACACCCGAGCTCAGGCTGTCGAGAATGTTCCGGGCGTTCTTCCGCAGCGATCCGTGACCGGAGCCGCCGTCTTTTATCGGACGGTGCTCTGCTGAACGTAGAAGCGGTTCGGGCGTGTGCGAATCTGCATTTGGCCGGTTTCGTCCAGAACCTCCGCCTGGAGGTTGTGCACTCCGCGCCACACCTCCTGCAGCTGGAAGCTCGTTCCGCTCACGATCTGCGGGTTGCCGTCGAAATACACGCGCACCTGGTGCCCGGGCAGCAGGGCCGGTGTCAGCGACAGGCTCACGTTCAGGACGCCCTCTATGTTCCATAGCGTCTCTTCGGCGCCGGGCGAGGCGATTTCAAAACTTTCGTAACGAATCGGCTTGCCGACATCGGCCGTGCTGGCGTCTTCCGTGGATTCCGCGTCTGCGGCGCGCTGACGTGCGAGCGAGCGGCTCGTGTTGGGCGAGTCGAGAATGATGCGCTTCGCGCCGGGGTGCGGCCGGTCCGAGTAATGCACAACGCCTTCGTCATCCGTCCACGTGTAGGTGTCGGCCAAGGCGGCGCCACCCACGAACAGGGCCAGGAGGATGAGAATCGGTCGTATTTCCATAGGGTTAGCATAACAGCGCAGGCACAATCCGGGCTAGTGACCGGGCGGCAAAAAAAGCCGCCCGGTTCACAGTTTTGGCCTTTAGAGGCTGTAGTACATGTCGAATTCGACCGGATGGGTGGCCATTCTCAGGCGCGTGACATTTTCCATCTTGAGGTCGATGTAGGCATCGATCAGGTCATCCGAGAATACGTCACCGGCCTTGAGGAAGTCGCGATCGCTGTCGAGTGCGCTGAGCGCCTCCTCGAGCGAGAACGCAACGAGCTTGAGCTCTTTCTCTTCTTCGGGCGGCAGGTCGTACAGATCCTTGTCCATGGCGTCGCCCGGATGGATCTTGTTCTGAATGCCGTCGAGTCCGGCCATCATCAACGCTGCGAACGCAAGGTACGGGTTCGCCGTCGAATCCGGGAAGCGGACCTCAATGCGGCGACCTTTCGGGTTGGCGATGTAAGGGATACGAATCGACGCCGAACGGTTACGTGCCGAATAGGCAAGGATGGTCGGAGCCTCGAACCCCGGCACCAGGCGCTTGTAACTGTTCGTCGACGGATTCGCGAACGCGTTAATCGCCTTGGCATGCTTGATGACGCCGCCGATGTAGTACAGCGCTGTGTCCGACAGACCGCCATAGCCATCACCGGAGAACAGGTTTTCGCCGTCCTTGAACAACGACTGGTGAACGTGCATACCGTTGCCATTGTCATTAACCAGCGGCTTGGGCATGAAGGTCGCGGTCTTGCCGTACGCATGCGCCACATTGTGCACTGCGTACTTCATGATCTGGACTTCGTCGGACTTCTTCACCAACGTGTTGAATTTGGTGCCAATTTCGCACTGTCCGGCGGTAGCGACTTCGTGGTGATGAACCTCCGTCATTACGCCGAGCTCTTCGATAGCAAGGCACATTGAGCTGCGGATGTCGTGGAGTGAGTCCACCGGTGGTACCGGGAAGTAGCCGCCCTTGACGGTCGGACGATGGCCCGTGTTGCCTTCCTCGTAGCTGCGGTCGGTATTCCATGCACCCTCTTCAGAGTCGACCTTGTAGAAGCAGCCCTGCATCGTGTCGTCCCAGGTAACGTTGTCGAATACAAAAAACTCGTTTTCCGGGCCGAAGTACGCTGCATCAGCAACGCCTGTCGATTGCAGATAGGCCTCGGCGCGCTGCGCAAGCGATCGTGGGCAACGATCATAGCCCTGCATCGTGGAAGGCTCTACGACATCGCAACGCAGGTTGAGCGTCGGCTCATCAGGGAAAATATCGACGACAGCGGTGGACGGGTCGGGCATCAGGATCATGTCCGACTCATTGATGCCTTTCCAACCCGCTATCGATGATCCATCGAACATCTTGCCATCTTCGAACAAGTCGTCATCGATCGTGTGGGCGGGGACGGTTACGTGCTGCTCTTTGCCTATCGAGTCCGTAAAACGAAGATCGACAAACTTGACCTCTGCCTCTTTTATCAAGGCCATTACATCTGCGGCGGTCATGGTTTCCTCCAGTACTCATGCAATCAAAAAATGGCCACCACTGGCGGCCCGTTAGCTTTACTGATTGCATGAAGTGTGCCAAAACAGTGCGCTGTGTAAGCGGTTGTTTTTTAAGTGATTGATGATGTCGCAACGACATTGGTTGCACTATATTGGTGCGCCGCGCCGACATCGCGCACCATTTTAGTGCAGAGCGGCTGTCGGCCGCAAGCCCGCTCTTCTGCAAACGGCCGCCTGATCGGGGCGCCTTGTTGCCGGCAGGGAGGGCGCGTGCCGCCGGCAACGCAGTTCTTTTTTGGTGAAACTCGCTATACTTCGCGCCTTCGACGCCATCGTGACACCTGAATGAACACCAACACATCGCCCACAGCGATCTCCTTCCAGGATCTGATCCTCAAGCTTCAGCAGTACTGGGCAGAGCGTGGCTGCGTGGTTATGCAGCCGTATGACATGGAAATGGGGGCCGGTACATTTCATCCGGCGACCTTTCTGCGCGCTGTCGGTCCGGAGCCCTGGTCTGCGGCCTACGTGCAGCCGAGCCGGCGACCAACCGATGGCCGCTACGGCGACAACCCGTTTCGGCTGCAGCACTATTATCAGTACCAGGTCGTACTAAAGCCTTCGCCCGATGACATCCAGGAAATGTACCTGGGTTCGCTCAAGGCAATCGGCATCGATCCGACCGTGCATGACATTCGCTTCGTCGAAGACAACTGGGAATCACCGACACTCGGCGCATGGGGTCTCGGCTGGGAGGTATGGCTCAATGGCATGGAGGTCACACAGTTCACTTATTTCCAGCAGGTCGGTGGTCTGGAGTGCCGCCCGGTAACCGGCGAGATAACCTACGGCCTCGAACGTCTCGCGATGTATCTGCAAAACGTGGAAAGCATTTTCGATCTCGTGTGGACGGACGGCCCGCTGGGCCGCATTACCTACGGCGACGTCTATCACCAAAACGAATACGAGCAATCGAAGTACAACTTCGAAGAAGCCGACGTCGACACTTTGTTCAACGACTTCGACCACGCCGAGCATGAGTGTGAACGACTCATCGAGCTTGGCCTCGCGCTACCGGCTTACGAGCAAATGCTGACGGCCTCGCACACGTTCAACCTGCTCGATGCGCGCCAGGCAATCTCCGTCACCGAAAGACAGCGGTTCATCTTGCGTGTAAGAACGATGTCGCGCTCGATTTGCGAGGCGTACTACGCGAGTCGTGAATCACTTGGCTTCCCGATGGTGGAATCAGTGGCCAAGGGAGGAGCATCATGAGCAAAGCTGCCGACTTTCTCGTTGAAATTGGCACGGAAGAGCTGCCCCCGAAGGCGCTGCGTTCGCTCATGGTCGCATTCGGTGACAATCTTGCGGCCGGCATTGATGAGGCGCGTTTGTCGCATGGCGACGTTCATACCTACGCGAGTCCGCGCCGTCTCGCGGTGATCGTCAACAAGCTCGCCGGCTCACAGGGCGATCGCGCGGTCGAACAGAAGGGCCCGCCTGTCTCGATTGCCTTTGATGACAACAACGAGCCGACACCCGCCGCGACGGCGTTTGCTGCGCGCTGCGGCGTTGCCGTTGACGCGCTGGAGCGCATCGAGACGAGCAAGGGCGAGTGGCTCATCTACAAGAGTATCGAGCAGGGCAAGTCTGCAGCAGAGTTGCTGCCAGACATCATCGAACGAGCGCTCGCCGCTCTGCCAATTCCTCGGCGCATGCGCTGGGGCGCAGGTGATGCCGAGTTTGTGCGACCCGTTCACTGGATTATTCTCCTGCACGGCGACAACGTCATTGACGCCTCGATCATGGGCATTGCGGCAGGGCGAGATTCGCGCGGCCATCGCTTTCATTCCTCGGGCCCGATTTCTATTGGTTCGCCCGGCGACTATCTTCGCGCGCTTGAAGACAAGGGTCGTGTTATCGCGGACTTCGTGCGCCGCCGCAGTATGGTTCGGGAGGGCGTTGATGCAGCGGCGGAGCGGGTTGGCGGACAGGTTGTTAACGGCGAGTCCTTGTACGACGAAGTTGCATCGCTGGTCGAGTGGCCGGTGCCGATCGTCGGTGGCTTTGAAGAGCTGTACCTCGACCTGCCGCGCGAAGTCGTCGTTTCGACATTGACGGGCCATCAGCGCTACTTCCCGGTTGCCGATGACAATGGCAATTTGCTGCCGCATTTCGTGACAGTTGCGAACCTTGAAAGTCGAGACCCCGAACAGGTCATCGAGGGCAATGAGCGCGTCATTCGCCCGCGCCTGGCGGACGCCGCTTTCTTCTGGGACAGCGATCGCAAGAAAACGCTCGCGAGCCGCGAAGAGGTGCTGCGCGACGTCGTGTACCAGCGCGGCCTGGGCAGCCTGTTCGACAAGAGTCAGCGCATTGGCCGCCTTGCGGGTTGGCTTGCCAAAGAACTCGGCGGCGACAAAGACACCGTGGAGCGCGCCGCACAGCTTGCCAAATGTGATCTCGTGACCGGCATGGTCGGAGAGTTTCCGGACCTGCAGGGAATCATGGGCCGCTACTATGCGATATCGGGCGGTGAGTCCGATGCCGTGGCCGACGCTATCGCCGAGCATTATCAGCCTCGCTTCGCGGGCGATGAGCTGCCCGCGTCCCAAGCCGGCCAGCTTCTCGCGATTGCCGACAAGCTCGACACGCTTGCCGGTGTCTTTTCGATCGGCAAGAAGCCCAGTGGCAGCCGGGACCCGTTTGGCCTGCGTCGCGCGGCGCTTGGTATTTTGCGCATACTTATCGAATGTGGCATCGACGCCGACCTCAAGGCGTTGATCGGCAAGGCCGTTGGTGAACAGCCTGAGGGCAAAGTCGGTGGCGACGAGCTTGCCGCGGAGCTGTACAACTTCATCACGGACAGGCTGCGGCGTTACTTCCTCGATCGTGACGCGGGTCTTCGTACCGAAACATTCGATGCGGTTTTGGTCCGGCAGCCGGCATCACTGGTTGACTTCGACCGGCGTCTTGCCGCAGTGCAGACATTTGCGAGGCTCGAGCAGGCCGAGAGCCTGGCCGCGGCCAATAAACGCATCGCCAACATCCTGCGCAAAGCGGGGGACCCCGAGGGCCTACAGGTCAAGACCAAACTGCTGGAGCTCGACGCCGAAAAGGCGCTGCACAATGCGTTGCAAAACTCCCGCGAAAAAGTCGCCCCTATGCTCGAACAGCGTCGATATGCGGAGATCCTAAACGAACTTGCTGATCTCAGGGATCCCGTAGACCGGTTTTTTGACGAGGTCATGGTCATGGCGGACAGCGATGCC
>Ga0316191_10000540_pt1 | contig 24736 bp, 27 predicted proteins | sample Eddworburr2cm_MG_FD_204928 | JGI IMG/M metagenome (GOLD analysis project Ga0316191, IMG submission 204928) | Coastal sediment microbial communities from Maine, United States - Eddy worm burrow 2 cm | ecosystem: Environmental > Aquatic > Marine > Coastal > Sediment | place: USA: Maine... | reverse complement strand
TCCGGAATACCTGCAGCACGTTTTATTCTCCGCCGGTGAACTGCTGCGCAAGTACGGTGATGATGTTGAAATCGTCATTGGCGTATTTGGCCCGGGTTTGCACCTGCTCGGCAAACACCCGCAACGACCTGTACCGGCCGAATTACAGCAACGCGCCGGCTCGCTTGCCGCCTACGGTGTAGCCTTTCACGCCTGCGGCAACACCATGAGCGCACTGCACTGGACTGACAAGGATCTGCTGCCATTCGCAAAAGTCGTTCCGATCGGGGCAGATGACATCATGCTGCTGCAAGAAAAGGGCTTTGCCTACCTCAGCTGGTAATATCAGCCACGCCCCGCCGAATCACCTCCATACAGAGCATGGATCTCGTCAGCAAAGTGATCCAGCACGCGCGTGCGCTTGACCTTGAGTGTCGGCGTCAGCAGGCCGTTATCGATCGTCCAGGGTTGCAGTGTCAGCACCAGGCGCCGGATCTTGGCATACCCGGGAAAATCTTTTAACTGCTGCTTGATATCCTTCAACAATGCCGCATGCAGCTTTTGATTACGCAGACTATCCGCGGCATCCGGGTCCAGTGAAAAGCGTTTTGCCAGTTGTCCCCATTCCTCCGGGTTTAACACCGCAATCGCGGCGAGAAATGACTCACCCTCACCGATCACCAGCACCTGCTCAATCGCCGGCACCAGGCTGATTGCCAGTTCCATATCCATCGGCGGCACTTTCTCGCCATTGGACATCACCAGGATGTCCTTGATGCGACCGGTAATAAAGACATGTCCGTTCTCAATGCGTGCCTGGTCACCGGTATGCAACCAGCCCTGCGCATCAATAATTTCGCGGGTCGCTGCATGATTATTCCAGTAACCCTGCATCATGCCCGGTGTTTTCACCAGCAGCTCCTGCTGCTCGCCGACACGTGCCTCAACCCCGTTCAACAGCACACCGACACTGCCCGGCTCATTATCTTCCGGTGTATTCACACTGATCACCGGGCTGGTTTCGGTCAGGCCATAGCCCTGCAGAATGGGCACACCCAGACCGATAAAGATTTTCGCCACCGGCTTTGATAATGCCGCACCGCCACTGACTGCCATGCGCAGCCGGCCACCCAGTTTGGCCGTCACCTTTTGCGCAACCAGCTTGTTCAACAAGGGCCAGAGCAGCAGCCGCGGCCTCCAGCTTGCCCGATTTTGCTGATACTCAAAGCGATGCCAGCCGACACTTGTCGTCAGATTGAAAAACGCACGCTTCAGCCCGGACTGTTTTTCCAGCTGCCCCTGAATCCGGGCAAACACGCGTTCGAAAATACGCGGCACTGCGATCATCACCGTCGGGCGTATATTCTGCAGGTCATCAGCGAGCTGTAAAATGGAACGGGCATAAGCGACCGCTGACCCCGACATCACCGGCAGGTAATAACCGGCGGTGCGCTCCAGCGTATGCGACAAGGGTAAAAAAGACAGGAACAGGTCTTCCTGGTACACATCAATCATGGTGAGCGCAGAATGCGCAATCGACAGCATGTTGTAGTGCGACAGCATGACACCCTTGGGACGACCGGTGGTACCGGAGGTGTAGACAATCGAGGCCAATGCGTGCGGATCACCATCACGACTGACCAGCGGCGTAACGTTTGCCGGCAACCAGTCTGACACAAAGCGTACCCGCTCATCCGCCAGCAACTCACCCGGCGAGGCCTTTGCGCTACTGAGGACCAGCACCCGCTGCAGATCTTCCTGCCCGGCCAGCGCCGGACGCAGCCGCTTCCAGACAGCGGCGTCCTGCACCAGCAGCACCTTCACCGCCGAATCAGACATGATGTAGGCGATATTGTCCGGCCGGTCATCGGTATACAGCGGTACTGTCACCAGCCCGCAGGCAAGCGCAGCCTGGTCGAAATAGACCCACTCCTTGCTGTTACGCAGATGAACCGCTACACGCTCGCCCGGCAACAGCTTCTCGGCTGCCAGCGCCGCCTGCCAGCGTGATATCTGCTCACCCACCTCGCCCCAGCTGGTATCGCACCAGGCCTTGCTGTCGGTATCAAAATGGCGATAGGCAATACACTGCGGTGTGCGCCGGACTCGCTGCCGCATCAGGCCATCCAGCGTGCCGGCTTGCTCGGTGGAAATAATATCTTCTGTAATAGACGTCATAAGTCCTTATTTCCCCTGCCAATGCCCAACACCGGGCGGTTGCGGTAGAATAACCACGGTTCAAAACTGCGAAGACACGAAGCAATATGAATATCATAATCAATGGCACTGCAAGCGAGTACCCTGACAAACTCAGTGCCGCTGAACTGCTGCGCGCGCTGGGCCTGGCCGACAAACGCCTGGCACTGGAGATCAACGAGGAAATCGTGTCACGCAGCACCTATGACAGCCACTTTATCCATCCCGGCGACCGGGTTGAAATAGTACATGCTATCGGTGGCGGTTGATCGCCTGCGGTCAGCGCCCCGATCCTGAAAACTCCCGGCCACCAAGTATTAAAGAGTTAACTGTTTATGTCTAGCGTCATGCAACCACAACTTCACAGCACAGCCGACCCGCTGATCATCGCCGGCGTTGAATACAAATCCCGCCTGCTGGTGGGTACCGGTAAATACAAGGACATGGACGAGACGCGTGCTGCTACCGAGGCCAGCGGCGCCGAAATCGTAACGGTCGCCATTCGCCGTACCAACATCGGACAAAATGCAGATGAACCGAATTTGCTGGACGTCATTTCACCTGACAGCTACACCCTGTTGCCCAACACCGCAGGCTGCTATACCGCCAGCGATGCAGTCCGCACCTGCCGGCTGGCGCGCGAACTGCTGGATGGCCATGAACTGGTAAAACTGGAAGTGCTGGGTGATGAGCAAACACTGTTCCCGGACATCATACAAACCATCGAAGCAACAGAAATCCTGGTAAAGGATGGCTTCAAGATCATGGTCTATACCAATGACGACCCCATCATTGCAAAACGTTTTGAAGACATGGGCTGTGTCGCCGTGATGCCACTGGCCGCGCCGATAGGCTCGGGACTGGGCATCCGCAATCCACACAATATCCGCACCATCGTCGAAAACGCCTCGGTGCCGATCCTGGTCGACGCCGGCGTTGGCACTGCATCTGATGCCGCCATTGCCATGGAACTGGGTTGTGACGGCGTGTTAATGAATACCGCCATCGCTGGCGCACAGGATCCGGTATTGATGGCCTCCGCCATGAAAAAAGGTATTCAGGCAGGACGTGAAGCGTTCAGGGCCGGACGCATACCACGCAAACGCTTTGCCAGTGCCTCGTCACCGATAGACGGTACCTTTTTTTAAGATTATGCCAATCAGACCACCCGCAGGAGCGGACCGTGTCCGCGATCCGGTTTTTCATGGTTTAAAAAATATCGCGGACACGGTCCGCTCCTACAGTTCACCGCTTTTCACATGCACATCCCGCTGCGGATAAGGAATAGTGATTCCAGCCTCCTTAAAACCGTGCCAGATGGCAAGATTGATATCTGAACGGATATTACCGACACCTTCCTCCGGGTCTGTCAACCAGACACGCAATTCCAGGGCAATGCCACTGTCGGCAAACTCCATCAAACGCACGGCAGGTTCCGGAGAGAGTAGCACCCGCTTGTTGACCGTGGCCGCTTTCTCCATGATGGCCATGGCCTGTTCCGGGTCGTCGTTATAACTGATCTGTACCGGAATACGCAGACGCACCTGCTTGTCACTGTAACTCCAGTTGATCACATCGGTTGTTACCAGGTTCTCGTTGGGAATAAGCGTTTCCACACCATCGCGATTGCATACAACGATATAACGCGCCCGCAACTCCTTTACCCAGCCATAATGGGCCCCCACCGTAATAACATCACCCGGACGAATGGAACGGTCACCGAGCAGAATAAACCCGCTGATAAAATTACTGACAATCTTCTGCAGACCAAAACCGATGCCAACACCGAGTGCGCCGCCAAATACTGTCAGTGAAGCCAGGTTTACACCGGCCTCGGTCAGGGCCAGAATGATAGCGACCGTCAGCAGGGCAACCTTGGAAATTTTGCCGAGACCTACACGCATGCTGACACTGACATGCGGGGCACTCTTCAACCACTGTTCAATAATGCCTGACAGCCATAAAGCCAGCAGCAGGTAGAGCGCACACAGCACCACAAACTTGGTTACCATCAGCAGTGAAATCCGGTGCTCACCGGTACCAAGCGCCAGCTGTTCCATATACATTTCTACAACCGGCAGCCAGCCAAGCAGCTGTAATGCAACAACACCCCAAATAGCAGTACTAACAATCTTTTCCCAGGCCTTCAGTCCCGGACCCGGTGCAATGCCGATGCGCAGGGCATAGACAATCAGGCGCACAATAGCCAATGCCGCCAGCAATTTGGCAAGAATATCCAGCAGCGGGGTTTCAATTTCAAAAAGGCCAAACATCACCTGACCGATCACCACTGCAAACAAAACACTTAATGGGAAAGCAAGGCGCTGACCGGTTTTCAGCAACAGACTGTACAGCCTGGAAATATCACTTGCCCTGAGACGCTCAACCAGTGCCTTCTGTGTATAGCGGTGAATAAAAAAAGCGATCACGCCCGCAGCCGTTATAAACAGCAGCTCCTCTACCATTACGGTCATGCCACGCTCAGTGAAGAACTGCAGGAGATTTGCCAACTTAATCGAGATTTCTTGCATAGAATAATCTGCCCGGGTAGAGGTGATTTCAAAAGTCCTGGCAGCCATAATAGCCGCAATAGCCAACAATCGAATAATTAACCTCGTTCCCAGGAAAAGCCGGCATTGAACAACAACGAACATCCTGCCAGAAAGATACGCTCCTTTGTGCGCCGTGAAGGCCGCCTTACCAGGGGACAACAGCATGCCCTGCAAGAGTTGTGGCCACGCTATGGGCTGGAAACCTCTGCGCCGCTGGATCTGGATGCCGTCTTCGCACGCCGCGCACCGCGGGTACTGGAAATCGGCTTTGGCAATGGCGACACACTGCTCACCATGGCAGCTGATCAGCCGCAGACTGATTTTATCGGCATTGAAGTGCACCGACCCGGCGTTGGTCGACTGTTACATGAACTAAAGTCACGCGCGCTCGGCAACGTCCGCGTGATTCGTGAAGATGCGGTACCGGTACTCAGGGATTGCCTGCCCGATAATTGCCTGGACCGGCTACTATTGTTCTTTCCCGACCCCTGGCACAAGAAACGCCACCACAAGCGGCGCATCGTACAACCCGACTTTATCGAACTGCTGGCAAAAAAAATTAAACCGGCCGGCACGCTGCACATGGCAACCGACTGGGAAAATTATGCCGAACAGATGCTTGAAGTAACGGAAAAATCAACGGCATTCAGAAATTGCGCCGGCACCGGCAACTACTCACCGCGCCCCGACTACCGGCCGACGACAAAGTTTGAACTGCGTGGTCAGCGTCTCGGGCACGGCGTATGGGATATCCTGTTTCAACGCTGCTGATAAACACTGGCTGCATTCGCGACAACAGCCGCTGCCAGGCGCCACAAACACCAGCAGTGCGAGCACGCCTGCCCGGCGCCGGCAAGATCAAGTCGCCCGGAAGCCACAGCACTTGCCAGCGACATGTCCGGAACCAGCAGCATCACAACGACCTCAGGCTTCAGCTTCAATCGGTCGCGGCACCCGTAACGGACAGGTCTCGGCATGGTTGTCACCGAGCTTGTCCCACGCATAGTTAAACGCCTGGGTTCGCAGTGCAAATACATGCTCTCTGCCGAGTTTCTCCATCAAACCGGTACGCTCGAAGGTGTCCCACAACTGCTTCTTGGCACGCGCGAACAACAATATAATACCTGCCTCTTTCAACCTCTCAGCCAGCATGCCCAGCATCTCTTCCCCGGTTGCATCAATCTCATTGATAGCTTCCGCATCAATAATGACAAACTTCAGATCCGGCTTGAGCGCAACCCGTTCCAGTATCTTGTCTTCAAAATAACCGGTATTGGCAAAAAACAGCGAACCGTCAAAACGAATCAGTGAAATGTTGCGGCAGGTTTCCAGCTTGCGGACTTCGGCATCGCGCAAGGTGCCGTCTGTATCACGCGACAGCACGGCAATGCGCGGCGCCATGGAACGGTACAGAAACAACATCAGCGACAGCAGCACACCCGCCATGATGCCTTTATCGAGATGCGGTGCCCAGATAAGCGTCAGCACAAAAGTAATAATCGAAACAGCCGCGTCGTGTCGCTGCACTTTCCAGGCGTGCTTGACGGGCTCGATCTTGACCAGGCCGATAACCGCCATGATGATGACAGCCGCCAGTGTAGACTGTGGTAAATGATATAACAGCGGCGTCAGCCACAGCAGCGTCACACCGACAACCAGCCCGGTGACCACTGCCGAAAAACCGGTGACGGCACCGACACTGAAATTCACCGCCGAGCGCGAAAACGAGCCGGACACGGCATAGCCCTGCGACAGGCTGGAAAATACATTAGCCAGCCCCTGACCCACCAGTTCCCGGTTGGCATCAAGACGCTGCCGGGTACTGGCCGCCATGGCCTTGGCAACGGATATCGCCTCCATAAAACCAATCAGGGCGATCGCAACGGTAACACTCAGCAACTGTCCCATGGTGTGAAAATTCAGCGTCGGGATAGCCAGCTCCGGCAAACCTGCCGGGATGGTACCAACGACAGCGCCACCCATTTGTTCAAACCCGACCCACCACGAAATCGCGGTGGTCACTGCCACCGCCGCCAGCACATTTGGCGCCTTTGGCACCAGGCGCTTCATGGCGATCATGATACTGAGCGCTATGATGGCCATCAGCATGGTTTCGAGGTGCGTACTGTCAAGAGACTCCATTACGGTATTGAAAACTGCCTGGTAGGTATGCGGTGCCTTTTCCACCGTCACACCGAACAGTTTGCCCAGTTGCGAGGTACCGATAATAATGGCTGCCGCATTGGTAAAACCGACCACCACCGGGTGCGACAGGAAGTTCACCAGCACACCAAGACGCAACAGTCCCAGTCCAACCTGGAAAATGCCCACCATGAATGCCAGCATGATGGCGTAGGTTATGTAGAGCTCCGGACTGGCACCGGCAATCGGTTCCAGTGCAGAAGCGGTCAACAGCGAAACAACGGCAACCGGTCCGGTAGCCAGCTGACGCGAAGAACCAAACAGCGCAGCGATGATGCCGGGCAGAAAAGATGCGTACAAACCGTAGTAGGGAGGCAAGCCCGCCAGCTGCGCATACGCCATCGATTGCGGCACCAGCACCAGCGCAACCGTGATGCCGGCAATCAGGTCAGCACGCAGGACCTCAGGTTTCTTTAACTCACCAATCCAGCAGAGAAAAGGAAACAACCGGCTTTTCCAGTCGTCGCAATCTACATTCATTCCAGGATTCCGTGATAGCCAAAGCAGGCGGATTGGCAGTTTATCATGACATTCAACACGCTAGCCCGAAAGGACGGTTCTGTCATATACCCCTATACGCACCTTGTATGAGAGTTCCCATGCTGGCTCATGGTAAAATTTTGTTCCCCATCCATTCAATCTGAAGCACGGGAAATGACATTCATCAACGGCCTGCATTTCGATAATGTACGTGGAGACATCTACGGCGGCATCACCGCCGGCGTGGTGGCACTGGCCTTTGGTGTGTCTTCCGGTGCCGGTCCGGTGGCCGGCCTCGATGACACCATTTTCATCGGTCTGTTTGCTGCCCTGTTCGGCGGCACCCCGGCACAGGTATTCGGCCCGACCGGTCCGATGACCGTCGTGATGGCTGCTATCTTTACTCAATACGGGGTCAACGCCATGTTAACCAAACAGGGTGTCATGCAGTTGCTGGCCAATGAGCATATTTGCGAACAGCGTCTTGAAGCCTTTGAAAGAGCAGGAAAGATGCTGGGCGTGGATATCGAAAAAAATTCGTAAGCCAGTGAACATCACGCGCATAAGTATTTTGATCTTGAGCATATATTTTTTTTATGGCAGAAGCGCGTGCGTTGATAACTTGAGTCGGGCAATACAAAAGTGTTTCAATACCCGACTCGTTTTATCTGCAGTGCTTATATCGCGGCAGCAATACTTTCACGGCAGCCCGGAAGACCCTTCGGCCTGAACGTTATCAACACTACCTATTTCAATAGATAAAGCGAGGAAATATCATGTCCAAGAAACACCCCATCATTGCCGTTACCGGTTCTTCCGGCGCAGGCACCACCACCGTTAAAGTGGCTTTTGAACATATCTTTCTGCGTGAGGGTGTTAACCCCGTCGTGATCGAAGGTGACAGCTACCACAAGTTTGACCGTGCCGCCATGAAGGTGGCGATGCAGGAAGCCGAGGAAGACGACAATCACAGGTTCAGTCACTTTGGCCCGGAGGCCAACGTGTTCGACAAGCTGGAAGATACCTTCAAGTCCTACAGCGAGACCGGCAGCTGCGAACGGCGCTACTACCTGCACAGTGAGGAAGAGGCCAAGCCGTTTGGTCAGCAGCCCGGAGAATTTACCCCGTGGCAGACAGTTGAAGCCGGCACCGACCTGCTGTTCTACGAAGGGCTGCACGGCGGTATCGTCACGGATGATGCAGATGTTGCCAAACATGTAGACCTGCTGATTGGCGTGGTACCCATCGTCAACCTCGAGTGGATTCAGAAGGTTCACCGTGACTGTGAACAACGTGGTTACTCTGCAGAGGCAGTGACCGACACCATCCTGCGTCGCATGCACGACTATGTGCACTACATCACGCCGCAGTTTTCGCGCACCGACATCAACTTCCAGCGCGTGCCGACCGTCGACACGTCCAACCCGTTTATCGCTCGTGACATTCCGACACCGGATGAAAGTTTCGTGGTGATTCGCTTCCGCGATCCAGCTCAACTGGATGTTGATTTTCCGTATCTACTCAAAATGCTGAAGGATTCGTTCATGTCTCGACGTAACAGCATCGTGGTGCCGGGCGGCAAGATGGGCTTTGCCATGGAAATCATCCTGGCGCCGATCATCGAGCAGTTACTCAGGCAACGTGACAGCTAGTATTCAATTTTTCTGCCGGGGCAGACAAACCTGCCCCGGCAGCTAAAACCACGCGTTTATTGTGGTTTCAGCCACATTTCCCGTCCCCACCGCCAGCACTGTAAACTTTGTAATATTCCGATCGTCGTGCAAGGCCTTTGGCTTGCATTCGCGCAGCGATGTCCTACACTTTTTAACAGTTGCCGGCCGAATGTAACAGTGATAGCTGTGAGGAGATGTTTGTGATCATTACCACCACCGACCCGATCACCGGCGAACATCTGCACCATCTTGCACACAAGCCTTACGTTATAGAAGGCACCGGTCGACTGGCCATAAAAATCTACTTTGAATCCGAGGAAACCCGCAGTTCTTACCTCAAACTGTACCGTGACAAAAAAACAGGACCGCCCCTGAACACAATCACTAGGTGACAATTTTACGACACCCGGTTTATCCATCCTGATAATGTCCAACATTGAAAGGTACTGAAGAACTGCCGCGAAATGGCTGGGTAGAGAACACCCCGCTACGCTACACCGTGATCGCGGAATCCAGAGAAGAACTGCTTATGGATGTCGAATTTGATGAGCTGCTACTGGAAAGTTCCGGCGGCGATGGTGACCGTATTCCCTGTTTTGGCCAGCTGCACCTGTTTCTTGACCGGCTGGGCCGGGGCATTCGCGCCGAGGCATTGTAATCAGGAACGCTGACTGCGTGCGGCTAGAAGGACACGTAGCCTTGCTGCTTCAGGCGTTCGACTTCACCCGGTCCGTACGGAACCTGTTCAATGAATGAGGGTATGTCGGTGCGCTCAATGCCACGTACGCCCATCATGGTCTGACAGATCCGTAAATCGACCACATCAAAGGCATCCAGGCGGGCAGCCTGGTCAACGATGTCCTTGTACTGGTCATAATTATTGATCGAAAAAAATTCAACTTCCGGCCCGTGCAGTACCAGCACCAGGCCTGTCTCTTCGCCGCTGGAACGTGGCCTCATCGCCAGTTCCTCTGCCCGGTCAAACAATATCTTGAGCCCTTCCAGGCTATGCACACTGATATCCAGCACGATCTTTTCCGGTACCTCATCAGCCGGCAGTGGCGCTTCGACAGGCGCGAGCCTCTCATCTGTCGCAGACCCCGGCGACCCCACAGTCTCTGTCGGTGCATCTGTCGGCACATCTGCCGGTAATAGATACACCACTGCTGCGGCCAGCAGCAAACCACCGACCAGTATCCAGCCTGTAAGCTGCTTCATGTCACACGTTGTCCCTGTTGTTGATTCAACTGTACTGACTGCATTTTACCCCTCAACCCGATACAGCGTAACTCCGACCTGACCCCGAAATTCAGGTACAATGCCTCGCGAAACCAGTATATGCCAGCAGGGCCGGATGGATGAATAACCACGACACAGACCACACCGAACACACGCACAATCGTCGCATTGCCGCCTGGTTGTTCGTCTGCTGCCTGATGGTCTTCGCCATGGTGATACTTGGCGGCGCCACACGGCTGACTGGCTCCGGTCTGTCCATGGTTGAATGGGACCCGATCTTCGGCATCATCCCGCCGCTGGACCAGCAAACCTGGGATGAGACGTTCGCACTCTACAAGGCCTCGCCGGAATACCGGAAAATCAACCTCGGCATGGACCTTGACGGTTTCAAGCGTATTTACTGGTACGAATTTTCACACCGCGTGCTGGGACGAACCATCGGCACGGTGTTCCTGCTGCCGTTCCTGTTTTTTCTTTTTAAAGGCTGGGTGCAGCGCCCGCTCATCCCGAAACTGGTGACCATGTTTATTCTTGGTGGCCTGCAAGGCCTGCTGGGCTGGTACATGGTCAAGAGCGGCCTGGTCGACAACCCGCACGTTAGCCAGTATCGCCTGACCGCACACCTTGGACTGGCCGTGCTGATCTACGCGTACATGCTGCATGTTGCGCTCGGGCTCTGGTATGGGCACCAGCAAACGACAACCACCGTGTCGGCTTGCGTGCAACGTGCAACCAGCCTGCTGGGTATTGCCGTCTTCATCACTATCCTGTCAGGCGGGTTTGTTGCCGGCCTCAAGGCAGGGTTCGCCTACAACACGTTTCCGTTAATGGATGGCCGCTGGGTACCGGAAGTGATTTTCATGCAGCAGCCGCTGTGGCGTAATTTTTTCGAGAATATCGCCACCGTGCAATTTGACCATCGCGTGCTGGCCACGCTGGTATTTTTCGGGGTAATCACCCTGTGGATCATCGCCATGCGCCAGCCGTTGCCGGCTGCAGCACGAAACAGCCTGCACCTGCTGCTGGCTGCGGCGCTGCTACAGGTGACACTGGGCATTTCTACGCTGCTGCTGCACGTCCCTGTCGTGCTGGCGGTCACCCACCAGGGGGGCGCCCTGCTGTTACTGAGCGCCGTAATTTATGCGCGAAACCGGATGGCCGGCGCGGCACCAACCGGAAAATAGTCTTCCGACAGAACGGCTGTCGCTGTTTACAAACTGTTATACCAGGCCGCCAGGTTGCGGATATCTTCATCCGTCAGCGGCTTTGCCATCGGTGTCATCATAGGGTCTGTGCGGCTGCCATCACGAAATGCGGTCAGCTGTTTAACCAGGTAACCGGCCTGCTGGCCCGCCAGGTTTGGCCACAACGGATTACTGCTGATTCCCTGTGCACCATGACAACCGGCACAGGAGGCTGACCTGGCCTTGCCGGCTATGATGTCGCCGGCATGTACGGCAACAGTAATCGTCATCAGCACAGCAACCGTGCAGGTAGTTGTCATTGTTTTACTCATGAAACACTCCTTTGCATGAAAAAAAATGGCGTACAAATATGTACGCCATTCGATAACACTAATACAGCAATTAGCAGTCAGTAAGCATACCCGACGCCGCTGTGTCAGCCGGTAGTTACTTGCTCTGGCTGGCCATATACTCAACCGCTGCCTTAATATCTTCATCACTACAGGCTGCACAGGCACCCTTCGGTGGCATGGCACCTTTACCAGCGATAGCAACAGCCGTCATGGCGTCAACACCGGTAGCAATGCGCGGGGCCCATGCTTCCTTGTCACCCAGCTTGGGAGCACCGGCAGCACCGCTGGCGTGGCAGGCCTGGCAACTGGACTGGTAGATTTTCTGACCACTTGCCAGTACTGAACCACTGCTTGCCAGTAACAGGCCGACGATCACTACGTGTGTAAAATTTTTCATTTCAATGACTCCATTTTTTTCGGGAATTCGTGAACCGGTGACTGACTACCGTCAACGTGTCCGGCCCGTTAGTATATTAGATACAATTAATTTACTTCAACTCATAAATATATAGTGTATATATATCATATAGTTGAAATATCATCAGGCGCCCAGCAAGCGCTGCCACCAGCGCCGGCGGTTGCCCGGTAACGGCGCGCTGCTGTCCAGAACGACCGGTGGCAGCTTTGACATTATCCAGCCCGGCAATGGCGGATTCTCACTGTAACCACAGGAGACACCCAGGTTGTTGGGATCAAATATCTTTACGAATTGCGGCGCCTGCATCGAATCCGCAAACACTACACCGCAATAATCCTCGTCATGTTCATTGCGCAACAAGCGCTCCATCTCTGACAGAAAGGTGCGCACCAGTTCGGCGCTCGCCGGTTGCCGTGGTGGCGACTCGCCCACCGCGTAGATATACCAGTCACCGGCGGCATCGTGACGCATGACATCCCAGAAGGCATCCAGTTGCTCCCAGCGCAGGACACTCTCGAATCGGCCCTTGAAAGCCTCCCTGAAATCATCTCTCACCTGCTCGTTCATTACCGCCTCCCGCCTTCGGAATCCCATTATAATACCGAATCCGCCTTGATTCGCCGGCAATCTGCCTGCCTTGATTTTCCCCGAAGGAGACCCATGGATACACAATTCTGGCTGGAACGATGGGAAACCTGTCAAACCGGATTCCATCAACAACAGGTCAATAGCTACCTGCAGCGTTACTGGTCAACGCTCGAGCTGGAAGCAGGCGGCCGGGTGCTGGTACCCCTGTGCGGAAAAAGTCTCGACATGCTGTGGCTGGTGGCGCAGGGCTACAGGGTCATCGGTATTGAGCTCAGCCGAGTCGCGGCCGAGTCGTTCTTTACGGAAAACGGGCTGACGCCGGAAGTTCACACAGAGCAAAACTGCATCCGCTATACGCACGGGAATACAGAGCTGTTGTGTGGCAACTTTTTTAAACTCACCACGAAAGACACCGGTAAAATTGATGCCTTCTATGATCGCGCAGCACTGATTGCGCTGACAGCCGAACAGCGCCCCGCATATGCAAACCGGCTGGCACAGCTAACAGGCAGCAGCACACCCGGCCTGTTAATCACACTCGATTACAAGCAGTCAGAGATGGACGGCCCGCCGTTTGCGGTACCGGAAGAGGAGGTGGCACAACTGTTCACTTCCCGCTTCGCGATCGAGCATATTGATCAACGAGATGTCCTTGATGACAATGCGCGCTTCACGGAAAGAGGCATCAGCAGCCTGGTCGAACATACCTATCGGCTCAACCGAACATAACAGCATCAACATAAAAATGGCACCCGCAGGCGCCATGTGCAGAACTTCCACGAACCCGACCGGGCCTGGAGCTCAAGCTCTTCGGCAATACCATTGACCGGCTGTTCATCATGTCACTCCACCGGGTCACCCTCAATGACCTGCCCAGGAGAATCGCCAGCATCGATGTTTTCATCCAGCTCGTTTTCAGACCCGGTTTCGTCATCTGTCTGAATGGCAACACCCGGAATGCTGACACCTTCAGAAAGATCCTCAGCGGCCACTGGCGGCACATCGACAGGACTTTCCATCTCGACCTCGGCGCCGTTGCCAGCACTGCTAGCGGAAGATTTGATCTGCATCAAGAACGCTCGGCGATTTCCGGCATCCAATACGTTTAAGACGGGTCGCGATATTTTCTGTGCGTGCTCCAGTTAGTGTATGACTCCCACCCTGTGCGGGCATGTTGCCCGCATTTTTTAAATGTGAATACTTAAGGTAGTTATCAATTACTGGCTATCTGGCAGCGTTGACATCGCTAAAGATGGAACGCAGATCACTTTCCCAGTGTGTAAAAATTATCGGGTCGACAGCGTCGCCGGCTATCTCGGCATATATCTGCGGATTCAGTGTTACCAGCACCGTTTGCCCAGCCTCCGCAAAAATCGAGATTTTCGGTGGCAGATAGGCGGTCAACGCCGGCGCCTTGTCCGTCAGCTGCCGAATTTCCTCCAGCTTGCCGGCAAACACAACCCGGTACTTGTCAGTCTTGTAGCCCATTCCCGTAAGACCGATGTCAATACGTTGCACCCGGGACACCGTGTAACCGTGCGCACGTATGGATTCCTGTAAAGCCAGCATGGCCTCCGGAAAAGCCAGCACAGAGCGCGTCATAATGATCTCTTCCGTATAAGCCAGCGCAGGTTGCAGCAACGCGCAGAACAGGAGCACGCGTGTAATCCAGGTTTTCATAATGTTGCGTCCTCCAGAATCGCGCTGTAGACGCCATGCATCTGCTTGCAAAACTCGTCAAGTTCATTGTTGTTAAACAGGCGACTCAGGTACAACGGGTTGATCGTCGTCACCATGACCTTGCCATCCCCTTCGGTAACGGTCGCCCGGCATGGCAGGAACATACCGATGCGCGGATCGATCTTGAGTGCCTCATAGAGAAAACTGAAATTACAAAAATGCAGGATGACTTGCTTGCTGTCTTCTTCACCCTCGGTAACCAGTCCGTGCTCAAGGGTATCGGTTCTGATCAGGATAAAATTCTGACTGACGATGGCTGCCTCAAGATTCTCAATAGTTTCTTCCAGTGAGTAGGGCGATTCTGCAGTAATCGTTTTTTCAACGACGGCGTCTGACGGCGCAGCAACTGGCGAATCGCCGTCGGCGAAAGAGCGAATGTAGCTCACCAGGTCATCAAGATCCTGCTCTTCAAGCCCCTGCACCAGAAAGGAGCGCATCGGGGTATTTTCCCGTCCGTATTGCAGCGTGTGCAAAATCATGCCATCAGAGGCCGAAGCAAGAAATCCCGAATTATTCAGTGCCGGCGCAATGATCGGCAAATCCCGCTTGCGTGAAAAGGTCACCCCGGTACCCTTGCCACCCTCGCCGCTGGCACCGTGGCAGGCGGCACAATAATCGCCATACAGTTGCTTGCCGCGCATTGCATTTCCTGCGACCGGCTTGCCTGAAAACACCGGTGCCGGCTTGTCAGACCAGCCACGTATATAGTGGACGATGGCATCTATCTGCGCGTTACTCAGCACCCTGAAGGCCGGCATCACCCGGCCAGGCCGGCCATAGCGAATGGTTTTGCGCAGAAAATCGTCATCGACACTGCTTAAAAAGGAAGGCAGGGACAACGGCACACCCACGCCACCGGCGCCGGTATCACCATGACAGGCGGCACAATGTGCGCCATACAACTCGTCACCCCGTGGGGCAGCCAGCGTCAGGCCGTTGAAAGTCACTAAAAACATGAAGAAAAGCAAACGCATAATGTTAATTCCAGTTAGTTACTGTGGTATTAAACCCCCTCACCCTCACTCAAGACTCAGTGTATTACTTGACCACACTTTACGGACAGGACTATATTAACAATCCGCTCACAAATTGATGCAGGTCAATTAATTTCCGGCGGCGTACACCGAAAATGTATCGTGCTTAACTAACACAGAAGGTTTTGTATATTTTTATCTTAATAAGAGTGAGGACTTAACAATGAAAACTTTAAAGATGACGATTACTGCTGCTTTTATCGCCGGCCTGGCTGCACTGCCAATGACCGCAGCCCATGCATGGGGTGGTTGGGGTCCCTGGAACAACGGTTATGGTAACAACGGCTGGGGTAACGACGGCTGGGGTGATGGCTATGGTGACGGCGCAATGGATGGCAACTTCGGCTTTAACATGAGCGGTAGCGGCAGTGGCCGTGGCAGCGGTTACGGTCGTGGTTACAACGACTATCGCGGTTACCGCGGTTATGGCTATGGTCCTGGTTATGGCTATGGCGGTCCTGGTTATGGCTATGGCGGTCCTGGTTATGGCTATGGTGGTCCTGGCTATGGCTATGCTCCTCCTGCGGCTCCTGCAGCCGCACCGGCAGCACCTGCCGCCCAGTAATATCAGAAAACGGTTCAGCACCGGCACAGGGACGTGCGGGTGCTGGCAACCTCGGTTCATCTGTTGTATAAAGCGTTCTCCACAAGCAGGTGCAGACCGGCTTGTTTTTTCCAAAACAGAACCAGCATACAGAGGCCTCAATGAAAGCTAATTTCCTGGTTGTATTTCTATTTTTCGCTTTCGCACTACCACACTCCGTTTCCGCAACACCCTATTTTCCAAACAACCCTCAAAACACTGCCGCCAATGTGTCCGAACCCGGCATTATTGTCAAAACCGGCATTGAAAAACTGACACGTTTTATCCGCAGTGGACAGGCCCGGGACAAGGCAACGGCAATGGCTTTTCTGGAGACAGAAGTCGCGCCCTACTTCGATTTTAAATACATGACACGCTGGGCAGCCGGCCCGGCATGGCGCAGCATGTCACCAGAGCAGCGCGCGCGCATGCAGAGCAAACTGACCAATGCATTCATGACAACATTGGTGCAAAAACTGACCAGTTATACCAACCAGCCGATTCGTTATTTCACACCGCGCGGACAGGGCAACAACGATGTCAGCGTCAGCGCCTGGATCATGCAGCCCAACGGCATCCCCACCAAGCTGGATTTCCGCTTCTATCGCAGCGAAGAAGGCTGGAAGATCTTTGATGTCAAGGCCGCAGGCAACAGCGCTGTGGTTTATTACCGGAAAATGTTCCGCAATATGCACCGCCAGAATCCCCCGGCGCGATATTAGCGATTCGCCCCATTCAGCCGTCCGTTAACAGCAAAATACAGCTGTTTCCGGACGGCTTTTTTGTGCCAATCGGATCGACAATTTTTTGACGATTAAGGTCAGGCTAGTTTCCCCGCGATTACCGCTATAACTGACTAAATATACTTAATTAACTGCCGTTAGAGTGTTAGCACTGCGCCGTATGAATCCACGGCACAGGCCACCGGATGCTGCAGGCAGGATTATGTTCTACTGTTTAGCAGCTCTCTCGCAGAGGAAGCCACAAGGGAAACGGGAACAATGTCACCACATACCAAAACGTTGATAGGTCATCTCACCAGTGTAGAGGCAGGCGCCCTGTCCGCCACGCTGGATGAACAAAGCAAGGATAGTGGATTGCCACGCATCTCCGCGAAAAAGGATCCCAATGACCTCAGCGGCCAGCCCGGCTCCTACGTCGCCGTTATTCAGGGGGGCATAAAATTACTGGCCGTCGTCAAATCAATAAACGAAATACCCGCAATCAACGGCAACTGCAACGGCACTTCCAGTTCCATCAACATGATCCCGCTGGGAGAGGTCTCCCCAAAAGGCATCTTCACCAACGGCATAAAGAACTACCCGGTGACCGGCGCCGAGGTACACACGGTCAACCGGGAAGAAGTCGAATCCATCTTTATCAAATTTCGCGCCCAGGGCTACGCCATCGGCGTTGCCTCGGCAGATAACAGCATTGATGTCTGCGTCGATCCCGCGGCACTGTTTGGCCGGCACACCGCTATTCTTGGGCAGTCCGGTGCCGGTAAATCATGGACTGTTACCAACCTGCTGCAACGCGCCGTCAAGTCCATGCCTAAAGCTCACATCATCCTGCTTGACCTGCACGGTGAATACAGCTGGGAAGACAAGGATGGCAACCGCCAGTATGCATTTGATGAAAACACGACCCGTTATATTGATGCGCGCGACCTGGAGATCCCCTACTGGCTGATGACCTTTGCGGAGCTGGTCGACCTGCTGGTTGACCGTACCGATGCCTCTGCCTCCACCCAGATCGCCTTCCTGCGCGACAGCGTGCAGGATCTGCGTAACAAGGCCAACAAGGACCTTGACATCGGTCATATATCGATTGACTCGCCGGTGTACTTCTCACTTACAGAGATGTACAACTATTTTGAAGAAGCCAACAAGGCGACCACGCACTTCGGCAAGGAAAAGGGTGTACTCGCCGGGCTGTTTGACCAGTTTATGATGCGTCTGCAGAGTCGCATGAATGACTCCCGCTATGACTTCCTGCTGAACCCGAAACACCGTACGGACTCGAGCACCCTTTCCGGCCTGCTGCGTGATTTTGTCGGCCTTGGCGAACCCCGGGCACAGATCACCATTATTGACCTGAGTAGCGTACCGTTTGACGTGCGCCCTGTCGTTACCGCACAGGTTGGTCGACTGGCGTTTGAGTTCAACTACTGGAATCCGAAATTCAAGGAATTCCCGTTACTGCTGGTCTGCGAAGAGGCACATGCCTATATTCCGCGCGAAGGTAACCTCCAGTATGAGGGCACACGGCGCTCGATGCAGCGAATTGCCAAGGAAGGACGCAAGTACGGCGTTGGTCTCGCGGTGGTCACACAACGGCCGCATGAACTTTCCGAGACTGTGCTGGCACAGTGCAGTACCTTTATCTGCCTGCGACTCACCAACCCCGACGACCAGGACTATGTGCGCGACCTGGTGCCGGAAGCGGAACGTGATTTTATCGACATCCTGTCATCTCTCAGCCAGGGCGAGGCCATGATCATGGGACTGGCGGTGCCACTACCAACACGTGTGCAACTGTACGCTCCTGATCCGCCACCCAATAGCTCCAGTGTCGACTTCTTCCGTCACTGGGTCACCGGACCGTCCGATCTGGATATAGATGATATCGTCGATCGCTGGCGTCGCCAGGACCGCCTGCACCGTTAAAAATACCCGGCCGGCACCAGCCAGTGCCGGCCCGGCTTCGCAGCAGATACGCAAACCTCAGAACAATATCAGCGGGCAGTACAGGCTTCATGATCCGCAGACCACGCAAGCATCAGAAGGCAAGCTGATCAGCCGGCCTGTTCCTCTTTCTCTTCAATCAATTCATCATAGCCAAGCAGATGCAGCACCTGTTCCCTGGCCGCCATACCGTCATCGTAGCCGAGTTCCATGAGTTCCTTGCAGTAAGGCGCATCAAACATCAGGTAGCTCATCAACGGTCGGCCTTCACGGGTCAGGGCACCGATACCCTTCAACAGGACTCGAACCGAGCGCGGAAAGTTGCCAACATAACGCTCGACAATCTCACGGATATCAAGGCTGGGGGAAATCACCAGGTAATCGATCTGGCGCAGCGACGAATCCTTGTAGGTGACGTTCTTGTCCTTGGTCTCGGCAATGGTGTGGTTAACACGTCGCATACGCTCGATATCCGCATCCAGGCTGTCCATAAACAGGGTATCGAATATATAGCCCGAAATCTGTCCGAAGGTGGGCTCCGGGGTTTCACGATCATCCTCATCCGGCGTATCAGGTCGCGGATTGCGCACACCAATAATTAACAGACGATTGGCACCCAGGTGTAATGCCGGACTCAACGGTGCAGTCTGGCGCATGGAGCCGTCACCGAAATATTCATTACGCAACTTGACGGCAGGAAACAACACCGGAATCGCTGAGGATGCCATCAGGTGATTAAGTGTCAATTCGGTTGGCTGGCCAACCCGGCGTGTGCGTCGCCACGGCTTCAGATGTTCCTTGCCCTGGTAATAGGTCATCGACAACCCGCTGGTATACCCCGAAGCCGTAATGGACACGGCATCCAGGTCACCGGCATCGATGGCCTGTTGAATACGTGCAAACCGTATATGACTTTCCAGCAGATCGCGTAACGGCGCGTTATCCAGTATCGAGCGGGGCTGCCCCTTGCCAAAGCCACCCAGTAAAAACGTGGTTCCCCAGCGGAAACCACTCTTTGTTGCCGTCCATGCATCCGTTTTGAACACCTTGCCTACATGGAAATTTGCCCAGATACCGTAGAGCCGGTCGACGCCCTCTCTGAAACGGCTGGCGCTGCTCGCCAGCAGCACTGCGTTAAGCGCACCGGAGGAGGTGCCGCAGATGACCGGAAAAGGATTCGGCGCATCTTCCGGCAACATATCACCAATCGCCTTCAGCACACCCGCCTGGTAGGCATTACGTGCCCCGCCTCCGGGCAGTATCAGGCCGGTAACCGGCTTTTCTTTTTTCTTTTTAAATGACAGCCAGTACATCGTCCGGTTCACCATTGCAGTAAAAAGACAAAAACCGGAACCTGAACAGACATAATTCAGGTTCTCCCCCTGTTATCGGCCAATCAGTCAATATATACAACATTCAGGCAGGCATGTGAAACACTGCCATAATAGCGTTCCATTACCTACCGGATTTATCTGCTGCCATTGATATGGATCAATGCCGGGCAAGCCGTTTCCCGATAGCCTCACACTGACCTGCTACAGATAAAAGGGGTATTTATAATGAGCGCAGGACAGCTGTGTAAACGCAATGTAATCACCACCCACAGGGATTGCACCATCCGCGAAGCGGCGCAGTTAATGAGAAAGCATCATGTCGGCTGCCTGGTCATCACCGAAGAAAAATCCGGCAAAACCGAGCCCGTCGGCATAGTCACTGACCGTGACATCGTCATGGAAGTGCTCGCAGAAAATCTGGAAATCAACGACGTCAATGTCGGTGACATCATGAGCTACGCACTGCTGAAAGTACAGGAATCTGACAGCATTGTAGAAACCGCGCAACGCATGCGCGCCCGTGGTGTGCGCCGAGTTCCCGTGGTGAGCGACACCTGTGAGCTGATTGGTATCATTGCACTGGATGATATTCTTGAGTTACTCAGCGAAGAGCTTTCCATGCTGGCTCGACTGACATCACGCGAAGCCGAGCAGGAACACAAGAAACGCGCCTAGCTCACACAACACATACGGGTTGTTCTTGCCTGCGCCAAATGATTCACAGCCGCGCTGTGGCGGCCGCTGTATCGGTGTATTTGGCGGTAACCCGGTGGGTGAAAAAGACGAGGAGTACGACGTCTGCCCGTCAGGCGGGCCTACGTCGACTCCTCAAGCCAGATCAACAACCTTGTTAGTAGCGTGCGGCCGGGGGAGCAACTCGCGGTGGAGCCTGTCGCGCCCATGATTGCATGGGTGGTCGGACAGCGCCTCGTGGCCTGCGATCCTGCATTCCCTCCGGGACATCAAAAAGCGCTTGCCGGTGTTCCTGCATGTACGCCATTTTTTCCTGCGGCGTCATACCACTCATCGCCGTACGTGCCGCTATAATTTTTTTGCGTCGCTCGTCAGCCTGCTGGCGAAGTTCTTCATGCCGGCTTGCAATCTCGACCTTCTGCTCCAGCAGACCCTGCATGATATTGTCCTGATTTTCGACCAGGTAGTTATGCTGATCTTCAGCCCGGTTACGCATCTGTTCCTGCTGTTTCTCAAACTCCGCCAGTTGCTTCTCGCGCGCTCTCAGGGAGGTTTCCATGCGCGCTTCCAGGTACTTCTGCCGGGCCTCACGCCATTTCGCTGCCAGCGCCTCGCGCTCTTGCCGCTGCTTTTTATAGTAGGCCTGCTGCTCTTCCTGAAATTTCTTCATGGCTTGCTGGCGCGCAGACAGCTGTTTTTTCTGTGCCGCGACTTGCGGCGGCGGTGCAGGCCGCATTGTTTCGTGACGCTCTACAGCCTGTTCGTAACGCTCTTCTGCCTGTTCGTAACGCTCTTCTGCCTGCGCACGCTGCCGGTCAAACGATTCACGATAGGCACGAATCCGTTCTTCCATGGCACTCGGCTCGGGTGTCTCGACAGCCTCGGTGGAAGCGACCCCGGCCTGTTGTTCGTCTCCGCGTACCGGTGACAACACCAGCATGGAAGCAGCAACTGCAAATACAATCAACCTGAATGACATAACTGATCTCCTTGTTAGATTATTAACAGCCCCCCCCGGGAACACAGCTAGTATAGCCCAATCATTGATTCAACGCTTCGCCGAATGGCAAGCGTTATTGACGTTTAATGACTGGTCCCGGCAGAGCGATTAATTTTATTGTAAACATTATATTTTCCGGATGGCTTGCGCATGGGAATATGTTTCACCTGCTCCAGTGTGGTCGCATCGAACACCACCAGCGCCCCATCCATCTCCCACAAGCTGACCAGCGCATAGCGACCGTCACGGGTAAATTCAACATGCGCCGAGGTCTTGCCCGGTTCCGGTCGCAATGTCTTCACCAGCTTGAGTGTCTGCTTGTCGAATACGTGCATGGCATCCCTGTCCGGACCAAAGAAAACGTCGGTCCACGCATAGGGGGTATTCTCATGGCTGCGCATAAAAAATCCCGGTCCCAGTGTTTTGATTTCCCTGATCACCTGCCAGCTCAGCATGTCTATCACCGTCACCTTGTTTTCTTTCAGGTTCGGTGTCGCCATTACCGGGCGGCCCTGGTACTCCCAGGTAATGCCCGAACCCAGATGTGGCATACCTCCCAGCGGCAACTCTGCCACACGTTTGCCACTCTCCAGGTCAATAATCTGTCCACTGTTCTGCGCCCGGTCGGCACCAATCAGCAAGCGATAATCCTGGTCAAAAAAGAAATCATCAAGCACCTGCTCCAGTGCAATGCGACGTACCGGATAAACGGGTTCGTCATAGCGAATTTCCCACACCTCCGGTACATCCTTCAGGGCAGCAATGAAGCTGCTGCGCGGCGCAGCCTGGTACACGGCACTGACACGGGATGATGTTCCGTTACGGTCTGCTACGGCTATGGTTTTTATCATGCCAAGGTCGGAAGCACGCAGTAACACCAGCGTGTTTGGCAGATAATTACCAACCAGCAAGGTGTTGCCGTCACCGGATATTGCAACGTTACGGGTATTTATGCCGGCACGCACCTCGGCAACGATTTTCAGGTTATACAGGTCGTACTTGCTGATCCAGCCATCACGCGATGCCAGGTAGGCGTAACGGCCGTCCGGTGAATACTTGATGCCGCCATGCAGTGCGTAGCGCGTTGCAAACCGGTGTAACGGCACCAACAGGTCGCCATCCAGCACCGTGATATGGTGATCACCTGCCTCGACGACCATGAACACGTTCAGCGGATCAGCTGAAAATACCGGCTTGTCCGGCAGGCTCCCCTCGGCATGCAATACTGTGCGGGAAGCATCCAGGTCATCATCATCCCATACCGGCGCCACGGCCGGCATGGAGTAAATAAGCTCAACCAGTTGTCCGATGTCCGCCTCGCTGAGCTGCGAACCAAACGGCGGCATTTGTGTTGCAGCACGTCCGTTTTTAATCACATCCGCCGCAGCGGCCTGTTTCAGCCGGCCAAGATTCGCTGGCAACAACGCCGGCCCGGCACCACCAAGGCGGTCCGCACCATGACAACTGGCACAATGTTCAAGATAGAGGGAACGCGACATGACCGCGGCAGCGTCGACATCGGTTTGCCCGATCGCCTGCAGGGAGCCATCTGCCTGTCGCATCCAGACCGTCGTATCCACCAATTGACCCTTCAGGTAATGTGACACCGTCAGCCGCCTGCCTGCATCACTGTAGACAATGGCAACGTATTCGTGTCGTTTGAATACTTCTTCTATGTTTTTTTCTGGCGGAGGCTGCCAGGGGGTTTGAACGGGGTTGAAAGTATCGTAGTAATACGGCGCTTCACGCCATGTTTGTGCTTCTGCGAATACCGGTGACGTAAAAATGCAAACCCCAAGCCAGAAACATGCAGCGAGCAGCCTCGCTACCACGGCATAAAGCTGTTCATACGGCCCAGCGGGCGCATGCTGTTACTCATGTTACCCATCTCGTAGCGAATCGCATCACCTGTCAGGTTCATGGTACGCATGTTCATATTCATGCCTTCCATGGAATTGTTCATGCCATTCATATTGACCAGCATCGGCTCGAGGTATTCCAGTGAAATCATCCTTTCCGACATCTCCTCAACCGACTCGGACATATGGTAAACACGGCGCGTCATGGTGCGTACATTCTCGGAAAGGTAAATAACGCTCTCTGATATATGGCTGAGATGTTTACCCATCTCCGGATCCATGCCACGGGCCAGCGTGCTGATATCCTTGCTGAGACTGTAGATAAGAAAGAAACCATATCCCGCCAGCACCACAAACGCCAGCATGGCCGGATAGATAACCAGTTCCCAGCGACGTGCGCTTGATTCAAATGCGCGCACAAACCGGTCCATTGCATCACCTTCAGGAAACATCTCCCGTGGAGCATTCTTGTCCGCAGGGTCACCTGACTGCTTGTCTATATTTGTTATTTTCTCAGTCATCTTGACGACGCCATACCATTAAATTCAAAGAACACTGACCCGCTGCCACAGGTCAGACACGCCACTGCTATTATTATCCCTAATTTCTTCGTCAGTCAAATAACAGGCCGGATCCTCTGCCCAGGGATCGCCGCTTAATTGCATCGCACGCACCCGGGTATTTCCTCCACATATATCAAAATAACGGCATGTTCCACAACGGCCTTTAATCACTCGTGGCGCGGCTTTCAGGCCCCGCATGACCGGATCCGAGGTATCTGTCCAGATCTCGGAAAATGGCCGCTCACGCACGCTTCCGAGGCTGTAGTGCCACCAGAAGGTATCCGGGTGAACCAGGCCAAGATTATCGATATTGGCGATATTGACGCCGGAACTGTTACCGCCCCATTGCCGCAGTTTTGCCCCGATATGCGCCTCCATC
>Ga0316191_10000538_pt1 | contig 24766 bp, 36 predicted proteins | sample Eddworburr2cm_MG_FD_204928 | JGI IMG/M metagenome (GOLD analysis project Ga0316191, IMG submission 204928) | Coastal sediment microbial communities from Maine, United States - Eddy worm burrow 2 cm | ecosystem: Environmental > Aquatic > Marine > Coastal > Sediment | place: USA: Maine... | reverse complement strand
TTCCTCGCCGTGAACAAAGGGAGCGCGATCGAGCCCCGCATGATCCACGTCGTGTACAAGCCCGCGCGTCCTAAGAAGAAGGTCGTGTTCGTGGGCAAGGGCCTCACCTTCGACTCAGGCGGGCTCTGCATCAAGCCGGCGGGCTCCATGGTCGATATGAAATGCGACATGGCGGGCTCTGCCGCCACGCTTGGGATCGTCTTCGCGGCGGCCCGACTCAAGCTACCGGTCGAGGTCCACGCCGTCGTGGGCTCTACGGAGAACATGACCGGAGCGAAGGCCTACCGGCCCGGCGACGTGTACCAGTCGTACCAGGGCAAGACAGTCGAGGTGATCAACACGGACGCGGAAGGCCGAATGGTCCTCGCAGATGTACTCACCTGGGCGGCACGCAAGCTCAAACCAGACTTCATGATCGACCACGCCACGCTGACGGGCGCCTGCATGGTCGCGCTCGGCCCCTATCGCGCCGCGCTCTACACCGACGACGACCAGCTCGCGAAGCAGTATCTCGGTGCAGCCGAAGGCGAGGGCGAGGCGTTCTGGCGCATGCCGCTCGATGGCGAGCTGCGTTCTAGCCTCAAGAGCCCGATCGCCGATCTCAAACATGTCGGCGGCCGCTACGGCGGCTCGATCACCGCGGCGCTCTTTCTGCAGGAGTTCGTCGAGGAGACGACCTGGATGCACCTAGACATCGCCGGCCCGTCCTTCATCGACCGCCCGCATGGCCGCCTTCCCAAGGGCGGAACCGGTTTCGGCGTAGCGACCGCCGTCCGCTTCCTAGAATCCTTGTGACCCGGGGGCGCCTGCCCCTTGGTTACAGTCGGTAGGGGAAGGTGACCTTGAAGGACGATTGCTTGAAGCGCGGGACTCGTGCCCGCTTGACCGCAGCTTCGATGCACGAGCCAACCGGCGTTCCCTTGAACGGACCGGAAGCGACCTTCGCGCCGCTTGCGCGGCCGGTCTTGCCGCTGAAGGTAACGGCCACCGCGGCGACGCCTCCCGCGTCCTTGCGGCAGGCCTTCACGGCGCCGCTCACGCCCTGAAGTGCCGTCTTGACGTCGGTGCGCGATGGCGCGTCCGGAAGGCCCGACGTGCTCGGTGAGCTCGCTGCGCTGCTCTGCTTCGGCTTCGACGAGGATGAGGTGGACTTGCCCCCGACCACTTCGTCCATGAGCGCGTCGAGGTTGTTGCTCTTGCGCTTCGGCGTCGCTTGTTTCGGTTCTTGCTTTGCCCGTGCGCTTTGCTGGCGCCGCTCGCTCGAGCTCCGCTTCTTGGGTGCCGTGCGCTGACGCGTGCTGGGCTCGCTCGGCTCCTCGAGTGTGGCCGCTGCAACGGGCTCCTCGGGCTCGATATCGACGACTGCAGCCTCCTGAGGTTCCGCCTCGGGCTGCGGCGCTTGCTCCGAAGGAGCTGCCGCGGCCATGGCGGCACTGCCCGGCTGAGGCTGAGCTTCTTGCACCGCAGGCGCCGCGATTTCGAGCGCCTCGTCGTCCGATCCGCCAAGCGCAATCCCGACGCCCACGCCGGCGCCCACGATCGCGATCACCGCCACGGCTGCGCCGGCGATCCATAGCCAGCGATTGCTATCTGAGGTCTCGAGCGGTGTAGGTCCGAGGAGCGGTGTCCCGAGTGTGCCGGCTCCGCCTCCGGTGCCGATCGCCAAGAGGTCGTCGACCGCTTGAGTGGGCGCTGCCTGTGTGCCCGGCGTCGTGGATTTCGCCAAGGCACGAATGTCGATGAGCCCCGAGCCTTCGCCCGCGGTCTGAGGTGCGTTCGCGCCAGCGCTCATGGCGGCTGGCTGACTCACTGGTGCCGGGGCCGGCTCTGCCGCTCCGCCTCGACCTGCGAGTTGCTGAAGGTTGCTGAGAGAGAACAGCACGGAGTTTTCGTTTCGCTGTCCGGTCATCCGTTGAGGCGAGGCCCCGGCCATGGCGCCACCGCCAAGCCCCGCGCCGGCCATCGCTCCGCCAGCGTCGGCCGAAGCGCTCGCAGCGAGTGGAGACTCATCGACCTCGCGGTTCGTCGGGGTTGGGCTTTCATCGAAGCCAGCGAACATGCCGCTCTCGGTGTCGATCTCGCTCGTCGGCTCGCGTCCGCCCTCTGTGAAAAGGTCGCCGCTCGTGCCGAAGGACGAGGTGTCGTCGCTACCGGCAGTGCCTCCCTGCGAAGCCGCGCCGCCGAAGATCTCCGTGAGCTCCGGTACGTCGCTCGCGGCCTTCCAGTCGTCGAAGCCTTCCTTCCAGACATACGAGTCGAGTCCGACCGAACCCTTCGCGAAGAGTCGGCTCAGCTCGATCGGAGGCAAAGGCCCCTTCTGCTCGCCATCCACCACGATGTACCAAGTGGCCTCGCCAGACGGCTCCTGGCCTGCGCCCCCATCGGAGAACGGATGCGCACCCGTCTGGTCGCCGCGCACTTCCAGCACCGAAGAGCACTTCTTGCAGCGAATCTTAAAGATTTTGCCAGCGACTTTTTCGTCGGCGATCGAGTATTTCGCCCCGCAGCTATCGCACACGATCTTCATTTATTGCCCCCGACTCCCCCCGGCCCGGGCGAAGCCCCTTGGTGCCGGATCGAAGAATCCCCTTTAGGACCGCGATCATAGCGGTCCTGCCTAATGCCGAGCAAGAAGTCCACGAAGGTTGTCCCCGCGTGCTTGGACCCCAGCTCCCCTGAATCCTTGGGTCTTTTTAGTTCACAACGACCAACTCGGAGCCGTCGTGACCGCAGAACACGTTCGCGGTGGCGTGGCGGACGCCACATTCGGGGCAGATTTTGTGTCCCTCGAGGTCCAAGGGCGGCCGTGTTGCGCTCGCGGCTCCGTAGAGGCCGTAGGGCACCAATTCATCGGAATCTTCCGGGCAAAAGCTTGCGTCCGCGGTGTAGCCTCGCCGGCAGGTGGGGCAGATCATCCCGTGCGAGAAGGGCCCCGAGGGGGGGCCATCGCTCAGCGGCGCCCCATCGCGAACACAGAACCGGTTTCTGGGCGCATACTCGGCGTGGCAGACGGGGCAGCTTCGCACGGGCATGGGTTCAGGAACGAGCGGGGTCCTTCGGGGTGCCGGAGCTTCGTCCGCTGGCGCATCGGATGACGGACGCATGGTCACGGTACGCCCGCCGGATCGGGCCCGCTTCCAGGTCCACATCCCAGCGCCGAACAACACCAAAGCAGCGATAGACCAAGCCATGCCGACAATTGTGCCGGACGGCGGCGTCGCTGGGCCACAAAAAAGCCCGGACGACTGGGCCGTCCGGGCTTCTTCGGTTTGATTCCGGTTAGTTGGCTTAGAGGCCCTTCACCGCCTCGGTGAGCGCAGGAACCGCGTCGAACAGATCGCTAACGAGGAAATAGTCGGCCACCTGGGCGATCGGGGCTTCCTTGTCCTTGTTGATGGCGACGATCGTCTTGCTGCCCTTCATCCCAGCCAAGTGCTGAATGGCTCCGGAGATGCCAATGGCGATGTAGAGCTTCGGTGCGACGACCTTGCCGGTTTGCCCGACCTGAAGCTCAGGTGCCACGTACCCCGCATCGCATGCGGCGCGGGACGCGCCCATGGCTGCGCCGAGTGCATCCACGAGCGGCTCGATGACGTTCGTGAAGTTGTCCGCGCTCTTGAGCGCACGTCCACCGGAAACGACGATGTCGGCTTCGGTGAGGTCCGGTCGCTCGCTCTTGACGACCTCGACCCCGAGGAACTCGACCTTGTCGGCTACTGGATCGCTCTGCACGGCGACCTCTTCGACCGAGCTCGCGCCACCGGATGCTTCGGCTGCCCCGAACTCCGACTGACGTACAGTTACGACTTGCTTGTCACTGCTGATCTCGACCGTGCCTGAGACGTTGCCCGCGTACATCGGGCGGGTGTAGGACAGCTTGCCCCCGTCGACGTTCACCGCCGCGATGTCGGAGGCGACACCGGCATCGAGCTTCGCTGCGACTCGCGGAAGCAAGTCTTTGCCGTAGGTGCTCGCGCACGCCACGGTCACGTCGTAGGCCTTGGCGACCTCAGCGACGGTGGCAGCGTACTTCTCACAGGTGTAGCCACCGGCGATTTCAGCCGTCATGACCTTGCCTGCGCCGAATCCGGTGAGCTCCCCCGCGGCTGCGGCCGCGCCCTCACCAATCGACAGGATGTCGAACGAACCGCCGGTTCCCTCCGCGATCTGCTTCGCGGCGGTGACGGCACAAAGAGTGGTCTTTCGCGCATTGCCCTCGAGGAGCTCCGCAACAACTAGAACATTTGCCATGTCTGATGCTTCCTTTCGTTTCCCGAGGGTTAGATGACCTTGGCTGCGTTGTGCAGCTTGTCGACGAGGTCTGCGACGTCTGCGACGAACGTGGTTTCGCCCGAACGTGCAGGGGGCAGCTCGAACTTGGTGTAGTTGAGCGTGGTGCCCGCGGCGACGCCGAGATCCGCCGCCGACGTATTGTCGATCGGCTTCTTCTTGGCCTGCATGATGCCCTTGAGGGACGCATAGCGGCCGCCCACCTCGAGCTTCGCGTACTGGTGGTCATCCGGGGTTACGCCATTCTTGACCGAGTCGGTCGCGAGAATGCGGTCCGAAGTGGTCAACACGGCCGGGCCGGTCACCTTCACGGTCGCTACGCCCGTGTCGAGCTCGCGCTTGACCTCGAGGGTCTTTCCGTCGTCGCTCGTCTTGATCTGCATCGCGTAGTTGATCACTGGCCAGCCGAGCTTCTCCGCGAGGATGGTTCCCGCCACGTTCGAGTCGCCGTCTGCCGCCTGCTTGCCCATCACGACGAGGTCCGGGCTCTCCTTGTCGACGATGGCTTTGAGGATGCCGGCCACCGCGCCCGAGTCGAGCGCACCGTCTTCCGCCTCTACGAGGATGCCCCGCTCCGCGCCCTTCGCGAGCCCTTCACGGATGATGCGCTGGGTGTGTTCGTCGTTCGGGCCGATGGACACCAGTACGACCTCACCGACACGCGCGTTCCTTTCGGCGGCGTTTTCGGTCAGCCGGAGGGCGGCTTCGAGGCTCCAGTCGTCGAATGGATTCATCTTCCATTCGAGTCCTTCGGATGTGACGGCAGTGCCGTCGCCGCTCACCTTGAGCTTGCTTGCGTTGTCCGGATCCGCAACGCGCTTGATGGGTACGAGGATCTTCACGCTTACTCCTCAATGAAGGGCCGTTCAGGCCGATAAATACTGAAAAACGCAGGCGATCTAGGCGCGTTTCATGGGGCTGTCAAGGAGCGCGGCCGAATGCGCAGCAGGCGAATGCACCAAGTTCGTCGAGTTCACTGCCAACTGGGACGGTTTGGGGAGATTCCAGTTTTTCCGTCAGATCTTCGATCGGGGTCGCGCTGGCACCCCCGTACTGGACGGCGAATCGAGCTCCGGCCGGAGCGACTTGGGAATCGAGCACTCCATTGTCGGCGTCCGAGACGCCATGCGGACCTCATCTGCAATCGTGCCGCGCGCCATGTCGCGGGCGTCCTGTGACACGCGCGGCCCCTGGCTTTCGGCCTTGTCGTGTGTGATAGACACGCGCGATGCCAGCAGAACGAAGAGGCGGCCGATATGCGCTCGTCACGGGTGGCAGCAGCGGCATCGGCCTCGCTACTGCGCGGGGTCTCAAGCCCCACTTCGATGCGATCGGAATCGTAGGGCGCAATGCGGAGCGCCTTGCACAGGCGGCCAAGGACTTGCGCGCTAGCGAGGGCAGGGTCGAGACGTTTCAGGCAGACTTCTCTTCGCTCAGAGACGTCCTCCGCGTCGCAGACGAGATCAAAGAGCGCTTCGATTCACTTTCCGTCCTCGTCAACAATGCGGGGGTTTGGCACCGCGAACGCCATCTGTCCAAAGACGGTTACGAAGATACCTTCGCGGTGAATCATTTGGCGCACTTCCTTCTCACCCAAGAGCTCAAGGAGTTGCTCGTGCTTGGCGAGCCTTCGCGGGTGATCAACGTCTCGTCGTCCATGCACGTTCGACCGAAATCGTTGAACTGGGACGATTTGATGTTCGAGAAGGACTTCCGCGGCTTTCGGGCCTATGGGCACTCGAAGCTGGCGAACGTGTTGTTCTCGAACGAGCTCGCTCGTCGCTGGGCTGACCTCGGCATCACGTCCAATGCGCTCAACCCCGGCAACGTGCGCAGCCGCATCACCCGCAATAACGTCTTTCTCAACGCGCTCCATCGCTCGCCCTTCGCTCGGCTCATCATCATGACCGAAAGCGACGGGGCGCGAGCGTCCGTCCGTGCCGCTCTGGCCCCCGAGCTCGAAGGCGTCACGGGGCGCTATTTCGACAAGCTCCAGGAGATCCGCCCGAGCAAGCCAGCGCGCGATCCAGAGGCAGCGAGCCGCCTCTGGGACATCAGCGAGAACCTGGTGCACACCGCGATTGCCTGAGGTCGCTCGCGGGCGCGACTCGCAAGTAACGACGCCGCAACATTTTCCCGACGTTCCTGCCAAAACCGGGATTCGGATGCCTGGCCGGCCTCGCCGGCCTCGCGCGGCTGAGTTAGCGTTGCGCCACATGCCCACTCCCCGGATTCAGATTCTCGCCGTGCTCTCGGTGGTGCTCGCAGCTGGATGCGGGGATACGGGGGCGATCGACGAAGCCTGCCGCTCCAACGCGGACTGTCAGGACACCGAGCTTTGCGCGGCAGGGTTCTGCGGTGGGTTCGGAGTGTGCGAGCCCCGTCCAGAGAGCTGCGACCCCGACGCAGAGAATCCGGTCTGTGGGTGCGATGGGATGACCTACCAAAACGATTGTTTCGCCGACCAGGCGGGCGTGCGCTTGGCGACCACGACGGCCTGCGTGTGCTCGGATAATTCAGTTTGCGTCGATGGTCAGTTTTGCGCCCTCGACGACAGCTGTTCGAATCCCGGCTTTTGCGCTCAGCCTCCCGAGTCTTGCGACACGGCCTCGGAGCCGGTCTGCGGTTGCGACGGCACGACGTACCCCAACGCCTGCACTGCTGCCCAAGCGGGCGTGCGAGTCTCGGCCCAAGGCGATTGTGAATGCGAGTCCAACGACGAATGTGGAGCCAGCGAGTTCTGCGACGCGGATGTATGCGACGGTCCGGGCTTCTGTGCACTGCGCAATGATCCCGCGTGCGTGCCGGAAGGTGAGGTGACCGGCTGCGACGGCGTCATCTACGAGAGTGCGTGCGCGGCTGCGGAGCAGGGCATCCGCGACCGCCCGCAATGAGCTCCTTCGCTCAGCGCGTCTGAAGACCGTCGAGAAAGAGGCTCGCGCAGTGGCTTGCGGCCTTTCGAAGGCTCGACGGGTCGGCTTCGCCGAGCGCCCACGTGAGAAGAATCCCGTCGAGCGCGCCGAACAAGCTTCGTGCCGCGACACGGGAGTTCACATCTTTTCGAAACGCGCCCTGCTTCTGCCCTTCGCGAATCAGCCCGGCGATCACGTCGATGTACTCCATGAACAGCGGGGCCGCGTATTGCTTCAGCAGGGTCGATGATTGACGGAGGTTCACGGTGATCACCTCGGCGAGGTCTCGCTCCCCTTCGAGGAGGCCGAGCTGGAGCTCGATGATGCGCTTGATTCGCTGGTCGAACGGCTCGTCGCTCGCGGCCACTTCTCGCAGAATCGTGAGGAGCTGCTGGATGCCATCCTCGAAGATGGTGATCAGGACGTCGTCCTTGTTCTTGAAGTAGAGATAGATCGTGCCATCGGCGACGCCGGCCGCCTTGGCGATCTCGCTGACGCGGGTGGCGTAGAAACCGTTCTTGGCAAACACCTTGACCGCCGCCTTCAGGATTCGGTCCCGCTTGTCCGGCCCGCCGCGCTTCTTGGCTGTTGAATGAACCGCCATTCAGCGTCGCGTATCACAAGCCTGACCTCGACGTCAAACCTGGCCGGCCGGGCTCCCACGCTTCCGCCATTCGGCTCCGGACCTGCTAACCTAACTTGGGGGTCATGCTAATCGACCAAAGCAGTGAGCTGCCACACGCCGGGTCGACCGAAGGTGCTCGCAAGAGCCAAACGCGGGCCGAGCCACGGCGCTCGTTCATTCCGCTCACGCGCTCGCTGCTCCCGACGGGTTCGCCCTTCGGCTGGAGCGCGCGAAACCGAGCACTCTACGTTCAGTTCCTGACTGCGCTCTTGATGTTGATCGTGACCGCCGCGTTCGTGCTCGCCGACGGGTGGCCGTTCGTGTTGGAGCCGCCGAACGATGCCGACGCGCTTCGCACTACGAAGTGGCTTTGCGCCGGCGCTCTGCTTTTCTGGCTTGTTCTCTACGTGTCGACATGGCGAAGGCCAAGTACCAACGGCGGGGGCTCTTCGTCGCTTCTCACTGCGACGATCGTGGCTCACATCGTGACCGGCACGGCTGCTTGCTATGCGCTCGGCCCCTACACCGCCGCGAGCGGACTCATTACGGTGGCGGCGCTGCTGCTTGGAATGGTGTTGCTGCGCCGACGGTACTTGTGGATCTCCGTATTGGGCTGGTTCGTCTCGATGTTCGCGATGCATTTCGCGAGCAAAGCGGGGTGGCTACCGTTCCACGCTCTTTATCAAGCGTCTTTGTCATCCTCGGACATGGCGCAGGTAGCCGCGGAGCGAGCGGCGGCTGCAGCCCTCATCTACATTCCGCTGGCCGTCGTCATGGACCACCTCATCCGCGTTTGGCGTCAGGACGAGCGCAGTCTATTCGAGGCCGCACAGTTCGATTCGCTTACCGGCGCGTACGCACGTGGCTTCGCGGTGTCGCTGATGCAGCGCGCTCTCTCGAGGGCGATCGATGACGGCAAGCCGCTTGCCGTTCTCATGGTCGACCTCGACCACTTCAAGCGGATCAACGATGCACACGGGCATGCGCTCGGTGACGTCGTGCTCGCGCGGACCACTCGGGCGATTCAGTCGATGCTTCGCGCGGATGACATCGTGGGGCGCTTCGGCGGGGAAGAGTTCGTCGTCTTGCTGCCTCGCGCCGACCTCCAACAGGCCATGGGCGCGGCGGAGCGGTGCCGGGCTGCGATCGAGAGCATGGAGATCCCCGACGCGCCCTATCTCTCCGTCACCGCGAGCGTCGGCGTGGCGGGGTTTCCCGACCATGGTGACCAGCTCGACCAGCTTTTGAACCAGTCGGATCAGGCGATGTACGCTGCCAAAGCCCGCGGGCGGAATCGAATCGAGAGCGCCGCGGGCCCGGACGAGGGTGAGCGATAGCATGTAGGGGAATGTGCGCCATTGTGTTTGCGCTCGTGCACGCTATGGCTTTGAGCCGCGATTCCCTTGACTTCGCGCAGGTCGGAACGTAGTACAGCCGCCGCCGTCATGCTGGCGTAGCTCAATTGGTAGAGCACCGGTTTTGTAAACCGGCGGTTATGAGTTCAAGTCTCATCGCCAGCTCTGTCGAGAAAAGCGAGCAAACATGGAGGGTTGCCCGAGCGGTCAAAGGGAGCAGACTGTAAATCTGCCGGCTTATGCCTACGGTGGTTCGAACCCACCACCCTCCACTAGGAGATAACGGAGAGAAGAGAGTTTGCGGGTGTAGCTCAGTTGGTAGAGCCTCAGTTTTCCAAACTGAATGTCGCCGGTTCGAGCCCGGTCGCCCGCTCCGCCGCGCTAGACCAACGATGTAGGTGATAGACGACAAGAATCAGGTTTATGCCCAGGTGGCTCAGTGGTAGAGCACCCCCTTGGTAAGGGGGAGGTCGTGAGTTCAAATCTCATCCTGGGCTCCAGTAGGCGAGCTTGAGCAACCTTACTCAGACCAACGACTAAGTAGGAATCGAACGATGGCTAAAGAAAAGTTTGTCCGCGACAAGCCACACATGAACGTAGGCACGATTGGTCACATCGACCACGGCAAGACGACGCTGACCGCAGCGATCATGAAGGTGATGTCGGATAAGTATGGCGGCGAGGTCAAGAGCTACAAAGACATCGCCAAGGGCGGCACCGAGCGAGACGACACCAAGACGGTGACGATCGCGACGAGCCACGTGGAGTACCAGACGGCGAACCGTCACTACGCACACGTCGACTGCCCGGGCCACGCTGACTACGTCAAGAACATGATCACGGGTGCGGCGCAGATGGACGGCGCGATTCTCGTGGTCAGTGGCGTGGACGGACCGATGCCGCAGACCAAGGAGCACGTGCTTCTCGGACGCCAGGTCGGTGTTCCGTACATCGTGGTGTTCATGAACAAGTGCGACGCGGTGGACGACCCGGACCTTCTCGAGTTGGTCGAGATGGAGGTTCGTGAGCTTCTGTCGAAGTACGACTACGACGGGGACAACACCCCGGTGGTGCAGGGCTCGGCGCTCGGCGCGCTCAACGGCGAAGAGAAGTGGGTGGAGTCGGTCGTGAACCTGATGGACGCGGTCGATTCCTACATTCCGGAGCCGGAGCGCGACATCGACAAGCCGTTCCTGATGGCGGTCGAGGATGTGTTCTCGATCAAGGGTCGCGGCACGGTCGTGACGGGCCGCATCGAGCGGGGCGTGATCAAGGTCGGTGACGAGATCGAGATTCTGGGCATCAAAGACCCCCAGAAGACGACGGTCACGGGCGTGGAGATGTTCCGCAAGCTGCTCGACCAGGGTCAGGCGGGCGACAACGTCGGCTGCTTGCTTCGCGGCATCGACAAAGAGCAGGTGGAGCGCGGCCAGGTGTTGGCGGCTCCGGGCTCGGTGAACACGCACACGCAGTTCGAGTGCGAGGTGTACATCCTGAGCAAGGACGAGGGCGGACGTCACAAGCCGTTCTTCAGCAACTACACGCCGCAGTTCTACATCCGCACGCTTGACGTGACGGGGAAGATCGAACTTCCCGAAGAGGTCAAGATGGTCATGCCGGGCGACAACGTGAAGATGAAGGTCAACCTCATCACGCCGGCGGCCATGGAAGAGAAGCAGCGCTTCGCGATTCGCGAGGGTGGCCGCACCATCGGCGCGGGCGTCATCTCCAAGATCATTGAGTAATCAAATGGCAGCAGCGAACAAGATCCGAATTCGGCTCAAGGCATACGACCACCGGTTGTTGGACCAATCGGCGTCGGAAATCGTCGACACGGCGAAGCGCACCGGTGCGCGGGTTGCGGGTCCGATCCCGCTGCCCACACGCATCAACAAGTACACCGTGCTGCGTGGGCCTCACATCGACAAGAAATCGCGAGAGCAGTTCGAGATTCGAACGCACAAGCGACTTCTCGACATCCTCGACCCCACTCAGCAGACACTCGACGCCCTCATGAAGCTGGACCTTTCAGCTGGCGTCGACGTGGAGATCAAGTCGTAAGGCGGTACGTCTAATGCCCAAGGTAAAGGTTCACAACTTGAGCGGGAACGCCGTCGGAGAGATTGAACTCTCCGATTCGGTCTTCGATGCGACCGTCAACGAGGCCGTTCTTTACGACGTCCTCAAGGCGCAGCTCGCAAGCAAGCGCATTGGCGCTGCCTCTGCCCAGACCCGGGCCGAGGTCACCGCGACCAAGCGCAAGATGTACAAGCAGAAGGGCACTGGTAACGCCCGTCACGGATCTCGCCGCGCTCCGATCTTCGTCGGTGGCGGCACCGTGCACGGTCCGAAGCCGCGTGACTTTGGCTATCGGCCCCCGCGCAAGATGCGGCTCGGCGCTCTGAAAGGTGCGCTCAGCCTCAAGCTTCGCGAGGGTCAGCTTCGAGTCGTTCAAGACTTCGAGCTCGCCGAAATCAAGACCAAGAAGCTCGTCGAGGTGCTCGGCAAGCTCGAGGTCGCAAAAGGCGCGCTCATCGTCGACGGCAAGAACAACGACAACCTGAGGCTCAGCGCACGGAACCTGCAGAACCACTCGGTCCTGCCGCCCGAGGGCGTCAACCTCTACGACCTGCTGCGCCACGAGCATCTGGTGCTCACGCAGACCGCGGTCGAGGCTCTGGAAGCGAGGTGTCAGTGATGCACGTCGAAGACGTAATCAAGCGACCGCTCTACCTCACTGAGAAGGGCTCCAAGCTTCGCGAAGACCAGAACAAGTACACGTTCGAGGTCGACCTCGAGGCGAACAAAGTTCAAATCAAAAACGCCGTCGAGACCTTGTTCAAGGTCACGGTGGATGAAGTCAATACCCTGGTGATGCGAGGTCACATGCGACGCATGGGCCGGACCTACGCCAAAACCCGCAACTGGAAAAAGGCGATCGTAACCGTCCGCGACGGTGACTCGATCGACTTCTTTGAGGGTGTCTGATCATGGCTATCCGTAAGTTCAAACCCACGTCTCCGTCGCGCCGCTTCTACGAAGCGCCCGACTTCGACATGATCACCCGCGGGAAGCCCGAGAAGAAGCTTCTCGACTCGAAGAAGCAGACTGCGGGTCGTAACAACCAGGGTCGCATCACCTCGCGCTTCAGGGGTGGCGGACACAAGCAGCGCTATCGCAAGATCGACTTCAAGCGGAACAAGATTGGCGTACCGGCGACCGTGAAGGCCATCGAATACGATCCGAACCGCTCGGCGCGCATCGCGCTGCTTCACTACGCGGACGGCGAGAAGAGCTACATCCTGGCTCCCGACGGTCTCGCCGTCGGCGCACAGGTCATCTCTTCGAAGAAGGCCGACGTGAAGCCTGGTAACTCCATGCGGCTTCGCGACATGCCGCTCGGCACGATGATTCACAACATCGAGCTCAAGATCGGCAAGGGCGCGCAGCTCGTACGCTCAGCCGGAACCGCCGCTCAGCTCATGGCCAAAGACGGCGACTACGCTCAGGTGCGCCTTCCTTCGGGCGAGGTCCGATTGGTCCACCTCAACTGTAGAGCAAGCGTCGGGCAGGTCAGCAACTCGCAGCATGCGCGCATGACCCTCGGCAAGGCGGGGCGGAGCCGATGGCTCGGTCGCCGACCGCACAACCGTGGTACCACCATGAACCCGGTCGACCACCCGATGGGTGGTGGCGAGGGCCGCACCGCGGGCGGGCGTCATCCCTGCTCGCCCTGGGGCCAGCTCGCCAAGGGTCTCAAGACCAGAAAGAACAAGTCGACGGACAAGTACATCGTACGCCGACGGAAGAAGAAGTAATGGCGCGTTCAATCAAAAAGGGGCCGTTCATCGACGGCCATCTCGAGAAGAAGGTCGAGTCAGCGAACAAGTCGGGCGACAAGAAGATGATCCGCACTTGGTCCCGGCGCTCGACTGTGACTCCTGATTTCGTCGGGCATACCTTCGCGGTCCACAACGGCCGGAAGTTCGTCACCGTGTTCGTCACTGAGAACATGGTCGGGCACAAGCTCGGCGAGTTCGCGCCCACGCGCACCTTCGGTGGCCACGCGTCCGACAAGAAGGGTGGCCGCAAGATCAACCCGCAGACGGGTAAGAGGTGATCATGGAAGCGATTGCAAAAGCGCGTTTTCAGCGAATCTCGCCCCGTAAGGCCCGCGTCGTACTCAACATGGTGCGCGGCAAGAACGTGGCAGCAGCCCTCAACGAGCTCCGCTTCACGACGAAGTCGGCGGCTCCCATCGTGGCGAAGTGCATCGGCAGCGCCATCGCCAACGCCAAGCAGAAGAACGAAGACCTCAACCTCGATGATCTGTACGTGAAGACTGCGTTCGCGGATATGGCACCGAACCAGAACATGCGTCGCTGGCGCCCGCGCGCACAAGGTCGCGCCACGATGATCGTAAAGGGAATGAGTCACATCACCGTCGTCGTCAGCGATGGGGAAGAGAGCTAATCGTGGGACAAAAAGTACATCCTTACGGGTTCCGCCTCGGCGTCGTGAAGACTTGGAAGTCCAAGTGGTTCGAGGACAAGAACTACGCCAAGTGGCTTCATGAAGACCTGAAGCTCAAGGCGGCGATTCGGAAGAAGTTTGCTCACGCGGGCATCGCCGACATCGAGATCGAGCGTGCGGCCAACAAGGCCAAGGTCGTCATCTACACCTCGCGACCCGGTATCCTCATCGGCAAGCGTGGCGCAGGCGTCGAGCAGCTCAAGGCCGAGCTTCAGAAGCTCACCCAGAACGAGCTCTTCCTGGACATCCAAGAAGTCCGCAAGGCAGAGACCAACGCGCAGCTCGTGGCCGAGAACATCGCCACGCAGCTCGAGCGTCGGGTCGCTTTCCGTCGCGCCATGAAGAAGGCCGTGCAGACGGCGATGAAGTTCGGGGTCAAGGGCATCCGAGTGACGGCCTCGGGTCGTCTCGGTGGTGCCGAGATCGCGCGGACCGAGTGGTACCGCGAGGGTCGCGTTCCGCTTCACACGCTTCGCGCGGACATCGAGTACGGCGAAGTGACGGCGCACACCAAGGCCGGCACCGTCGGTATCAAGTGCTGGATCTTCAAGGGTGAGCAACTCCCGCAGCGCCCAGGCGCAGCGGCAGTGGGAGCCCGGGCCTAAGGACGAGCCATGCTGCAACCAAAGAAAACCAAGTTTCGAAAGATGATGAAGGGCCGCATGCGGGGCAAAGCCTACCGCGGCTCCAAGGTCTCCTTCGGCGACTTCGGCCTTCAGGCGCTCGAGCCCGGTCGAATCAGCTCGCGGCAGATCGAAGCGGCTCGTATGACGATTCAGCGCAAGGTGAAGCGTCAGGGGCAACTGTTCATTCGCATCTTCCCGGACAAGCCAATCACCAAGAAGCCGCTCGAAACTCGTATGGGTAAGGGCAAAGGCAGCGTCGAAGGTTGGGTTGTCGTCATCAAGCCCGGCCGGATGCTTTACGAAATCCAGGGCGTTCCAGAGGACTTGGCCCGCGCAGCGTTCGCGCTCGCCGCGCACAAGCTTCCTCTCAAGACCACGTTCCGTTCGAGGGAGTCTGACCTATGAAGCCCGAAGACATTCGCGGAAACAGTGTCGAAGAGCTCTCCGTGCTCGAAGGCGACCTTCGCCGACAGCTTTGGAAGGCGCGCTTCGACAATCACACGAACCAGCTCGATGACACGAGCTCGATTCAGAAGCTTCGCCGGGATCTCGCCCGAGTGAAAACCATTCTCACCCAGCGCCGCGCGGAAGCGGCGACCAAGGAGTAATCGGCCATGAGTGCTGCAGAGCCAGGACAACCGACTCCGAAAACGGAACAAGAGCGCGGCCGCCGCCGCCGCTTGGTCGGACGCGTCGTCAACGAGACGCGGACGGAAGGCCGAGCCCAACAGACCGTCGTGGTCGAGGTCATCCGCCGCGCGCGAGACCCGTTCTACGGCAAATACGTCAAGCGTAAGAAGAAGTTCCACGCGCACGACGAGGCCAACGAGTACCGCACAAACGACGTGGTTGAGATCCGCGCCTGCCGCCCGCGCTCGAAGACGAAGCGCTGGGAAGTGGTCCGCCTGATCGAAAGGCCGCCGGAGGTATAACGATGATCCAGACCGAAACACAGCTGGATGTTGCCGACAACAGTGGCGCCAAACGAGTGTCCTGCATCAAGGTCCTCGGAGGTTCGCGTCGCCGATACGCCGGCCTCGGCGATGTCATCGTCGTCTCCGTCAAAGAGGCCTTGCCAACCGCCCGCGTGAAGAAGGGCGAGGTGGCACGCGCCGTCGTGGTTCGCACCAAGCGTGAGTACCAGCGCCCCGATGGCACCTACATCAAGTTCGACACCAATAGCGCCGTGCTCATCACTAAGGAGAACGAGCCCATTGGGACTCGCATCTTTGGACCGGTGGCACGTGAGCTGCGCGCCAAGCGCTTCATGAAGATCGTATCCCTCGCACCGGAGGTGGTGTGATGGCTGCGAGAATCAAGAAGGGCGATCTCGTGCAAGTGATCGCTGGCAAGGACAAGGGCGAAAAAGGCCGAGTTCTGCAGGTGGTTCGAGCCGATCTCCTCCTCGTCGAGGGTGTGAATCGGGCCAAGCGCCATCAGAGCCCGCGCCGCTTCAAGGAAGCCGGCATCGTCGAGAAGGAGATGCCCATCCACGCTTCGAATGTGATGCTCGTGGACCCCAAGACTGAAGAGCGGACTCGCGTCCGCATCGAAGCCGACAAGAAGGACCCTAGCAAGCGCGTACGCGTGACCGTGAAGAGCGGTTCGGTCCTGGATTGAGGTTGACCATGAGTGATTTCGAACCCCGACTCATCAAGAAGTACCAAGACGAAGTGGTCCCTCAGCTCATGAAGGACTTCAGTCTCGGCAACATCATGCAGGTGCCGAAGCTTGACCGCATCGTCATCAACATGGGCCTCGGCGAGGCCGTGCAAAACGCCAAGTTGATCGAATCGGCCACCGAGGAACTCGCCGCCATCACCGGTCGAAAGCCGGTCGTGACGCGCGCCAAGAAGTCCATCGCCAGCTTCAAGCTGCGAGAGGGTATGCCGATTGGTGTCATGGTCACGCTTCGCGGCGACCAGATGTACGATTTTCTCGACCGCCTGATCTCGGTCGCTCTGCCGCGCACGCGCGACTTCAAGGGCATCAGCCCGAAGGCGTTCGATGGCCGCGGCAACTACACGCTCGGCATCCGGGAGCAGATCATCTTCCCGGAGATCAACTACGACAAGATCGACCGAATCAAGGGCATGAACATCACGTTCGTGACTACAGCAGAAACCGACGAACAGGGGCGCGCCTTGCTGAAATCGCTTGGCATGCCGTTCAGGAACTAGAGGACGCAGATGGCTAGTAAGCGAGCATTTGCCAAGATGGAAAAGACGCCGAAGTTCTCGGTGCGACAGCGCAATCGTTGCAAGGTTTGCGGGCGCCCGCGGGGCTACTACCGCAAGTTCGAGATGTGCCGCATCTGTCTCCGTAAATACGGGCTTTCGGGTGATATCCCAGGGCTCACGAAGTCGAGCTGGTGAGGAGCGTACCATCATGATGACCGACCCAATCGCTGATATGCTCACGCGCATCCGGAACGCCGCTCAGGCTCACCACGAGCACACGGTCCTTCCGTCCTCGAAGCTCAAGGTGCAGGTCGCAGAGATCCTCAAACAAGAGGGTTTCATCGACGACTACCGAGTGGACGACGGGGTGCAAAACACCCTCACGGTGTTCCTCAAGTACAGCCGCGACCGCCAGAGCGCGTTCGTGGGAATGCGTCGCGCGAGCCGTCCGGGCCGTCGTTTTTACGTCGGACACCACGATATTCCGCGCGTTCAGAACGGCATGGGCGTCGCCATTCTTTCGACGTCTGCCGGCGTGATGACCGACCGCGATGCTCGCGACAAGCGAGTGGGCGGCGAGGTCTTGTGCGAGGTTTGGTGATGACTGAAACGCAAACCACGGGAAAACAGTCCCGCAACGGCAAGAAGCCTGTAGAGATCCTCAAGGGAGTGCAGGTGTCGATCAGCGCTGGGGAACTCAAGGTGAAGGGCCCCAAGGGCGAGCTCACCCAGGTTCTCCGTCCGGAGGTCGTCGTCACCGAGGACGACGGCAAGCTCAGGGTCGCGCCCGCACAGGGTGCCGGCAAGGCAGGCCTTCAGTACCAAGGGCTCACGCGCGCGATCGTTCGCAACATGGTCGAGGGTGTGGCGACTGGCTACAAGAAGTCGCTCGACTTTCGCGGCGTCGGCTACCGTGCCGAGTTCAAGAACGATCAGCTCAAGATGACCGTCGGTCTCTCGCATCAGCCCATCGTGGACATCCCGAAGACGGTATCGGTCAAGGTCGAAACCATCGACGAGGCCGGCACGAAGTTTCCCCGCGTTCACCTCGAGTCGCCGGATAAGCAGCTCGTGGGCCGTATTGCAGCGCGCATTCGGCAGATGCGACCGCCCGAGCCGTACAACGGCAAAGGCGTGCGTTACACGGGCGAGAAGATTCGTGAGAAGGCAGGCAAGGCCGGAAAGGCTAGTGGCTGATCATGCAGAAGAAAGTAACAGGACGCGCTCGGCGCAAGTTGCGGATTCGCAAGAAGGTGCAGGGCACCACTCAGCGACCCCGTCTCGCGGTATTCCGAAGTGCAAAGCACATTTACGCGCAGGTCATCGACGACACGCAGGGCACGACGATTGCCCATGCGTCGAGCGTGGTCGGCTCCGGCGCCAGCAAGGTCGAGGCCGCCAAATCTGTTGGCGACGCCGTGGCCAAAGCCTGCATCGACAAAGGTGTCGATCAGGTGGTCTTCGACCGTGGCGGTTACCGTTATCACGGACGCGTTCGCGCACTTGCCGAGTCGGCGCGCGAAGCGGGTCTGAAGTTCTGAGGACGAGATGGCATACAAGGACGAAATCATCGATCCGAATTCGCTCAACGATCTCACCGAGCGAGTGATTTTCATCAACCGCGTCGCGAAGGTCGTAAAGGGCGGTCGGCGATTCAGTTTCAGCGCACTCGTCGTCGTGGGCGATGGCAATGGTCATGTCGGAGTCGGCATGGGCAAGGCCAACGAGGTTCCCGAGTCGATTCGCAAGGGAACGGACGCCGCCAAGAAGAGCCTGTTCAAGGTTCCTCTCAGCGGTCGTACAATCCCGCATCGGGTCGTTGGCCATTCCGGTGCAGGTCGCATCATCTTGCGCCCGGCTTCTGAGGGTACAGGAGTCATCGCCGGTGGCGCGATGCGTCCGGTGCTCGAGGCAGCTGGCGTGAAAGATGTGCTCGCCAAGATTCTCGGGACGACCAACGCACACAACGTGGTGAACGCTACGGTGGCCGCTCTGAAAGAGCTCGAGTCGCCAGCCGCGGTCGCTCGTCGTCGGACACGCCGCAAGGGCGACATTCAACAGTACGAGCACGCTCCGAAGTCGGATCGTCCTGCCGAGGCGCCGGCCGAGCCGGGTGCTGAGGCCGGCGCGTCCTGAGAGAGGCAGTCATGAGCGCGAACAAACTGAAAATCACGCAGATCAAAAGCGGAATCGGCCGGATGGACCGTCAGCGTCGAGTGCTCAAGGGCCTCGGTCTTCGTGGTCCGCACACCCAGGTGCTGGTCGACAACACCCCGTCGTTCCGCGGGATGGTCAAGAAGGTGCTCCACCTCGTCCAAGTTGAGGAAGTCAATGAGTGAGCAGAATCACACCCCGATCTTGTCCCGGCTCCGTCCTGCGGAGGGCGCCGTCCGCGGCAAGCGACGCAAGGGCCGCGGTCCGGGATCCGGTCTCGGGAAGACGGCTGGCCATGGGCAGAAGGGCCAAAAAGCCCGTCATCCCGGCAATTTCAGCAAACTCGGCTTCGAGGGTGGGCAGATGCCCCTCTACCGTCGAATCCCGAAGCGTGGCTTCCACAACCCCTTCAGTAAGAAGGTGGGCACGATCAATGTGAAGGATCTCGCTCGTTTCGACGCAGGCGCGACCGTCGACGAGGCGGCTCTGCGAGAAGCTGGCCTCATCAAGCGCAAAGTGGACATGATTAAGGTTCTTGGCGATGGCGAGCTCGATCGAGCTCTCACCGTCAAAGTTCACGCCGCTAGCGCAAGCGCCACCCAGAAGATTGAACAAGCGGGTGGGACCGTCGAGCTAGTCGGCACGCCCGCCTCCTGAAGCACGAAAGCCCGTACACGTTATGAGCACTGTCGCGAACATCTTTCGAATCCCCGAACTTCGACGCCGCATTCTGTTCACACTCGGAATGCTGGCGATTTACCGAATCGGGATCTTCGTCACGACCCCCGGCGTCGACCGGGCCGCCATGCGTAAGTACGTGGCCGGACAGTCGGGCGGCTTCTTGAGCATGTTCAACCTGTTCTCAGGTGGAGCGCTCGAGCAGGCGTCGATTTTCGCTCTCAACATCATGCCGTACGTTTCGGCGAGCATCATCTTGTCCCTGATGACTGTGGTGGTGCCCTCGCTGATGGAGCTTCGCAAAGAGGGCGAAGCGGGCCAGCGCAAGATCAACCAGTACACCCGTTACGGCACGGTCGGGCTGAGTATCTTCCAGAGCATGGGACTCGCCATGCTGTGGGAGGGGTGGAACGAGAGCTCGACTGCGGGCGACATCGTTCACAATCCCGGCTGGGCGTTCCGCCTGATGACCGTCTTGGCTCTCACGACGGGCACCTCGTTCCTCATGTGGCTCGGCGAGCAGATCACGGAACGCGGTCTCGGAAACGGTATTTCGCTTATCATTTTCGCCGGTATCGTGGCGAATCTGCCCGACGCGCTCTTCATGACCATCGAGCAGTTCAAGCTCGGTGAGCTTCAGCCGGTCGATCTCATGCTCTTGCTGGTGATCGCGCTCGCGACCACCGCGTTCATCGTGTTTTTCGAACGAGCCCAGCGCAGGCTCCCGATCACCTATGCCAAACGAATGATCGGTAGAAAGATGTATGGAGGGCAGCAATCTCATCTGCCGCTCCGCGTGAACATGGCGGGCGTCATTCCGCCGATCTTCACGTCTTCGTTGATGATGTTCCCCGTCACCTTAGCGGGAACCAACATTCCGTATCTGTCCGATGCAATGCGTTGGATCAGCAATAACCTCGTTCCGGGGGGCTGGGTCTACATCGTGGTGTTTGCCGTGATGACGATCTTCTTCTGCTTCTTCTACACCGCCATCACCTTCCAACCGGTCGATGTGGCGGAGAACCTCAAGAAGCAGAGCGCCTTTGTACCCGGCGTCCGGCCTGGCAAGGCCACGGCTGAGTACATCGATGCGGTGGTGACCCGCATCACGGTCGGCGGCGCTTTGTACGTCGCTGCCGTCGTCACCGTGCCAACGTTGCTTCAGGCGCGATGGAACGTTCCCTTCTACCTCGGGGGCACATCGCTCATGATCGTCGTCGGCGTTGCGCTCGACTTCGCGCAACAAGTCGAGAGCCATCTCATCACCCGCCACTACGAGGGTTTGACCGGGGCGAAGGGCTCCCGGATTCGTGCGAGGAATGCGTGATGGACCTCCTTCTTTTCGGACCTCCCGGCGCGGGCAAAGGCACCCAGGCCAAGTTCCTGATCGACCTGCTGGGGATCCCACAGATCTCGACCGGCGACATGATGCGCGCTGAGCGAAAGTCCGGCTCCGAGCTTGGTCAGCAGTTCGACGAGTACATGTCAGCTGGAAAGTTGGTGCCGGACAGTCTCGTCCTCGACCTCATCAATAAGCGACTTACTCAGGAAGACGCCAAAAACGGAGCGATCTTCGATGGTTACCCGAGGACGGTCGCACAGGCAGAGGCCCTCGACAGCCTGCTCGAGAAGCTCGAGCGCCGAATCGATCGAGTGGTTTCCCTCGATGTGGCGCTCGACGATATCGTCGAACGAGTAACCGGCCGAAGGGTCTGTTTGGACTGTGGACAGACCTATCACGTCCGCTATACTCCGCCGCCCCAAAACGGAGAGTGCACCAACTGTGGGGGATCGAAGATCGTACAGCGATCGGATGACACGGAAGAGGTCGTCCGGAAGCGGTTCGACGAGTACAAAGCGAAGACCGAACCGGTGCTCGCCCACTACGAAGCCAAGGGCGTCGTGAAGAGCGTGCAAGGCGTCGGATCATTAGAAGAAATTACGGAACGAATTAAGAAAGCGATTGGGGTCGAGTAACGAGGGATGACTGAATCGAAAACCGCCCGCGGCACCATTCAAGAGGTGCTACCGAGGGCGCTCTACCGAGTGAGGCTTGACGGCGGCGCAGAGATCACAGCGTCCGTTTCCAGCAAGGCCAGGCAAGTCACGGTAAAGCTGCTCCCAGGTGATGGCGTGACGGTTGAGATATCCCCCTACGACCCGACGAGAGGACGAATCAAAGAGAGGCTGACATGAAGGTTCGACCAAGCGTCCGAAAAATTTGTGAGAAGTGCAAGATCGTGCGCCGCAAGGGTGTCGTGCGAGTCTTGTGTGAAAACCCCCGCCATAAGCAACGGCAAGGATAAGAGTACATGGCTCGTATCGCAGGTATCGACCTCCCCGGTCGGAAACATACGGTGATTGCGCTGCAATACATCTACGGGATCGGCCCGCATCACGCGAAGCACATTTGCGAGACGGCAGGTATTCCCGAGAGCAAGCGAGCGGATGATCTCGACGACACTGACGTCAAGAGAATCCGCGAGTGCATCGATCAGAACTTCAAGGTCGAAGGCGACCTTCGTCGTGAGATCAACATGCACATCAAGCGGCTCATGGATCTAGGTTGCTATCGCGGGCTTCGCCATCGACGCGGTCTGCCTTGTCGCGGCCAGCGAACCCATACCAACGCGCGTACCCGAAAGGGTCCGAAGCGCGGTGCAATGAGCAGGAAGCGCTAAGATCATGGCCAACGCAAAAGCAAAGTCCTCCAAGGGCAAGAAGCGCAAGGTTAAGAAGGTCGTGACGAGCGGGATCGCTCACATTCAGTCGACCTTCAACAACACGATCGTCACCATCACCGACCTCGAAGGCGACGTAGTCTCCTGGTCGACTGCAGGTGCGCGTGGTTTCAAAGGCTCCCGGAAGAGCACGCCGTTCGCGGCGCAGCTTGCTGCCGAGGACGCCGCTAGAAAAGCGCAGGACGTCGGCATGAGGACGATCGCGATTTTCGTGAAAGGCCCTGGTGCGGGGCGCGAGTCTGCGCTTCGTGCTTTTCAGAACGTTGGTATGCGGGTAACCCTGCTTCGTGACGTGACCCCGATTCCCCACAATGGTTGCCGCCCGCCCAAGCGGCGGCGCGTATAAAGGCTGCGGAGGCAATTGATGACGAGTCCGACCCTAGTCGCACGCAATTGGCGAGAACTCATTCGCCCCAGGAACGTTCCGGTAGACCAAGAGTCGCTGAGCGAAACCTACGGCAAGTTCGTGGTGGAGCCGCTCGAGCGCGGCTTCGGCATCACGCTCGGCAACTCGCTTCGGCGAGTCTTGCTGTCGTCCCTGCAAGGGGCTGCCATCACGGCCGTCAAGATTGACGGAGCGCTCCACGAGTTCACCTCGGTGCCCGACGTCGTCGAAGACGTCACCGAGATGGTCCTCAACTTCAAAGAGGTCGTTGTTCGCTCGCATACCGCGCGAACCCAGACTGTCCGCATCGAGAAGGAAGGCCCGGGGGTAGTGACCGCCGGTGACATCCAGACGAGCGATCAGATCGAGATTCTCAATCCGGATCACAAGATCTGCACCCTGGCCAAGGGCGGTCGCTTCGCCGCTGATCTCACGATCAACGTCGGACACGGCTATGTTCCTGCGGACCGCAACAAGGCTGCGGGTATCCCGATCGGGACCATCGCCATCGACTCCCTGTTCTCGCCGATCCGCAAGGTCAACTACACCGTGACCAACGCTCGTGTCGGCCAGATCACCGACTACGACAAGCTCACCCTCGAGGTGTGGACCAATGGCGCGGTGAAGCCGGCCGACGCGGTCGCATACGCCGCGAAGATTCTCAAGGACCAGCTCACCATCTTCATCAACTTTGAAGAGCAGGACGAGCCGGTCGAGGAAGTGAGCTCAGAAGAGCCGCTCAACGAAAACCTGTTCCGCTCGGTCGACGAGCTCGAGCTTTCGGTTCGCTCCGCCAACTGTCTCCAGAACGCCAATATCAAACTGATCGGCGAGCTGGTTCAGAAGAGCGAAGGCGAGATGCTCAAGACGAAGAACTTTGGGCGCAAGTCGCTCAAGGAGATCAAAGAAATCCTGGCTGACATGGGGCTTTCCCTCGGCATGCAAATCGACAACTGGTCGCAGATGCTCGAGCGCTGGAAGACCCAACAGGCCAACCATTAAGTCGCTAGCGCTGGGTCGCGGGTATAGGTCGTCATGAGGCATCAAAAGGCAGGCAGAAAGTTCGGTCGTAACACCAGTCATCGCCGGGCCATGTTCAGGAACATGGCGGGCAACCTGGTGTTGCACGAGCAAATCAAGACGACCGACGCGAAAGCGAAGGAACTTCGTCGGATCGCCGAGCGGCTCGTCACCAAGGCGCTTCGTCTCGGTGACGAGCTCACCGTGGACGTTGCAAAGCTCGAGGAGGGTGAGCGAGAGCGCATCTTGGCTCGCCGACTGCACGCACGTCGACAGGTGGCACGCTTCCTTCCGAAGCAGCTCGCGAAGACCCATCCGGACGGCACGGTCGAAGAGGTGGATCTCATCCACAAGCTCTTCACCGACATTGCCCCCCGCTATCTGGAGCGCGCCAAGGAAGACAAGGGAGGCGGCTACACCCGCGTCATCAAGGTCAACCACCGCCGCGGCGACAACGCCCCCATGTCCCTAATCGAGTTCCTCGACTAGGGGACACGCAGCCCCCCCACAACTCTAGTCATTCCAAGCACTTGGATACCCAAGTGCGCACTTTCCCGGCTGGCCCTAGCGAGCCGGCGAAGGGCTATGGCGACCAGGCGTAGAGGCCGACGGCTCCGAGCAGGCAGAGCGCGGCGACGAGGTCTCCGATGACGATCTTGCGTATGGGCGGCCCGTATGCGGAGGCGGAGCACGCCAGGTAGAAGAACGACGCGAGGCTTACTGCTGCCGCGACGAACGCGATCGGCTGCAACTCACGCTCGAACGCTGCGTATGCGAAGAACGAACCAAGAATGCCAAAGAGCATTCCGCGATGCCGCATCAGTATCTGCAGATCGCTGTCGGAGGCGTCAATTCCGTACAAGCTCGCAAGAGCGCGCGCGCCGAAGAAGCCTGAGATCGGGATTAGGTGAATCGCCGCAACGACGAGCATCAGGGCGGTGATCGTTCCTTCGATTGTCATCTTCGTCGCATGCATGTTCGGCCAAACACTGCGTCGAGTCGATGACCTCCGGGGTAATCGAAAACGGCTACCGCTGAAGTGGGACCCTGGAATGCGGACTCCTAAGTATGCTGCGACATCGTGAAGGCGTTGGCTTCGCCACCCGGGGCAGGGCGATAACAATTACGTATATCGGCTCATGGGGAGCAGGTGTAGCCTCGTGGATCCTTAGACGGGCGGTTGGCGCTCGTCGCTACAAGGGAGCAAGCCATGGCAGACGCAGCACTTCTCATTCGATGGCAGCGCGCCGTTCCTGGGCGTGAACAA
>Ga0316191_10000537_pt1 | contig 24786 bp, 37 predicted proteins | sample Eddworburr2cm_MG_FD_204928 | JGI IMG/M metagenome (GOLD analysis project Ga0316191, IMG submission 204928) | Coastal sediment microbial communities from Maine, United States - Eddy worm burrow 2 cm | ecosystem: Environmental > Aquatic > Marine > Coastal > Sediment | place: USA: Maine... | reverse complement strand
TCACAGACCGTTGAGCATCCAAGGCAGCGTGGCCGCAAGGATCAGATATATGAAATAGACCGCAACGATCGTCAGAACGCTGTTTGCAGGTGTTGCAAACAAATTCTCACGCATCCATTTAACCGGACCCGACGCCGTAAAGGGTGGTTCACGCTCGGGAATGGATTCGGTACGAACAAACGAAACGGAGTGTTGGTGTGTATCAGACATGGATCAACGCTCCTTCAAGGTTACAGATTTGTTGTAGATGTTCATAATCGTCGAAATCGATAGCGAGATCGTCAGATAAAACAGCATCAACAAAAGTACGCATTCAATCGCACGGCCGGTTTGGTTCAGCGTGATGCCCCCCAAAGTCGCTGTGATATCAGCGTAGCCCACCGCGATCGCCAGAGACGAGTTTTTGGTGATATTGAGATACTGCGAAATCAGCGGCGGAATAATGACGCGCAATGCTTGCGGCAGCACCACAAGGTTCATCACGCGGTTAGGACGAAGACCAAGCGCCGAGGCAGCTTCAGTCTGACCCTTTGACACCGCTTGGATACCAGCGCGCACGTTTTCCGCGATAAAGGCTCCGGTGTAGATCGACAAAGCAAACCATAGTGCGATCAATGGCGCACCGATCTGGATGCCGCCACGGAAGTTAAAGCCGCCAAGCTCGGGGTAATCCAAAGATATCGGGCGCCCCATGATGAAGTACATCAGGATCGACGGCACAAAGAGGATTAACAGGCTGGGCCAGCCCATCGGCAGCAATTTCCCCGTCGCGTACAGCAGGTTCGTCGCATACTTGCGATACCCAATAACGCCTGCAATGGAAGCAAGGAATGTCAGGACAACGACGAGCGAACCCGGACCCCAGATTGGTCCCGGGATGTAGACCCCGCGGTTGGTAAAGGCGAATGCTCCGAGGATCATTGATGCTTCTGCATCTTCGCCACGGAAATCGCGCGGCGGCGGCATGACAGCCGTCATGATCGTAAAGATGATGATGATCCAGATCAGAACCGGAATGTTGCGGAAGATTTCCACGTAGAATGACATGAGCTTGGACACGAGCCAGTTGTTCGAAAGACGCAGAACACCAGCAACCACCCCGAAGACCGTTGCAGTAAGACAAGCGAGAAAAGCCACAAGAAGGGTATTCAGGATCCCAACCAAAGCCGCCTGCGAATGCGGCGACTGACTGTCATATTCAACCAGTGTCTGGTTGATATCGTATCCTGCAGGGTCGCCAAGGAAACCGTATGAAATATTAAGTCCGGCGGCTTCAAGGTTGGTGAATAGATTATTCAGCAAATAAGCAAATGCTACGATCAGCGCGAACAATGCAATCGCTTGAAATGTCATCGACCGATAACGCGTGTCGTTGATCAGCATCGACAGCCGGAACGACTCCCGTGGTGGGTCCGTCAGTGTCGTCATTAGAATGTTCCCCGTGGTTTCGGCCGCTTACCCGGACGCTTTATGCGCCTCTCCTGACCGATATTTGGTAGTTGCAATCGTCTAAAGTCTTCGTCCCCAAATGTGCGAAGGGCGCAGAGTTTAACCTGCGCCCTTGCATTCAGCTTTTCTTAACGGAAGGGCGGGGAATAGAGCAGCCCGCCGTTTGTCCATTGTGCGTTCAAGCCGCGCGACAGACCAATCGGTGTTTCTTCGCCAATGTTCTTGGCAAAGATTTCACCGTAGTTGCCTTGGGTCGCGATTGCTTTTTGCGCCCAGTCAGCATCAAGGCCAAGCATTTCGCCCAGCGTGCCTTCGGAACCCAACAGACGTTTGACTTCTGGGTTGCCGGAACCGGACGCCATTTCAGCTACGTTTGCAGATGTCACGCCCAGCTCTTCAGCCGTGATAAGAGCGTTCAAAGTCCAACGTACAACATCACCCCATTCGTCGTCGCCGTGGCGAACAAGCGGGCCCAGAGGCTCTTTGGAGATAATTTCTGGCAGCAGCGTGTGGTCGCCTGGTGCTTCGAAAGTCGCACGTGTCGCGGCCAGACCGGACGCGTCAGTTGTGTAAACGTCGCATGCACCCGCAAGATACTGCTGCTGAGCTTCGGCGTTTGTTTCGATTGGAACAGGTTCATAGCTGATGTTGTTGGCACGGAAGAAGTCCGCGAGGTTCAGCTCTGTTGTTGTGCCTGTCTGGATGCAGACAGTGGCGCCATCAAGGTCTTTGGCCGAAGATACGCCCAGCGCTTTCGGGACCATGAAGCCTTGGCCGTCATAGTAGTTCACGCCGACGAATGTGAACTTCAGGTCAACATCGCGGGAGAACGTCCATGTGGTGTTACGTGCCAACATGTCGATTTCGCCGGAGGCCAGCGCAGTAAAGCGCGTTTTACCTGTTGTCGGGACGAATTCAACGGCAGACGGGTCACCAAGGACAGCAGCAGCAACAGCGCGGCATACGGAAACGTCAAAGCCGTTCCATTCACCGTTCGCGTCGGGTGCAGCAAAGCCCACCAGACCTGTTGTCACACCGCAGTTCAACGTGCCGCGTGCTTTTACGTCATCCAATGTACCAGCTGCAGCTGCACCGGCCGCAAGGCCAGCAACTGTCAGCGTACCAAGGAGTACTGATTTTTTCATTTTTAAACCTCTTCCTGATTTTCCGCCCATTTATTAAGCGGCTCAACCGGCACTTTTAACCGGTAGCGATATTCTTGCACTTGGCGTGCAATAAGTGGTGATTATACTCTTATTAATGACCCCTTAAGGTCAAGTGCCGCTTTAAGAATTTCGCTTTGATAAAAGTTATCCTTGCGTCAACTTGCAGTCAGCGCGCAATTTTTATGCACGCGACAGGTCAAACACTTGCTTTGCATGGATAAAAGCATGCTCTTTGATCGCCGCGGCCGCTTCGGCTTCGTCGTCTGCGCCCCATTCTTCGGACTGCCAAATTTCATCAAGACGCGAAATGTCCCAAATCGCCTTCGGCGCGAACAAATCATGCGTGGCCGCAAAGGCAAGAATCAGTGAACCGGAAAGGCTGACCAGGTCGTGAAATCCGGCCAGTTCAAAGGCTGTTTGCGCCCTTACGCGCGCTGTCAGGCTATCCAGCACGTCGGGGTCTTGCGGTGCATGCATAACACCACTGCGCGGCTCCAACCGCGCGCCCAAGACCTCTGCAGCCCAATCCAAAATGGGGTCCCATTGCTCTTGCTGACGCGCGATCAGTACGTCGGGATAGCCCGCACGGTAACACAAAAGATCGCTGTCGCCGTAGGCCGCCAGCATCTCTGCCACTTCGGTATGCTGAGTCGCCACTTTGTCGATCGCGGCATTGGCACTGCGCGTAAACGGCATGCTTGAAGGGTCAATCTGTTCGCCCTGCGCATCCCATTCAGCAGCGATCGCATCGGCAAACCCGCGCGTTGGCACAACTAGTGTACGCTTTGCAGGTGTTTTGACCGGCCGCGCATCCAACGCGATGCCAAAACCGTCATTTTCTTCGTAAACCTGCGCTTGTTTCCAGAAACGCTTTGCTTTCCACTCACTCATAATCGCCTCTCCACACTGCCGTTAACACGTCGGTCAATGCCGAAAACTCATCAACGATGTGCCCTGCGCACCCCAAAGCAGCGACGGGGTGATACCCCCAAGAAACGCCAATTCCTTTCACGCCGGCCGCCACAGCCATGTCCATATCAAAACTTGTGTCCCCGACCATGACCGTGTCTTGCGGCGACACCCCCGCATCAGCCATGGCTTGCAGGATCATGGAAGGGTGTGGCTTTGACGGATGGAAATCAGCCACTTGCTGGGTGACAAAAAAATGTTTCAGATCGTGCGCCTCGACCAGCTTGTCTAGACCGCGCTTGGACTTACCCGTGGCTAAGCCCATCAAGATGTCGGGAACGCGGTGCAATGCTTCAAGCACGTCGCGCGCCCCGGGATAAAGCGGACTGGATTGCGCAGCGCCTACCTTGGCGCGCATCTCAACGTACGCGGATTTATAGCCCTCGACCAAACCAGACTGCACAGCAGGCGATGCATCTGGAACCAGCCTGGCCATGGCGACAGGCAGCGAAAGCCCCACGATGCCAAGCACTTCATCGCGCGCAGGCACCTCTAGGTTTTGCGCCTCGAAAGCCCGCGTCATAGCGCCAAGGATATCAGCCTGACTGTCGACAAGTGTTCCATCCACGTCAAATATCACTAACCGCAAAGGTCTACTCACTACAGTGCCTCGAACGGATCTTCTGCAGCCAGATCCTCGGCCCAACCGAACGTATCCCAGCTTTGCACCATATGGTCCGGCAGCTCGGCAGTAACCGTGATGACTTTGTGCGTTTCGGGATGTTCAAATCGCATCATGCGCGCGTGCAGATGCAATTTCTTGGAAATGATGCCACCCAACTGCGCGCCCCAACCATCACCCATGTTTTCCTGACCTGAGCCACCATATTTGCCGTCCCCGATGATCGGGTGGCCAATCTCTGCCATATGGGCGCGCAACTGATGGGTGCGGCCTGTAATAGGCTCCATTGCCACCCAAGCCGCGCGCGACGCGACACGAAATAGCGTGGCGTACAGCGTATGTGCACGTTTGGCACCGGGCGTGGCGTCAATTTCACGCGGATGGACGGCAATCATCTTTTCGCCCTCACCGCTTTTGCCGTGGCCGCCCGCCTTCACCAAACCGTAGCGGATTTCGCCTAGGTAGGGCGTTGGCACTCCTGCAACGAGCGCCCAGTAGATCTTGCGCGTCTCTTTGTGCCGCATTGCCGCCGTCAAAGCCTTGGCTGCCAGACGGGTACGCGCAAGCAGCAGAACACCAGAAGTGTCCTTGTCCAGCCGGTGCACCAAACGTGGTTTTTCATCCAGATCGAATTTCAACGCTTCAGCAAGACCATCCACATGGCGCGTTTGACCAGAGCCCCCCTGCGTCGGAAGACCCGCCGGCTTGTTCAAAGCAATGACATGGTCGTCGCGGTAAATGACACAAGACTGGATAAGCTTTGCATCAGCCGCCGACACTTTGGTTTTTGGCGTGGGTGGCGGCGCCGCACTATCAGGCAAAGGTGGCACGCGCACCTGCTGTCCGGCTTCCAGCCGTGTCGATGCTTTTACCCGTCCGCCATCGACGCGGATTTCACCTTTGCGACACATCTTTTCAAGACGGCCTTGACTGATTTGCGGGAACTGACGCTTGAACCACCGGTCAAGACGCTGATCCCCGTCATCGACGGCAACGGTAACTGTCTGAACGCGGCTCATGCGAGAGCCCCCCGCGTCAGCCACAGCCCCAGCATCAACGCGCCCACCGACAGGGCAACAGACAAAGCCATATAGAGCGATGCATGCAGCAGATCGCCCCTCTCGATCATGGTGACGGTTTCAAGCGAAAAGGCCGAAAAAGTCGTGAAGCCGCCCAAAAGACCGACCATCACAAAAGGACCAAAATGCGTTAGCCCGCGCTCTGCTGCGTACACCACAAAAACACCCATTAGAAACGACCCCAGTATATTCGCGCCCATGATCGCAATTGGAAAAGCCGTAGCCCCCCCCGCGAGCCGGTACACACCGACACCCCATAAGAACCGCAGTGAGGCACCCAATGCACCACCTGCTGCCACCATTATCAAGGAATTCATCATGCGCGGTCTGTCCCGCGTCCCGCAGGCTTTGTCAAGTTTCCCGCTTTGCGCGCAGTCGCGCAAAATAGTCCATGCGCTTTTTCAAATCCCGCTCAAAGCCCCTTTCGACCGGCAGATAAAGCGCCGGACGGCCCATCTCGTCAGGAAAATAGTTCTGACCCGAAAACCCGTCTTCGGCATCGTGATCGTAGGCATAGCCCTCGCCATAGCCTTGCTCTTTCATGAGGCTGGTGGCGGCATTCAGGATATGCTTGGGCGGCGGCGCCGACCCTGTTTTTTTGGCATGTGATCGCGCAGCCTTGTAAGCCACATAACCCGCGTTGGATTTTGGCGCCAATGCCAGATAGGTGACCGCCTGTGCCAAAGCCAGTTCCCCTTCAGGGCTGCCGAGCCGTTCGTATGTCTCCCAGCTTTGCAAACAAACGGCCTGCGCCTGCGGGTCTGCAAGACCGATATCCTCAACCGCCATACGGGTAAGCCGCCGCGCCAGAAAACGCGGATCCTCGCCGCCTTCCAGCATCCGCGCAAACCAATATAGCGCAGCATCAGGATCGGATCCGCGCACAGATTTATGTAAGGCAGATATCAAGTTATAATGCGCGTCGCCGCTTTTGTCGTATTGCGCCGCGCGCTTCATCAACCGTTTCCCGAGCGCGGGCGCGTCGAGTTCACTGTCAATTTTCCAAGCTGCGACTTGTTCGATCAGGTTGAGCAAGGCGCGGCCATCGCCATCAGCCATTTCCAGCAAAGCCTCACGCGCCGGACCGCTCAAAGGTAACGACAGCCCCAACTCGCGCTCTGCGCGCTGTGCCAACCGTTCCAGATCGGTCACGGGCAAGCGTTCAAGCGTCAGCACCTGCGCGCGGCTCAGAACCGCTGCGTTCAGTTCGAACGACGGATTTTCCGTCGTTGCACCGACCAACAAGATGGTGCCATCTTCCATATGCGGCAGAAAACCGTCCTGCTGGGCTTTGTTGAAACGGTGAATCTCATCCACAAACAGAAGCGTACCTTGTCCGTTTTGCCGCCGGATTTTTGCGGCTTCAAAGACTTTGCGAAGCTCTGGGACACCGGTGAAAATGGCGCTGATCTGAACAAAATGCAGATCGGTTTCATCCGCCAATAGCCGCGCAATCGTAGTCTTGCCCACACCTGGCGGGCCCCAGAACACCAAAGAACCTAGTGCGCCCGACGACAACATCACCGTTAAGGGTGCTTCAGGTCCCAGAATATGAGCCTGTCCGATAACGTCCGACAGACTTTGCGGGCGCAAACGATCCGCCAGCGGCCGCGGCCCCTCCGGTCTTGGTTCACTGCCAAACAGATCCTGCACTCTCTTCAACCCTCGAATGTCAACGCGGCACTGACAAGCCTTCACCCCGTCGCCGCAATGTCTATCAAACGGTGACAAACCGCAAACGGCAGGACATAAAAAAACCCCCGCACCAGCAGGTGCGAGGGTCAAAAATCGGTCGCAGCAGTGCTTATTCTTCTGCGAAATCTTCTTCTGCAGCCGCGACGCGTGCTTTGTCCGCAGCGCCTTTGGCATCACGGTCACGGTCGACAAATTCGATGATCGCCATGGGCGCCATGTCACCATACCGGAAACCGGCTTTCAGAACGCGCACATAACCGCCCTGACGGTCTTTGTAGCGTGGGCCAAGCACGTCAAAAAGCTTGGACACGTAGGCGTCCTGCTTGAGCTTTGCGGCAGCCTGACGGCGTGCATGCAGGTCGCCGCGTTTGGCCAACGTGATCATCTTTTCGATGATGGGGCGCAGTTCTTTTGCTTTGGGCAAAGTTGTCTTGATTTGCTCATGTTCAATGAGCGATCCTGCCATATTCGCCCAGAGCGCCTTGCGGTGCTCATGTGTGCGGTTCAGGCGGCGGTATCCACGTGCGTGACGCATAATTCTTCTCCTAATGTGCCCTCTACGAGCGGTTTTGCTTTGTCTGGCCGGATGATGCGTGTCATCCGGCTCTCCTTGGGGCAGTTGCCCGGCTATTCCCCGCACAAAGCGGGCATTGTCCCACCAAAGGCGGGCGTCTTAGTCGAAGACCCCTTAGAAGGAGTCTTCGAATTTCTTGGCCAGATCTTCGATGTTGTCTGGCGGCCAGTCTTCGACGTCCATGCCAAGGTGCAGACCCATGCCAGACAGAACCTCTTTGATCTCGTTCAAAGATTTCCGGCCAAAGTTTGGTGTCCGCAGCATTTCGGCTTCGGTTTTCTGGATCAGATCGCCAATGTAGACGATGTTGTCGTTCTTGAGACAGTTCGCGGAACGCACCGACAGCTCTAGCTCGTCGACTTTCTTGAGCAGCAGCGGGTTGAACTCCAAACCGTCGTCTTCATCCGCACGACCAGCCGCTTCCGGCTCGTCGAAGTTGACGAAGATTCCAAGCTGATCCTGAAGAATACGGGCGGCAAATGCCACCGCATCGTCAGGCGTGATGGAACCGTCGGTTTCCACTTTCATCGTCAGTTTGTCATAGTCCAGAACCTGACCTTCGCGGGTCGGCTGCACGTCGTAGCTGACTTTTTTGACGGGCGAGTAGATTGCGTCGATCGGGATCAGACCGATTGGCGCATCTTCCGGCTTGTTTTTCTCGGCGGAAACGTAGCCTTTACCTTGGTTCACCGTCAGTTCCATATACACGTCCGCACCATCATCGAGGTGGCAGATGATGTGGTCACGGTTCAGGATCTCGATGCCTGCGGACTCCGAGATATCGCCAGCCGTCACAACGCCTGGACCTTTCGCGGAGATCGACAAGCGCTTAGGCCCTTCAACTTCCATACGGATCGACACGCCTTTGAGGTTCAGGATGATGTCAGTGACGTCTTCACGCACACCAGCAACGCTCGAAAACTCGTGCAGTACGTTGTCGATTTGCACGGATGTGATTGCCGCACCCTGAAGCGACGACATGAGAACACGGCGCAGCGCGTTGCCCATTGTCAGACCGAAACCACGTTCCAGCGGTTCCGCTGTGACAGTCGCCTGACGCGCGGGATCGTTTCCGGGTTTAACGTCAAGTTGCTGAGGCTTGATCAATTCAGCCCAATTCTTATGGATCATGCGTCCCTCCATTCCTGTCTAAGCCCCATGTCCAAACGGCAAAGACTCTCGAGGTTTCAAAAAAGCGGATTGGGGCCGCGCAAGAACGCGCGACCCCGAAAGTAAAAATCTCTTAAACGCGGCGACGCTTTGGTGGGCGGCAGCCGTTGTGCGCCATAGGCGTCACGTCACGGATAGAAGTGATGTTGAACCCTGCAGCAGCCAAAGCGCGCAATGCGCTTTCGCGGCCGGAACCCGGACCCTGCACTTCGACTTCCAGCGTTTTAACGCCATGCTCTTGTGCTTTGCGGCCAGCATCTTCAGCGGCCATCTGGGCAGCGTAAGGTGTGGATTTCCGCGAGCCCTTGAAACCCATCGTGCCGGCAGACGACCATGAGATCGCATTGCCCTGTACGTCAGAGATCAGGATTTTCGTGTTGTTGAAAGAAGAGTTCACATGCGCAACACCAGCTGCGATGTTCTTGGAGACCTTCTTCTTCGTGCGTGTTTTTTCACGTGCCATTGATCAGACCCCCTTATTTCTTCTTGCCAGCAATGGCCTTTGCAGGGCCCTTGCGTGTGCGTGCGTTTGTATGGGTACGCTGACCGCGGACCGGCAGGTTACGGCGATGGCGCAGGCCACGGTAGCAACCAAGGTCCATCAGACGCTTGACGTTCATCTGAACTTCACGGCGCAGGTCACCTTCTACGGTGTAGTTGGCGTCGATGTGCTCGCGCACGGCCAGCACCTCTGCGTCAGACAGTTCATTGACCCGGCGGGTCGCGTCGATACCGACGGCTTCGCAAATCGCTTTTGCTGAGGTGTTTCCGATACCAGTGATATATGTGAGGGCGATTGGAACCCGCTTTGCAGTCGGGATATTTACGCCGGCGATACGTGCCACGTGTCTTTTCCTTTTCGTTGCGGGTCCGTAATACCAGACCCTTTTTCCACAACGTAAGCCCGAAGCGTTTTACGGCATCGGGCCTCGGCTGATCAGGTGATCTTGCGTCAGAGGTGCGACCCCGTCTGCAAATTGATTCTCGTCAGAGATGACGCTGGATATGTGCTTTTGTCACGGGCGTCAACCCTTAGAAGCAGTGCCCTCCGACACCCGGTGTAAGACCCCAGGTTCAGGGATGTTTGCACAATTTTTGGGCTTACATACAATATTTGCTGCACTGCAGCATCGCAAAGCGCTCAGAACCAGAGGGATATTAACCAGTTTCCGCTACCGTTACCATGCATCACACGACGTGGGAGGTCGTCGTATTTGAAAGGAGACGGCAAATGCTCGTACGTACCCCCCTACTTTGGCAGGCAATCATTCTGTCGATTACAGCCCTGTTTTCGCACCCCTCCCCCTCATCCGCTGATACCACCACGCAGGTGGTCGCGCAAAAGCATCGCGTCGACATAGCACTTGTTCTGGCGGTCGATGTATCTTCCTCGATTGAAACCAGCGAAAGACGTTTTCAACGCGAAGCCTACGCACAGGCCCTGCAAGACCCTCGTGTCGCGCAAATGGCGCTTGGTGGGCGAACGGGCAGTGTGGCGATCGCGTACATGGAATGGAGCGGCCGCAGCTATCAACGTGTACATGTGCCGATGCGAGTCATGTCCTCAGCACAGGAACTGTCGTCTTTTGCGCAGGCTATCCTAAGCATCGAAGACGATCCCAGTGATTCAATGTATTTTCAGGCAACTGCGGTCGGTGATGCCTTGCTTGCCGCCGAAGTGGCAATGTCTGCGCTTGATGTATCAGCGCGCGATTATGTCATAGATATATCAGGGGACGGCGTGTGGAACGATGGATCGGCAGTGCAATCAGCGCGCGCACATGTTTTATCTCAGGGCTTGACTGTAAATGGTTTGCCCATTGAATTGACCGCGACCCCGCAACATCGGCAAGACCTGACTACCATCGAAACGGTCAGCCAGTTCTATGCCGATTGCGTCATCGGGGGCCCCGGATCTTTTCATCTGGTTGCGCGGGGGTTCCAAGACGTCCGCGAAACCCTGATTATGAAACTCATGCTGGAAATGGCAGAACTGCCAGCCACACAGAAAACCCGCATCGCTACCGCGTGGAACACCGGAACAGTTTTGGCTACTGCGCAAGTTATACCGGCAATGGTGCTAGAGCTGTCTCCGACTGTCAGCGCACCCGAACATGAAGCAAACTGCAACAGCGCGGGCCCCATGGTGTTCGTCCCATAGACATAAAAAAACGCTGGCGCCCAAGGCGCCCGCGTTCTTTCAACACTGCCAGTATAGCTTCAGGCGTCCAGAACGCTTTTGATCTCGCCTTGCACAGCATCAATCGCGCCCAGCCCGTCTACTCGGCTCAGTTTTTCCTTGGCATAATAGTAGCCAATCAGCGGTGATGTTTGCTTGTAGTACTCCATCAAACGCGTTTTGAGGCTTTCTTCGTTGTCATCAGCCCTGCGCTTGAAATCATCTTTCTTGCCGCAGTTGGTACACGCGCCGTCTGCAGGGATAGGTTTTGTGTTGTCGTTATACACTTCACCACAGCCACCGCAGGTAGACCGCGCTGTAATGCGCGCGACCAACGCTTCATCGTCGACACGCATTTCAATCACCGCATCAAGCGTTTCACCGACGCCGTCCAACAGCGAGCCCAAAGCATCCGCCTGCGCAAGCGTGCGCGGAAAGCCATCAAAGATGAACCCGTTCGCCTTCACGGTCTCAAGCTTTTCCTTGATAAGGCCGATCACGATCTCGTCCGTGACCAAAGCACCACGTGCCATCACGTCAGCCACGATCTTGCCCATCTCGGTACCGCTGTCTTTCGCTTCGCGCAGCATGTCCCCTGTGCTCAGTTGAACCATGCCACGATCTTCTACCAGCATACGAGCTTGGGTACCTTTGCCCGCACCGGGTGGTCCTAGAAGGATAATATTCATTTGCGCACTGGGCTCCGTTTTTTACGTCCTTTGCCGCTCTTTCCGCGCAATTGCGACTTTTCAAGCAGACCTTCATATTGATGGGCCAACAAATGGCTTTGGATCTGTTGGATGGTGTCCATCGTTACAGAGACAACGATGAGCACGGATGTGCCACCAAAATAAAACGGGATCGCAAATTCACCACGCAGAATTTCAGGAAGCAAGCAAACCGCTGCCAGATAAGCCGAGCCCAAAACGAGCACGCGGTTCACGACGTATTCCAAATACTCGGACGTTTTCTTACCGGGCCGGATACCCGGAATGAAACCGTTCTGGTTTTTGAGATTGTCAGCGACATCGTCAGGTTTAAAGCTGACGTTGAACGTATAGAAATACGTAAAGAACACGATCATCGTCGTGAAAAACGCAAGGTACAGCGGCTGACCCGGTCCAAAGTTGGCCAGAAGCCATGACATGATCGGGTTCGTCGAGTTACCGGAAAACGTGCTGATCGTGACCGGTAGCAACAGAAGGGACGACGCGAAAATCGCAGGGATAACACCGGCCGGGTTTACTTTGACCGGAAGGTGGCTCGACCCGCCATCATAAACCTTCATGCCCACCTGACGGCGCGGGTACTGGATATGTATCTTTCGTAATGCCCGTTCCATGAATACCACAAACATGATGGTCGCAATGACCATCACAATGACGCCAATGATAACAGCAGGGCTAATTGCACCAGAACGACCGGACGCAAAGAACTGTGCCATAGCGGCCGGCACCTCGGCGATAATACCCACGAAGATGATAAGCGAGATACCGTTACCGACGCCGCGCGCGGTGATCTGTTCACCCAGCCACATCAGGAACATCGTACCGCCAACCAGCGTGATGACGCAGGAGGCACGGAAGAAAAAGCCAGGATCGGTGACGATATCGCCCGCTTCAAGGCTTACAGCCAAGCCGTAAGCCTGCACTGTAGCAAGGAAAACCGTGCCATAGCGCGTATATTGGTTGATCTTTTTGCGGCCCTGTTCGCCTTCTTTCTTCAACTGTTCCAGCTTGGGCACCATGGCCGTCAAAAGCTGAACAATGATCGAAGCCGAGATATAAGGCATAATACCGAGCGCAAAGATGCCCATGCGTCCAAGTGCACCGCCCGTGAACATGGAAACCATGCCGCCGATACCCTGCCCCGCCTGCTCCATGAATTCGCGCAGGGCGACGCCATCAATACCGGGCACGGGGATGAATGTCCCCAACCGGTAGACGATCAGCAGACCAAGGGTAAAAAGAATGCGGTTGCGAAGATCAGTCGCTTTACCCAGCGCGGACCAGCTGGTGTTGGCGGCCATGTTCTCGACAGCAGAAACCATTCAGGGCTCTCTTTCGTAACAAATGCGCCGCCCGAGCCGTTTTCCGGCGGGCGGCGTCATGGAAAACTTGAAGGACTATGTAAGCGGCACAGACGCCGCCCACAAGCCTGAACTTGGGCTTACGCCTCTGACGTTTCCGCGACGGGCGCCACAACGGTCAAAGACCCACCGGCTTTCTCGACCGCTTCAACGGCGGATTTGGATGCGCCTGTCACTTCGATAGTGAGTTTAGCAGTAACATCCCCCTTCGCCAGCACGCGAATGCCGTCTTTCTTGCGGCGCACGAGACCGGATGCGACCAGCGCATCTTCGGTAATCGCAGCTTTGGCGTCGATCTTGCCTGCGTCTACAAATTTCTGGATCAAACCAAGGTTGATGACGGCGTATGCTTTGCGGTTTGGCTTGTTAAAGCCGCGCTTTGGCAGACGTTGGTAGAGCGGCATTTGGCCACCCTCGTAGCCATTGATCGCCACACCCGAGCGGGATTTCTGACCTTTGATACCACGGCCACCCATTTTACCGGTGCCAGAGCCTGGGCCACGGCCAACGCGCTTGCGTTTTTTGGTGGCGCCATCGTTGTCAGAAAGTTCATGCAGTTTCATTGTCGCTTCTCCTTTTGCCGGATGCGACCCCCAGCGACGGGAGCGGCCGAACGCGGCGTTTCGATTCTATGTCACCCGAACGGTGATCGGGCGCGTATAGACGGGCTTTCAATATGGATCAAGTCCGGAATGCGGTACGGACACAGGACAGGCCTATTTGCTAATCGTCATGCATCCGGTCAGCTTCAATCGCGGCGTGGGCAGAGTTAAGATATCGCAGACACGACGCTTCCTTGCCGGCTGACAGGCGCTCTTGCGCCTTTTCATACTGGTGAACCGCTAAATTCTTGTCGGAATCGCTCGGCATTTTGTCTATCTCTGCTTTAATGATTACCATCTCTTCGGAGCAGGTTTTTGCCTGAACCCCTGTTGCGAAGAAGATGGTTGCCAAAAGCATTGCACTTGCGGAAATGCCTTTGAAGCTTCTGTGTGCCATATGCATGTCAAACTCCAAATCCCGGTTCTGTTTCAGTGCACTGTAACATAAAACGCACTCAGTCGGACTTAAAGTTCTCTGTGGCTGGACTGTTCTGCCCTCGAAAAACACACTTTAGGCCTCAAGATAAAATACGGGAGTTCTCCAATAAAAAGGCGCCATTTTTCTCTGCTGTTCTTATCTGCCGCCGTTTGGCCGGCATCAACGTTAATGGCCGCAGAGGTCCCGCAGCCCGCAAATGGGCAGGGGATGGTCGTGGTCTACCGACCAAGCCGCGCCAAGGGGGGAGCGTTGCTCTTTCCCACCTCCATCAACGGCACGTCGTTGGGCAACCTCACGAACGGCCGCATAGTCGCCCAACCGGTGGCTCCGGGCCAGTACACGATAGAGACATCCTCGGCGTCGGTCGCAGGCCGGATCGCGGTCACCGCAGACGTCCAGGCAGGCGAAACAGTCTTTGTAAAAGCAAAAGCCCTGATCGGCTATCCAGCGTGGCGCCCGAACCTTGTCCTTGTCAATTCAGCACAGGGTGCCGCAGACGTTAGCAAGATGTAGCGATCACCTGTATCATAAACGAAAAAACCCGACGCGATCAGCGTCGGGTTCTTTTTCACAGGTTAAGCGGGTTCGCTCAGCCTTTTTCTTCCACGATCTCGACCATATGGGGGATCGAGTTGATCATGCCGCGAACGGAAGGAGTATCTTCCAGCTCGCGGGTTTTATGCATTTTGTTCAGACCAAGACCGATCAGGGTCGCGCGCTGCTTTGCAGGGCGGCGGATCGGGGAGCCGATTTGTTTGACGACGATTGTTTTAGCCATGGATCAAGCTCCTTACGCTTCTGCTGCTTCGGCAGGCGCTTCAGCGGCAGGTGCCGCGTCTACTTTCGGCAGAATGTCTGCAACTTTTTTGCCGCGACGCTGTGCGACGGAGCGTGGGCTGCTTTCTTTGCGCAGACCGTCCATCGTGGCGCGGATCATGTTGTAGGGGTTCTGCGAACCGATGGACTTGGACACAACGTCCTTGACGCCCAGCATCTCGAACACGGCACGCATCGGACCACCAGCAATAATACCGGTACCTTCTGGTGCTGCGCGCATAACCACTTTACCGGCGCCGTGACGGCCTTCCATGTCGTGGTGCAGGGTCCGACCTTCGCGCAGTTGCACGCGGATCATCTGGCGTTTTGCTTGCTCGGTCGCCTTGCGGATCGCTTCAGGCACTTCTTTCGCTTTACCTTTGCCAAAGCCGACGCGGCCTTTCTGGTCGCCTACAACAACGAGTGCGGCAAACCCAAAGCGCTTACCACCTTTAACTGTTTTCGACACGCGGTTGATCGCGACCAGACGGTCTGCAAATTCCGGTGCTTCGTCACGATCGCGGCGCGGGCCACGACGGTTTTCACGTTCTGCCATGAGAACTTCCTTTTATTGGTGGGCCCGATTGGAACGGATGCGCCCATTTTTCTCAACCCAGGTGGGCGTCTTGCCCCCGGATCATCGAAGGCGCCCCACATCGGGAGCGCCTTGCAATTCTTAGATCTTCAAACCGCCTTCGCGGGCTGCGTCTGCAACGGCTTTCACCTTGCCGTGGAACAGGAAACCGCCACGGTCAAAATAGGCCTCTTCAACGCCAGCTTTCTTAGCGCGCTCTGCGATTGCAGCACCCACTTTTGCCGCCGCTTCGACGTTGTTTTTACCCGCTACGCCCAAATCTTTTTCCAGCGTGGAGGCTGACGCGATGGTTTTACCCGCCACATCATCAATCAGCTGAACAGAAATATTCTTGTTCGAGCGGTGCACGGACAGGCGCATACGGCCAGAATTCGTGCGGCGAAGTTTGTTCCGAACGCGCAGGCGGCGTTTGATGAACAGTTGTCTTTTGCTGTTTGCCATCTTGTGCGTTCCTTACTTCTTCTTGCCTTCTTTGCGGAAGATGAACTCGCCTTTATAGCGGATACCTTTGCCCTTGTAGGGCTCGGGCTTACGCCATTGGCGGATGTTCGCGGCAACCTGACCAACAAGCTGTTCGTCAATGCCTTCCACGATGATTTCGGTTTGCTTGGGCGCGGTTACAGTCACACCATCAGGTGCGGTGTAATCCACGTCATGGCTAAGGCCGAGGTTCAGTTTCAGGGTGTTGCCCTGCATCTGCGCCCTGTAACCCACACCTTGGATCTCAAGCTCTTTTTTGAAGCCTTCGGTAACACCCGTTACACAGTTTTGAACCTGTGTACGAGACATGCCCCACTGCTGACGCGCACGCTTGGATTTGCCGCGCGGCGTAATTGTGATGACGTTATCCTCAACCTTCAGGTCCACGTCATCCGTTGCATTGAACGAACGTGTGCCTTTTGGGCCTTTCACTTCAATCGACTGACCAGACACTGTCGCTGTAACGCCAGAGGGCAGATCGACCGGTTTTTTACCAATACGAGACATCGCGCTCTCCTTAGAAGACAGTGCAGAGCACTTCGCCACCGACGTTGGCGCTGCGTGCTGCTTGGTCCGACATCACACCCTTGGGGGTGGAGACAATCGACACACCGAGGCCCTGACGGACAACGGGGATGTCATCGACGCCCATGTAAACGCGACGACCGGGTTTGGAGACCCGCTTCAGTTCGCGAATAACAGGTTCGCCTTCGTAGTACTTGAGGCTGATTTCGATAGCCGGATGGCCGTCTGCACCAGTCATTTTCTCATAGCCGCGAATGTAGCCTTCGTCCGCCAGCACATCCAGAACCCATGCACGCAGCTTTGACGCCGGTGTCATGACAGTGGATTTACCGCGCAACTGAGAGTTACGGATACGGGTGAGCATGTCTGCGATAGGATCGTTCATTGTATGCCCTCCTTACCAGCTTGACTTGACCATGCCGGGGATCTGGCCCTGAGAGCCAAGATCACGCAGCGCGATCCGTGAGATTTTGAGTTTACGGTAGTAGGCGTGTGGACGGCCTGTCAGCTGGCAACGGTTGTGCAGACGCACAGCCGAAGAGTTGCGCGGCAGTTTCGCCAGCTTCAGGGAGGCGCGGAAACGCTCTTCCATCGGCTTTTCTTGGTCGTTGACGATCGCTTTCAACTCCGCACGTTTGGCGGCGTATTTGGCGACCAGTGCTTCACGCTTCTTTTCGCGTGCGATCATGGATTTCTTAGCCATATCTAATTCCTTCCCGCGCTTATGAGTTGAAAGGCATGTTGAAAGCTTTCAACAGGCTCTTTGCTTCAGCGTCGGTATCCGCCGTGGTGGCGATGATGATGTCCATTCCCCAGTTTTCATCGATTTTATCAAAATCGATTTCCGGGAACACGAGATGCTCTTTGAGGCCCATGGCGTAGTTGCCACGACCATCAAAAGACTTGCCCGATATGCCGCGGAAGTCACGGATACGAGGCATTGCAATCGTGACAAGACGATCAAGGAATTCGTACATGCGATCACCGCGCAGGGTGACTTTCGCCCCCATCGGCATCTCTTCACGTACGCGGAAGCCCGCGATGGACTTCTTGGCAATTGTGGTCATAGCTTTTTGACCGGCAATCAATGTCAGGTCAGCTTGTGCAGACTTGGCTTTCTTGCTGTCACGAACGGCAGCGGCACCACACCCGATGTTCAGAACAATTTTGTCCAAACGCGGGATTTGCATGTCGTTCTTATAGCCGAACTCTTCTTTGAGGGCTGCGCGGATCGTGTCTTTATATGCGGCCTTCAGGCGGGGTGTGTAAGTTGCAGAATCAAGCATCGATCACGTCCCCTGTTGTCTTTGCAAAGCGCACTTTCTTGTCGCCTTCCATTTTAAACCCTACGCGGGTTGCCTTTCCGTTGGCGTCCACAATCGCGAGGTTGCTCAGGTCAATCGGCATTGCCTTTGGGATGCGACCGCCTTGCGTCGTTTGAGACTGGCGTGTCGCACGAATGGAGATGTTGATACCGTCCACGATGGCTTTGCCGGATTTCGGGTCAACAGACGTGATATTGCCTGTCTTGCCTTTGTCCTTACCTGCCAGAACGATGACCTTGTCACCTTTTTTCAGTTTAGCAGCCATGATTACAGCACCTCCGGAGCGAGCGAGATGATTTTCATGAAGTTCTTTGCGCGCAACTCACGTACAACCGGGCCAAAGATACGTGTACCGATCGGCTCGTTGTTGTTGTTGAGGATGACAGCTGCGTTGCGATCAAAACGGATCGCTGTACCGTCGTCGCGGCGGACTTCTTTGGCAGTGCGAACGACGACGGCTTTGCGCACGTCCCCTTTTTTCACACGACCGCGTGGGATGGCTTCCTTGACCGAGACGACAATGATGTCGCCGACGGATGCGTATTTACGCTTGGAACCACCCAGAACCTTGATGCACTGAACACGGCGCGCGCCGCTGTTGTCAGCTACATCCAGGTTTGTTTGCATCTGGATCATTTGGTTTCTCCCGACCTTTGGGGGGCCGATGCATGGCCAAATCCCCAGGGTTTCGATTTAATCAGAGAGTGATTTAGGCCTCAGCGGCTTCCAGCACTTCCCAACGTTTGGTCTTTGACTTTGGTGCACATTCGATGATGCGGACGCTGTCGCCCGTTTTGAATGTGTTGTTCTCATCGTGGGCCCGATATTTTTTGGACTTACGGATGGTCTTCTTCAGAACCGGATGCGTAAAGCGGCGCTCTACGGATACGGTAACTGTTTGCGCGTTTGCGTCGGAGGTCACGACGCCGGACAGAATACGCTTTGGCATGTGTGCTCTCCTTATTCAGACGCAGCTGCGGCTGCAGCTTTTTGGTTCAAAATTGTTTTCACGCGGGCCGCGTTGCGGCGCGCTGTGCGCAGTTGCGCTGCATTCTCCAACTGGCCAGTGGCCTGTTGGAATCGCAGGTTGAACTGCTCTTTTTTCAGGTTGGCCAGCTCTTCACGCAGCTGGTCGGGCGTTTTATCGTGTAGTTCCTTGGCGTTCATCGCCTTATTCCTTTCAACATCACGAGCGGGCCGCCAAAAAGCGTCACCCTGATTCCCGTGGAGTACATGATGAAAGCGCCGTATAAGAGGCTTACCGGCCCGTGACAACCCCTTTCAGCACTTTGATACAAAGAGCCCCGCGCGTCTTCATGGGCATCCGTCTATCTGGCCTACATTCCCCTTGAATTTAGGTATCCCGGCTGTCGTTTTTGCCTCCATCGCTCGCGAAAAAGGCGGTTCACCCCCGCATATTCCCCAAAAACGTGCATAAACTGTCAAAAGTTAACCTCAAAATAGACTTGTTTCGACGCAAAACATGCTCCTAACACGCAACAAGGGTAAAATGATGCAAGCTTATAAAATACTGGCGGAGCTGGAAAACAAAGCCGCACCTTCGATTAAGAACATGCACTCCCAAAGCCGTTTGACCTTCCTGGAGATCGAACGAGGCTATGCTGTTTCTAAAGTCTTTGAATATTGCTTTATGTTTCTGGGGCTCATCATGATGCTAGGCGGTTTGCTGATCGGGTATCTGTCGCCTTTGCCATTTCATGTATGGATGTTCAGCGGGTCACTGCTGTCAGGCGGCGTTCTAGTGGCCTCTGGTCTGGCGCTTTACGCGTTCGGGACCCGCGGATTTCGCCGTCAATTGATCGTAGACGCCAACAAAAGCGAAGTCGAGTTCGGCCGGGTCAACAGTAACGGCAAGTGCCGGATTGCAACGACTTTCAGCTTCGGCCAAATCGAAAGCATCTTTGTCAAAAAAGCCTCTGATGCCATGGGCAATACCGGCATGATGATGCGCGTGCGCGGACACAATACGCCGATCATGCTTCTGGCCGGCGAAGAATCTGACCTGCGCGGTATGCATGAACAAATCTGCGCCCTTATAAAACCAGCGCAGAAAACCATAACAAAGCCCAATCGTGCCAAAGCGAAACTGTTCCAAGGCATGGCCACAACATAATGCATGGCTGACAGGCTTGGCTTGCGCCTGTTGCGCTGACGCGCGTTACCGTAATAAATAGAGCCATGAGCACTATTTCATCTCTCTTTGTGACCCGCCTTTATCACGCCAAGCTTGCAGAGCATGGCGTTGCCATCGACACAAATGAGCTCGAGGCATCGTGCTGGTCGATCGCGGAAGACGACGAAGCCGGCCAAAACTGGTGCGAAGAAAACGGTTATCCAGGGTATACCAGCTACGCGTCGCTCACTGATCTGGGCTGGCGGTTCGGGATTTTCAAAGAATTGGAAGCAGTACTTGATCTGCATGTTGCCGCCTTCGTCGAGGACTTGGAATTCGACCTGGATGGCCGCGCGTTGAAACTAGAAGATCTTTGGATCAACATACTGCCGCAAGGTGGCGTGCACACGTCGCATATTCACCCGCATTCAGTTATCAGCGGCACCACCTACGTAACGATCCCCGAAGGTGCCAGTGCGATTAAGTTCGAAGACCCGCGGCTGCAAATGATGATGGCAGCACCAGCGCGCCGCAAGGATGCGCGCCCTGACTTGCGCAGCTTTCATTATCAGCAACCCAAACCCGGTGATGTGCTTTTATGGGAAAGCTGGTTGCGCCACGAGGTGCCAGTAAACATGTCCGAAGACGAACGGATCAGCGTCAGCTTTAACTATAGCTGGACGTAGCAACGCCAGCGTTATGCGTCGGCCTTTTCGCGGCCAAAGGCTGGGCGCTTTTTCGCTGATAAACGGACAACCTAAATCACTGATATACAACAAGTTTACGTCTGCCCTACCAATGGCGGAACTTGAAAATAGCAGTAGTGTCATAAATATCAGATGAAACAGCCGTTCAAAACCGCCCGCGAAGTATCCGAGTATCTGCTGATGCGCACCGGTCGCGCTATGAAAGCAGGCGATTTCGACGCTTTTCAGGCCTGTTTCCAGTTTCCCGTAGAAATCCAGACATTTCAGGGTCAGTCTGTGATTTCCGGAGTATCGGAATTAAAAGCTGTCTTTGACGCTGTGCGGACCCATTATGCCAAAACCGGTGTGACCGAAATCGTACGTCACTGTATTGAAGCCGAATTCACCGACCCACACCGCGTGATTGCGACCCACGAAACCCGGCTGGTCAGCCGGAATGTCATCACACAAGAGCCCTACCCCGTATTGTCAGTTCTCTATTATGATGGCGAAGACTGGTATGTGACCAGCAGCAGCTATGCGATTGAAGACCGCGAGGACCATAATGCGGCGCTACTTTGCGCCCAAATCCATAGAGGTGTCGATACAGCTCAGACCTGACCACATTTAGAACGTCAGAAATGTAAAAGCCCCCGCTGATCGTTCAGCGAGGGCTTTTGTTTTTTGTGTGGTCAAAGACCGCAACGCGCTAAGCAGGCGTTTACCAGTCTTCGCGAACAACAACGCGGGTCTTGATCGGCAGTTTCATCGCTGCCAGACGCAACGCTTCACGCGCTACATCATCATTCACGCCGTCAATTTCGAACATGACACGGCCAGGTTTGACCTTGCAGGCCCACCGGTCGACGGAACCCTTACCTTTACCCATCCGTACTTCGATAGGTTTGGCAGTAACCGGCACATCCGGAAAGATGCGGATCCAGACACGGCCCTGACGTTTCATGTGACGCGTCATAGCACGACGTGCAGCTTCGATCTGACGCGCTGTCACCCGCTCGGGCTCCAGTGCTTTCAGCCCGTAGGTGCCAAAGTTCAGGTCAGACCCGCCCTTTGCCAGACCCTTGATCGAGCCTTTGAACTGCTTGCGGAATTTCGTACGCTTTGGTTGAAGCATTTATCTATCCCCCTCAGCGACGACCGCCTGCACCACGAGGTGCTGGGCCATCCTGAATTTCCTGTGCTTTACGGTCACGCGCAGCTGGATCGTGCTCCATGATCTCACCTTTGAAGATCCATGTCTTGATCCCGATGATGCCATAGGCAGTCGTTGCTTCTACGTGTGCGTAATCGATGTCGGCACGCAGCGTGTGCAAAGGCACGCGGCCTTCACGGTACCATTCTGTCCGCGCGATTTCAGCGCCACCAAGACGGCCTGCCACGTTCACACGGATACCAAGGGCACCCATACGCATCGCATTTTGAACCGCACGCTTCATGGCGCGACGGAACGAAACCCGACGCTCAAGCTGCTGTGCAATGCTTTCACCAACCAGTGCCGCGTCCAGTTCAGGCTTGCGCACTTCAACGATGTTGAGGTGCAACTCGCTGTCTGTCATCTTGGCAATCTTCTGGCGCAGACCTTCGATGTCTGCACCTTTCTTACCAATGATAACACCGGGGCGTGCTGTGTGGATCGTGACGCGGCACTTTTTGTGCGGACGTTCGATAATCACACGGGCGACGCCAGCCTGGTGGCATTCTTTCTTGATGAAATCACGGATTGCGAGGTCTTCCAGCAGAAGATCGCCGTAATCCTTCGTGTCGGCATACCAGCGGCTGTCCCAGGTGCGGTTCACCTGCAGGCGCATGCCAATCGGATTGACTTTGTTACCCATTAGGCTTGCTCCTCTACCTGACGCACTTTGATTGTGATTTCGGAGAATGGCTTGATGATCTTGCCAAACCGTCCACGTGCACGTGGACGTCCACGCTTCATCGTCAGGTTTTTACCCACATATGCCTCCGCGACGATCAGCTCGTCCACGTCGAGGTTGTGGTTGTTTTCTGCGTTTGCAATTGCCGACTGAAGACACTTTTTCACGTCATGCGCGATGCGCTTTTTAGAGAACGTAAGGTCTGTCAACGCCTGATCGACTTTCTTGCCACGGATCAAACCGGCAACGAGGTTCAGCTTTTGCGGGCTTGTACGCAGCATACGGAGTTTCGCCATTGCTTCGTTGTCAGCCACGCGGCGGGGATTTTTATCCTTGCTCATTTGCGTTTCGCCTTCTTGTCAGCGGCGTGACCGTAGTAGGTCCGCGTCGGCGAATACTCACCGAATTTCTGACCAATCATGTCCTCTGTCACATTGACCGGGATATGCTTGTGGCCGTTGTAAACGCCAAACGTCAGACCCACAAACTGGGGCAGGATCGTTGAGCGGCGCGACCAGATTTTGATCACTTCGTTGCGACCGCTTTCGCGGGACGCTTCTGCCTTTTTCAACACATAACTGTCGACAAAAGGACCTTTCCATACAGAGCGAGCCATATATTAGCGCCCCTTCTTCTTGGCGTGCCGCGAGCGGATGATCAGCTGGCTGGACGCTTTTTTCTTGTTCCGGGTTTTTGCACCCTTTGTCGGCTTACCCCATGGGGTAACCGGGTGACGACCACCAGAGGTCCGGCCTTCACCACCACCGTGCGGGTGGTCGATCGGGTTCATCACGACACCACGTACAGAGGGGCGGATGCCCTTGTGGCGCATGCGGCCCGCTTTACCGTAGTTCTGGTTCGAGTTGTCGGGGTTGGACACGGCACCCACGGTGGCCATGCACTCCTGACGTACGAGACGCAATTCGCCCGAGCTCAGACGGATCTGAGCGTAGCCGCCATCGCGACCGACGAACTGGGCGTATGTACCCGCTGCGCGTGCGATCTGTCCACCCTTACCGGGTTTCATCTCGATGTTGTGAATGATTGTACCGATAGGCATGCCAGAGAAAGGCATCGCGTTGCCGGGCTTGATGTCCGCTTTTTGCGACGCAATCACAGTATCACCAACCGCCAGACGCTGAGGCGCCAGAATATACGCCTGCTCGCCGTCTTCGTATTTCACGAGTGCGATAAAAGCTGTGCGGTTAGGGTCATATTCGATGCGTTCAACCGTAGCTGCCACATCCATTTTGTTCCGCTTGAAGTCGACGATCCGGTAGAGGCGTTTCGCCCCGCCGCCTTTACGGCGCATCGTGATCCGTCCGGTGTTGTTCCGTCCGCCATGCTTGGTCAAGCCTTCAGTAAGGGCTTTGACCGGGCGGCCTTTCCAGAGCTCCGAACGGTCGATCAGTACCAGCCCACGCTGGCCCGGCGTCGTCGGTTTATACGACTTGAGTGCCATGTTGTCTGTCTTCCGTTTTGCTAACGACGAGGCCCGATAAAGGGTGATCCCGCCTATGGTATAAAGGCCCCCGTAGGTGCCCGATTTAGATGTTCTTTCGAACGACGACAAAGCCCCGGACGAATCCGGGGCCATGCCGATGGGGTTCAGTAGGGGAGTGGGCGGTTCGGGTCAAGAGCGGCGGCAAGTTAATTGCCCGTACACTATGGTTTTCTCGATTTTACTAGAAGCGCGGCTTTAACACCCTTGTTTTATGGCAAAAGCCTGGTCGGTATAATGTCGGTATCGCGTCGGTGCAAACGGCGGTGTAGCCCCGGATAAAGACTGCGCACTGTGCTGTTGGTTAAGATGTGTGACCAAAGCGTAACTAGGGCAGTTGCTGTAGTTCTGAAATGTCGGCTAAGCGGTACTGTGCTGCCGTTCGTTTATTGCGGGTGGATGACTGCTGTCAGCCCGAAGCGGTCATTGCGCGAATAGGCTGGGCTGGTCAGACCGGACCTTTGCTGTGGGCCTGTTGGGTGACCGGCATGCGGGACCGTCCTGCCGTTCGCTGCGTGCCCGTGCATGCAGCTTCTCACAAGATGGTCGCCGATCATATACTACGATACAGTGCGTGGATAATATAGTTGAAGGGGTTTAGTCGTGATTACGTTTGACGAGGCTATGCAGGCCAAGTCCCATCCAGATGTAGCGGGCATCAGCGCCGCCAATCTGAGTTCACAGGATATCGTGAACCTGGTACTCCAGCGATCTGAAATTATCCGCGATCAGGATGGTCCCAATCGCTTCATCAAAGCATGGATCAATGGCAACGACGCTCCACTTCTTCGGCTCG
>Ga0316191_10000535_pt1 | contig 24813 bp, 17 predicted proteins | sample Eddworburr2cm_MG_FD_204928 | JGI IMG/M metagenome (GOLD analysis project Ga0316191, IMG submission 204928) | Coastal sediment microbial communities from Maine, United States - Eddy worm burrow 2 cm | ecosystem: Environmental > Aquatic > Marine > Coastal > Sediment | place: USA: Maine... | reverse complement strand
CCGCCTGAGCCCAGTGCAGCAGCGGTGGCTTCACCGTCCGGGGTATGCCCTCGAAGGACGGCACCACGAGGTCGCCGCTCCGGGTCATCTCGACGGTGGTCCGGGCGAAACGCGCCTCGTCGGGGTCGATGAGGTAGGGCGTCCCCAGGCGAAGGAACAGGAGCACCGCAGCCGCGGCGGCCACCAACCAGAAAATCAGCCTGCTGCGGTGTTTCACACGGCGTTAATATAGGGGTTTGCTACGGTCTTCTACAACCGTGTGGACGCGATGAACGACAACCCTGTCGGCTGGCTGTACGACCTCCAGCACTCGGGAATCAAGCTCGGGCTGGACAACATCCGTGCCCTGCTCGATGTGCTGGATCATCCCGAGTGCTCCTACCCGTCCGCTCTGATCGCGGGGACGAACGGCAAGGGCTCCGTGGCGGCGATGCTGGAATCGATGCTGCGAGCGCATGGGATCCGAGCCGGGATGTTCACCTCGCCGCATCTGGTGCGACCCAACGAGCGGATCCGGATCGATGGACGGGACATCTCCGACGACGATCTGGACAAGCTCTTGATCGAGATGAGGGAGCGGATCGAGAGCGGCATCGCCGCAGGCGCGCTGGAGAGCTGCCCGTCGTTTTTCGAGGTGGTGACCGCGACCGCGCTACAGGCCTTCAAGGAACGCGAGATCGGTTGCGGAGTCCTCGAGATCGGGATGGGCGGTCGACTAGATGCCACCAACGCGGTGGACGCGGTCATGAGCGTGGTCGTCACGATCGACTACGACCACGTGGAGAAGCTCGGCGGCACCATCGAGAGCATCGCCGCCGAGAAGGCCGCGACGGTGAAACCCGGCAGGCCGCTGGTCAGCGGCGTTGAGCACGAGGCGGCGCGCGCCGTCCTGGTGGAGGCGGCCGCGGCGGCCGGCTCGCCGCTGATCGACGCCCGGCGCGTCGCGGACATCGCGCACGCGGAGGGAGAGCGGTTCTCGATCCACGCGGGTGTTCAACGCTACCCGGACCTGGAGCTTCCGCTTCGAGGACGCCATCAGATCGAGAACGCGCGGGTCGCGGTGGTCGCGCTGGAGACCTTGGCGCCGGAGCTCGGCTTTGATCCCGATCCTTCGAAGGTGCGCAAGGGGCTCGGGAACGTCCGGTGGCCGGGACGGCTTCAGTGGGTCGAGGGGCGTCCCCCGCTGCTGCTCGACGGCGCCCACAACCCTGCCGGCGCCCAGGCGCTGGCCGACTATCTTCGATCACTAGGCGGCGAGCTCCCGGTGCTGCTGTTCAACGCGATGCGCAAGAAGAAGGTCGAAGAGATGGTGCGCCCGCTGGCGGACCTCATCGACGCGGTCGTGATCACCCGCGCTCGCGTCGATCGAGCCGCCGAGCCCGAAGATCTTGCGCCGGTCCTCGAGCCGCTCGTGAAACGCGTCGAGGTCGTCCAGGACCCCGGCGAGGCCCTGGAGCGCGCCCGCGCACTCGCCCTCCCCAACAGCTACGTCCTGGTCGCCGGCTCCCTCTATCTGGTCGGCGAGATCCTCACCCTATCGGAGACCTCCCCCGCCCCCGGTCCCGTCTCGATGTAAAGGGACTGTCCCCTTTCCCCCACGCGCAGTCCCTCTTCAACTTCTGTGCCCAAGGGAAAAGGGGACTGTCCCTATTCGAGCTACGCCCCCTGCATCGGACTCCCCATCAAGGAGACGGAGGCCCGGGAACCACCGTGGCTCCCTCGATCACCAGATGGTGGTCGGTTCCCCAGACCGTCGCTATCGTTCTCTCTTCCAGCCACACGAGACTCGACGCGTCCACGAAGGTGAGCTTGCAGCCGCGAAGGGCGTCAAGCTTTGCGTGGACGGCTTCGAGGTGGCGCGCGTCGCTCCCGAGCACCCGCAGATTCGGAAGGTCGCTCGACAGCAGGCGGAAGGTACGAGCCGTGTCCTCTCCGAGGCGATGCAGGAACCAGCCGTAGGTTTCCGACATGACGAAGGCCGACGTGGTCCATCGACGCGGGCGTCTCGCGAACAGGGATACGACCTGGCCGTGCAGCCGGTCGGAGCGATCGAGGAACGCGATGAACGCGCCCGAGTCGATGAAGACCTCGCCGGTCAAGGCTTCGGACGGCGGTAGACGACCTCGTCAACGCTGCGGCTCGCGTCCGGGTCCCCGGATTCCACGGATCCTGCGTAACGCATCCAGGGCTCGCTCACCGAGCCGCGGCGCAGGAGTTGGGCCAGGGCTCGGCGGCACAGTTCTGCAAACGAGATCCCCTGGCGACGGGCTTCTTTCTTGGCCTCGCGATACATCTCTTCCTCGAGGGAGACCTGGGTCCGAATCATGATAACAGTGTACCCATCTCTGTTATCATCGACAAGTTCGTCCGAGCTCGCCGCTCCTCCCGCGTCGGGCCGGGAACGCTGCCCCACAATCCATCTGGCACAGGCCCGAGCCCACGGGAGGCTCCCCGCTCGGCTGTGATAAATTGACGCTTTTCAAGCACTAATAAGGACCGACCCATGGCGCTGCCGAAACGCTTCGATCCCAAGGAGTCCGAGCCCAAATGGCAGAAATACTGGGAGGACGAGGGGATCTTCCGCTTCGACCACCAAGACACTACCCGGCCGATCTATTCGGTGGACACGCCGCCGCCAACTGTTTCCGGCGCCATCCACATGGGACACATCTTCTCTTACACTCAGGCCGAGGCCATCGCGCGGTTCTGGCGCCAGCGCGGCTACAACGTCTTCTATCCGTTCGGATTCGATGACAACGGGCTTCCCACGGAGCGCTACGTCGAGAAGACCAAGAAGGTGCGCGCCCACACCCTGCCGCGTGCGGAGTTCGTGGCACTGTGTCTCGAGACGACGCGCGAGCTCGAGACCAAGTTCAAGGAGCTGTGGCAAGGTCTCGGCTTCTCGGCGGACTGGACTCTGGAGTACTCGACCATCGACGAGCTGTCGCAGCGCGTCTCGCAGCGTTCGTTCCTCGATCTGTTCGCCAAGGAGCTCGTCTACCGCAAGGAGACTCCGGCGCTGTGGTGCCCCGAGTGTCACACCGCCGTCGCCCAGGCCGAAGAGGAAGACATCGAACGCGAGACCGTGTTCTCGGACATCCCGTTCAAGCTCGCCGACGGCAAGGATCTGGTCATCGCGACGACGCGGCCCGAGCTGCTGCCGTCGTGTGTGTGCGTCTTCGTCCACCCTGACGACGAGCGCCACCGCCACCTCGAGGGCCAGGTCGCGCGCGTTCCGCTGTTCGATCTGGAGGTGCCGATCCTTCTGAACGACGACATCGACCTCGACAAGGGTACCGGCGTCGTCATGTGCTGTACCTTTGGCGACACCAAGGACATCGAGTGGTGGGAGAGCTACAAGCTACCCCTTCGAATGTCCATCGACCGCGCCGGACGCATGACCTAAGAGGCGGGCAAGTACGCCGGGTTGAAGGTCAAGAAGGCCCGGGCGGCGATCCTGGAGGATCTGCAGGAGCAGGGGCTGATCCTCGCGCAGAAGCCGATCTCCCAGATCGTCAACACCCATGAGCGGTGCGGGACGCCGATCGAGTTCGTGCCGGCGAAGCAGTGGTTCATCCGGGTGCTCGACTTCAAGGACCAGCTTCTCGAGGCCGGCGCCAAGGTGCGGTGGTTTCCGTCGAACATGAAGGTGCGCTACGACCACTGGGTCGAGAACCTGCACTGGGACTGGGGTATCTCTCGACAACGGTTTTACGGTGTGCCGATCCCGGTCTGGATCTGCACCGCTTGCGACGCCTTCGTCCCTGCCCGCGACGAGGACTTGCCCGTCGATCCTTCCGTCAGCGAAGCACCGGCGCCGTGTCCGAAGTGCGGCTCGAGCGACCTCGAGGGCGAGACCGACATCCTCGACACGTGGGCGACCTCTTCGGTCACGCCGCAGATCAACGTGAAGTGGGGAGAAAAGCAAGGCGACCTGACCGAACGCCTGATGCCGATGAGCCTGCGACCTCAGGCTCACGACATCATCCGGACCTGGGCGTTCTACACGATCGTCAAGAGCCTCCACCATCACGGCGAGATCCCGTGGAAAGACGTCATGATCTCGGGGCACGTGCTGATGGCCGAGCGCGACGAGCACGGCAAGCGCCGCAAGATCAGCAAGTCGCGCGCCCACGCGTTCGGCCACCCCGAAGAGATCATTGAACGATTCTCGGCCGACCCGGTGCGCTACTGGTCGTGCCGGGCGAACCTCGGGGTCGACTCGGCCTACGACGAGAAGATGATGGACCAGGGGCGGCGGTTCGTGACCAAGTTGTGGAACGCGACGCGCTTCGCCCTCGGCAACCTCGACGACTGGGACGGGAGCGCTGGCGAGCCGACGGCCATCGACCGCGGCCTGCTGGCCAAGCTGGAGCAAGTCGAGGCCAGCGCGACGAAGCACATGCTGGAGTACGAGATCGGAGCCGCGCTGCGTGAGATCGAGTCGTTTTTCTGGTCGGTCCTGTGCGACAACTATCTCGAGATGATCAAGGGTCGGGTCTATGGCGCCGAGACCTACGGCGAGGATGGCAAGCGCGCGGCCCAGGCCACCTTGCACCGCGCCCTCCTCGACGTACTGAAGCTGCTCGCACCGTTCATGCCCCACGTCACCGAAGAGCTCTACCAGCAGGGCTTCCGCGAGCGCGTCGGCGAAAAGTCCGTCCATCTGCTCCGCTGGCCCGAGGGGGCTGCCGAGGTCGACGTCGCCGCCGCGGAGACCTTCGAGGCGACGGTCGACATCGTCTCGGCGGTCCGGAAGTACAAGTCCGAGAACAATCTCTCGATGGGCGCCGAGCTCGCCAGCCTGCACCTCGGTGTCGACGGCGAGCGACGCCTGCGCTACGAGTCGGCGCTGGCCGAGCTGCGCTCGACCTCCCGCGCCAAAGAGATCGTCTTCGGTGAGCTGAACGGCCGGCCGGCCGAGAAGAGCGAGGCTGGCACCTCCTTGTGGATCGAGCGCTGACCGACCCATGGCGCGCGTAGAAAGCATCGTCGTCGAGTCGGATCTCAGGGTAGATCCCGAACGGGCTCTGGAGGGTCTCGACTGGTCGGAGATCTTCGGCGCCGAGGGCCCCGTCGAGGTCGAGATCGGCATTGGCAAGGGAAGGTTTCTGCTGGCAGCGGCCGAGCTGCGGCCCGACGTCATGCACTTCGGTGTCGAGTGGGCCAACAAGTACCTGCGCATCGCGGAGACGCGCGCTTCCAGGCGCGGCCTCGAAAACGTTCGCTTCGTGCGCGTGGACGCCCGAGAACTGGTGAGCCGCTGTATCGCGCCATCCTCGGTCGGGGTCTACTACGTCTTCTATCCCGACCCGTGGCCGAAGAAGAGGCACCACAAGAGAAGGTTCTTTCAGAAAGAGACCGTCGATCATCTGGTCCGCACCCTCGTGCCGGGCGGCGCCCTCCACGCCGCCACCGACCACGTCGACTACTGGGAGGTGATCGAGCCGCTGCTCGACGGGCACGGGGAGCTCGAGCGCCTTTCCGAGTTCGGAGGCGAGGGCTTCCCGCTGGCCACCGACGAACCTCTGACCAACTTCGAGGCCAAGTACCGCATCGAGGGACGCAAGCGAAACCGCGGCTCGTGGAGACGCACCTGATCGGGCCTGGAATCCCGAGGCGACCATGACTTTCGAGATCGGTCTCATTCTCGCCATCCTGGCCGTCTCGCTGGTGCTGTTCGTCACCGAGGTCATCCGCATGGACCTGGTGGCGCTGCTGGTGCTGGTGACACTCGCGCTCACCGGGCTGGTCTCTCCCGCCGACGCGCTGGCCGGATTCAGCAATTCCGCGGTGATCACCGTGTGGGCGATGTTCATCCTCAGCGCCGGGTTGAGCCGGACCGGTGTCGCCGAGATCATCGGGAACCGGATCCTGCGCTGGACGGGTCGCGGCGAGACACGGATGATCGTCGTGATCATGCTGACGGCCGGCGTGCTTTCGGCCTTCATGAACAACATCGGGGTCGCGGCGCTGATGCTGCCCGCGGTCCTCAGCGTCGCCCGTCGCACGGACACGCCGCCGTCGCGGTTGCTGATGCCTCTGGCCTACGGATCGCTGCTCGGCGGACTCACCACCCTGATCGGAACCCCGCCAAACCTCCTCGTTGCCGAGGCGCTTCGCGAGAACGGGCTCGAGCCGTTCTCGATGTTCGATTACACGCCGGTGGGAGGGGTGGTGATGCTCGTGGGCGTCGCGTTCGTCGCGCTGTTCGGTCGCCGCCTGCTTCCGAAGCGTGACCCGGCTCGAGACGCCTCGCGCCCCGGCGGAGCAGAGCTGGCGCACGACTACCGCCTCGACGAGCTGTCGGCCGTCGTGCGCCTTCCCGAGGATTCGCCGCTTGCGGGGCGAAGCCTGCGTGAGAGCCGCATCGGGTTCGCCACCCGGTTGAACGTCTACGCCATCCTTCGCGCTGGGAAGCTGATCCCCGCGCCCGGGCCCGATGCGGTCTTGCGCGCCGACGACCGCCTTCTGGTCGAGGGCAAGCTCGACCGATTCGAGGAGTTGCGGGGCTGGCAGCAACTCGTCCTCGAAGACGAGGAACCCGGAATCGACACCGTCGTCTCCAACGAGGTCGGGCTGGCGGAGCTTCGAATCGCCGAGGGTGCTTCCATCGTCGGTAGGACCCTGGTCCAGGCCGACTTCCGCCCCAGATTCGGGGCGATCGTTCTGGCGATCCTGCGCGACGCGGAGCTCATCCACAGCAATCTGGGGATGACCCCGCTGCGGGCCGGGGACCGCCTGCTGGTCCAGGGCCGAAGGGGCGACCTGCCAGGGCTGCTCGAGGCCCCCGAGTTCAGTGGGTCTTTTCCCAAGGCGGAAGCCGAGCTGAGTGAGACCTACCGCTTGCGAGATCTGATGTCTGCCATCCGCGTCCCCGCGGGCTCCTCGCTGGTCGGCCAGGGGCTCGCCGAGTCCAGGGTCGGGGACGCGCTCGGCGTGGGGGTGGTCAGTCTGAAGCGGGGGACGATCCATCAACTGCGTCCGGGGCCGGACGAGAAACTGCAGGCCGACGACCTCCTGTTCGTCCGCGGCACACGAGACGACGTCACCATCTTCCGCGGGCTGCAGGGCCTGGAGGTCGAGTCCGAGACCGCGCCGGAGCTGCGGGATCTGGAGTCGGAGCGATCCGGGCTGATCGAGGTCGTGCTCTCGCCCCGGACCACGCTGGCCGGGAAGACGCCGACGCAACTGCGATTCCGCGAGCGCTACGGCATGCAGCTCCTCGCAATCCTGCGCCAAGGCGAGGTGCGCCGCTCGAACATCAGGGACCACGAGCTGCGATTCGGCGATGCCCTGCTCCTGCTCGGTCCTCGTGAGAATCTGCAGCACCTCGCGCGGGACCCGGACTTCCTGGTGATGAGCGACGAGATCGAGCCGGCGCCCGAGAGACGGAAGGCGCCGCTGGCCGGGTTGATCATGGCCGGGGTCGTGGTACCGGTGCTGCTGGGGTGGCTCCCGATCGCGACCGCGGCGATCGCCGGCGCGGCGGTGATGGTGCTGGTCGGTTGCCTGTCGATGGACCAGGCCTACCGCGCGATCGAATGGCGCGCGATCTTCCTCATCGCCGGGATGCTCCCCCTGGGAACGGCCCTTCAGGAGACCGGCGCGGCCGCGTTCCTGGCGGAGGGACTGCTCGAAACCGTGGGGCCGTATGGACCCTGGGCGGTGCTCGGAGCGCTGTACCTGGTAACCGCACTCGCGACGTCGATCATCCCGACGGCTGCCCTTGTCGTCCTGATGGCGCCGATCGCGCTGAGAGCTTGTAGCGCCATGGAGATCTCGCCGTACGCGGTCATGATGGCCGTGGCCATGGCGGCTTCCGCCAGCTTCACCAGCCCCGTCTCGCACCCCGCCAACGTGCTGGTGATGGGGCCTGGGGGCTACCGGTTCGTGGATTACGTGAAGCTGGGCGTCCCTTTGACCCTGCTCGTCCTTGTGGTCGTCCTGGTCGTGCTCCCCTTCTTCTGGCCGCTCTAGCCCGACAGGGGGGGCGCGGCACCTATTCTCCCCGGGGTGTGGTAATCTGGATCGCCTCGTGGCGAGACTCATACGGTGGCGGAATAAAAAGCCCAGAATCTAGGGGAGTAGCTCAACTGGCAGAGCACCGGTCTCCAAAACCGGGGGTTGCAGGTTCGATTCCTGTCTCCCCTGCCACCCAGGAGCGCCGTCCCGACGGCGCCCGCACCCCCGATCTGGAACGATGAGTGACGACCGTGACGAGATCGTCGCCGCGTTGGCCGAGGTGAGGCACGACCTCAACAATCTTCTCATGGGCCTGGTAGGGCACGTCGAGCTGATGCGCGGCACGAGCGGTCTTTCAAAAGACGCGCATCGCAGGCTCGGCATCATCTCCGATCACCTGGATCGAGTCCGGGAAAAGGTCGCCGTACTCGCACGGATCGGGTCGGAGCCGGGTAGTTGAACACGATGCATGGATTTCATAGGAGGCGAGGATGACCCACAGCAAGGAGCTCAACGAGCGTAGCCCGCTGCGCGCCTTCGAGCGCTCGATCCACGGAGGACTCGGCGAGGGAAACCTCGGCGTGGTCTGTTCGGGACCCGGTGTTGGCAAGACCGCCTTCATGGTGGGCATTGCGATCGACCACCTCATGCGCGACCGGCAGGTGCTGCACATCGCGGCCGACCAGCCCGTGGACCGGGTCCGCAACTACTACGACGAGATCTTCGCCGAGATGGCTCGCTCCGAGAATCTGGAAGACGCCGCTCAGGTGCGCCTCCGCATCGAGCGCAACCGGCGTATCCACACCTACCAGGAACACTCCTTCAACGTCGAATCGCTCCACACGACCCTGTCGTTCATGCGCAAGCACACCGAGCTCGACCCCAGTATCATGATCCTCGACGGCTACGACTGGGAGAACGGATCGGACGCTGAGGTCAAAGAGCTCCGGAAAATCGCGCAGGAACAGACGGCCGAGCTTTGGCTGTCAGCCGGTACGCCTCGTGCGTGGGAAGCCGGCGGCGACGAGTCCTTCCCGCCACCCATCGCCCAATTCGCCTCCGCGCTCGATGTGGTGGTGCAGCTCAAGACGACCAACGGCACGGTTCAACTGAGACTACTGAAAGACCACGACAGCCCGGAACCCGGAGCGGTCGCCGTGCACCTCGACCCGACGACCCTGCTTCTGGTCAAACCTTAGATTCACGAGCCTCGAAGTCACGTCGGTGCTGAAGGACGGCGGGGTCAAGATTTCGATGGACGGCGAGGGCCGAGGGTGGGATTCCGTCTCTCGGCCAGGTACCCCAAGGCCTCCTGAGCATCCCCGTCCATGTCGACGTTGAGCAGCAGATCCCCGCTCGCAGCAGCCACGTCGATGACCTGGACGACGTCGGCGTAATCGGCCAACTCAGGGAGGAGATCTGGCAGCGCGTTGGATGTGCCGTGGAGAAACTCGTCGTCGAAGAGGTTGCCCTCCTCCTCGGGGTACAGTGCAAGGTACGGGATGCGCGACTCCACCAGGTCTTGGAAGAAATGGCTTCCGAACGACACCTCGGGCACAAAGCCGCCCACGGGCCGCGCAATCTCGATGAGCATGTTCGTGTAGTTGATGTCGGAGTAACCGACGTGGACTCCCATCCGCAGGTCCCGGGTCCCCCATCGCCCCGGTCCCATGAGGATGAAGCGGCGTTCCTGGAGCCGCTCGTTCAGGAGTCGAACGGCACGGGCAACCCCGAGCCTGCGTTCCGCTGACTCGAGCCGATTGTAGTCCCGCGGATCGATCAATACGACGTACTCCACACCATGAACGCTCCCGCTGTCGATGTCGCGGCAGGCAGAGAAGACGTGGCGCTCCAGGGGGACGTCGCTCGGTACTTGAACCTCTTCGGCCTGGCGCACTACCTGAGGGCGGCACTGCAGCAGGTAGAAGTCACGCCCGTCGTGGGCGAACTCGATATCCACAGGGCAACCGTAGGCCGTCTCCAGTTGCCTGAGGACCCAGCGCAAAAAAGCGGGATGCGCCGAGTCGTGGGTAAAGCGATCGAACGTCACCACGAGATCGGATGGGTCCTCGAAAATGTGGGCTCCGACGGGCCGCCGTATGAAGCCATGCTCCATCACGGAGACCGCTTGGTCGAGACCGGGAAACTCCTGACCTTCCTCGAGCAACTCGGTCAGCGGAAGCGTCTCGAAGGTATTGTCCCGCAGGTTCAATACGTCGACTTCGCGCTGCGAGTAACGCAAGATGTCCTCGGTCTTCACCTCCGCGCGAAGCGTCGGCATCCCCAACGGGATCATTCGGGCCCAGTCCGCGGCGACGCGGTCCACCGCGCGGGTCCCCAGGCCGAAGACGATTCGCGCCAGGCCATCCTCGGGCCGGACCCTGGGGTTCTTCCTGTACTCGTTCAGCGAGAATCCGACTCCTGCCCAGGCCGGGAGGAAGAAGTGCCTGTAGCGTGTGCCGACCACCTTTTGGATCAGAACCGCCATGTTCTCGTCGTAGTCCAGAAGATGGTGCTTTCTCCTATAGCTGATCGGGTCCGCGTGGAGGGTGCTGGCATAGACCTCGGCGATTGCGCCCAGCAGCTCGTTGAGCCGTGACTCGCGGTCGCCCTGGTTGGTCAGGAACACGCTGAGGTACTTTCCGGCGAAGACGGCCCCGAAGCGGTCCTCCAGCAGGCTCGAGGAACGGACGATCAACGGATGATGCCCGACCTTGTCCAACATCGAACCCAGTTGCTCCACCACTCCCCGAGGGAGCTCCGAATTCTTGAACACCTCGACGATCATCGGGTATTCGTTGTGGATCTCCTCGATGCTCTTGTACTTATGGCTCTGTAGCTCCACCAGCCCGACATGATCCAGGAACTGCTCGATGACGTCCGAGCGCAGGAAGAACGACTCCGGAGCTCGGATCGGGATCGAAGGTGCTTCGGGGTCCGCCTTTCTGGCCCGCCGCAGGATGCGCTGCGCGAGAAACAGGCCCGCCGCTTTGCCTCCGATCCGGCCGATGCCCGAGTCGGTTCCGATCACGCGATCCACCAGGTCGCCGAAGTCCCGAACGGTGAGATGGCGCTTCGCCACCCCGATGAACTCCAGTTGGTCCGAGATGAAGTGGCGAATCAAGGCCACGCGGACGGCCAGGGCCTCCGATTCGGGAATGCGGGTTTGTCCCCTGGGTAGGTCGCAGAATGCCTTGACCTTCTCGGCGATCAGTCGGAACGAGACGGTGGAGAGGTTCGCGATTTCCTCCAGCGTCCGTGCCTCCTCGCGCTTGAGGGCGAGATTGAGGACGTCATCGATCTCATCTGGAGAGAATGCCCGCGCCGCCTCGTCCCAGACGATCTCCTGGACTCGGCCTTTTTCCTGTGCGTCCCAGCGCGAAGCGACCTGAACGTTGTGCTCGACGAGGTCGGAGGGCGAGGAGGGCGCGCCCTGGTCGCGAGCCCGAGCGTGGATGGCGTCTACCGTCACGATGCCCCGGCTATGCAGGAGGATCATCAGAGCGCGGTTGACGCGTGCGACCACGTGCGGGTGGGCCGCCAGGCCGATGTCGATCCGCCGGCGGGATTCGTCCGGGTCGTGCGACGGACGGTCGGTCAACGGTCGCTCCTCCGCGGTCGGTTCTTCCTTCCGCAGGGCCCCTCCCACGGCCGGCCGCGAAACATCGGCGACGAGTCCGTCGGGCCTACCGTCGGGGACTTCTCTAATGTACCATTCACCTCTCGAGTAAGGAGCTTCCAGACCATGGCCTACAAACCCTACAACTCCTTCGCCATCGCCCAAGCTCAGTTCGACGGTGCGGCCGAGATCCTGGGACTCGATGAAGCAACCTGCGATCTGCTTCGCCATCCGATGCGGGAGCACGCCTTCGCCATACCCATCCGCCTGGACGACGGAAAGACGCAGGTCTTCCGTGGATTCCGCGTTCAGCACAACAATGCCCGTGGCCCCTGCAAGGGCGGAATACGATTCCACCCTCAGGAAACACAGGACACGGTACGTGCGCTGGCAATGTGGATGACCTGGAAGTGCGCGGTCGCGGATCTCCCGCTCGGCGGAGCCAAGGGTGGCGTGATCTGCGATCCGCATAACCTGAGCGATCGGGAACAGGAACAGATCTGCCGCGGTTGGGTGCGTCAGATGGCACGCAACGTGGGCCCACAGACCGACGTCCCGGCTCCGGACGTCATGACCAGCGCCCAGCACATGCTCTGGATGCTGGACGAATTCGAGGGGATTACGGGAACCAAGGTCCCAGGCTTCATCACCGGCAAGCCGGTGAGCGTCGGCGGCTCGCTCGGTCGCACCGAGGCGACCGGCTACGGCGTGATCTTCACCGTACGCGAGGCCTTGAAGGAGCTGAACATCCGAGCCTCCGACACCACCGCCAGCGTTCAGGGCTTCGGCAACGTGGCCCAGTACGCCATCCGGTTGTACGAGCAGCTTGGCGGGACCACGGTTTGCGTCTCCTGCTGGGACCAAGAAGAAAAAACGTCCTATGCGTACGCCAAGAAAGACGGAATCAAGCTCGACGAGTTGCTGTCCATCACGGACCGCTTCGGCGGAATCGACAAGGCGAAGGCCAAAGAGTCGGGCTACGAGGTTTTGCCGGGCGACGATTGGCTGAAGCAGGATGTCGACATCCTGATTCCGGCTGCCCTGGAAAACCAGATCGCCGAGGAGAACGTCAACGACATCAGCAGCAAGGTGAAGATCATCGCCGAAGGCGCCAATGGCCCCACGACCACCGAGGCCGATGCCGCGCTTCGCGAGCGCGACGTGGTCGTCCTCCCGGATTTCCTGGCCAATGCCGGTGGTGTGACCTGCAGTTACTTCGAGCAGGTCCAGAGCAACATGAACTACTACTGGCCTAAAGACGAGGTTCTCGGCAAACTCGATGTCAAGATGACCGCCGCTTACCTCGCCGTGAGCGGAGTGGCCCGAAAACGCAAGCTGTACATGCGCGATGCGGCCTACATCATCGCCATCGACCGTGTTGCCCGCGCTTGTCGCGACAGGGGCTGGGTCTAGGCCGGTCGTCCCTCGGCGGCGGAGGAGCCATGACCAAGACGGGCTTCGAACGACGCCACGTTCCACTTTTCAACCGGGACTTCTTCCGGTCTCCCGAGCCGGTGACGCGCATCGGCGAGGGTGAGCTGGGCGGGAAAGCCCGCGGCCTGGTGTTGATCCGCGACCTGCTAACCTCGGAATTCGATGCCTCGCGATTCCCCGAGGTGCAAGTCTATGTCCCCAAGATGGCGGTCATCGCGACGGACGTTTTCGACGCCTTCCTGGAGAGGAACGGCTTGCGAGAAACCGCCCTTTCAGACGCGCAGGACGATCGGATCGTTGACAGCTTTCTCCGAGCAGAGCTTCCCGCTGAGTTTCTGGGGGACCTGCGGGCCCTGGTCGAAGAGGTCCACACCCCGCTGGCAGTGCGCTCATCGAGCCTTCTGGAGGATGCGCTGTTCCGTCCGTTCGCGGGGGTGTACGAGACGAAGATGGTGCCCAACAACCAGCCCGACGCGGACACACGGTTCCGCAAACTGGTGGAGGCCATCAAGTTTGTCTACGCATCTACGTACTTCAAGAATGCGAAGAGCTACATCCGAGCGACGGAACAGACCAGTGCGGACGAGAAGATGGCGGTCATCATCCAGGAGGTGGTCGGGGAGCGCCACGGGGAGCGCTTCTACCCCGGCGTGGCCGGAGTGGGCCGGTCCTACAACTTCTTCCCGTCGCAAGGCGTCGATCCCAAGGATGGTGTGGTCAACCTGGCTCTGGGCCTGGGCAAGACCATCGTGGACGGGGGCAGCTCCTGGATCTACTCCCCGGCGCGCCCCAAGGCGCCGGCGCCCTTCAACTCCATTCGTGAGATTCTTCGCTTGACCCAGCTCGACTTCTGGGCCGTGAACATGGGAACGCCGCCGGCCTACGATCCCACGGCCGAGACGGAGTATCTCGTGAAGAGCGATCTGAAGGCGGCGGAATATGACGACACGCTGTCCGGCATCGCGTCGACCTATGACCCCCGGCGAGATCGCCTCGTGCCCGGTACGGCAGCCGAGGGTCCGCGCGTGGTTGATTTCGCGCCACTTCTGGTCCACTCCAATACGCGGCTGAACGACGTGATCCAAGAGTTGCTCTCCATGGGTGAACGCACCCTCGGGGAGGCGGTTGAAATCGAATTCGCGATCAACCTCCCCCGTAAGAACACCACCGGAACTCGCTTCGGCTTTCTGCAGCTACGGCCGATGCTGGTCTCCACGGAGGAAGTGGACGTGGGCGACGACGAACTGGCCCGCCCCGACGTTTTGCTTGCCTCGGATCGGGTCATGGGGAACGGCATGCTCGAGACGATACAGGATGTCGTCTACGTGAAACCCGAGCCGTTCGAATCGCGATTCACGCGACGGATCGCCACGGATCTCGAGCAGCTGAATCGTCCACTTGTCCAAGAGGCTCGACCTTACCTCTTGATTGGATTCGGCCGGTGGGGAAGTTCCGACCCGGCGCTCGGGATTCCTGTCAACTGGGGACAGATTGCCGGAGCTCGGGTTATCGTCGAGTCCACTCTGCCCGGCATGGATGTGGAACCGAGCCAGGGCGCCCACTTCTTCCACAACATCGTCAGCTTTCAGGTCTACTACCTGTGCGTTCGGCACCAAGGAGGATCCGTGGTCGCCACGCGCAGCATCGATTGGGACTGGCTCGACCGCCAGTCGATCGTCACCGAGACCGACCACGTTCGCCACGTGCGTCTCGAGAAGCCGCTCAACGTCAAAGTCGACGGCCGCTCGGGGCGCGGGGCCGTTTGGCACCCGTAAGCACTCCAGAGGTTTTCCACTCATGTCGTCGCAAGACACTCCGATCCAACAGCTTGTCGAGACGCTCCAGGAACGCGCCAAGGAGCTGAACTGTCTCTATCGTGTCGACGAGATACTCTCCGAGCCGACACGGTCCATCGCCGAGGTCGGCCAACAGTTTGTCGAAGCTCTTCCTCCCGGCTGGAAGTACCCGGAGGCCTGTGCCGTCCGCCTCAGTCTCAGGGACGATTCCTATCAAACGGCCGGCTTCCGGGAGACACCCTGGTTCCTGACCGCCCCCGTTGTCGTGGACGGCCGGCAAGTCGGTGAGTTGACCGTGCATTACACGGTGGAGAAGCCTCCTGCAGACGACGGTCCGTTCTTGAAGGAGGAGCGCAAGCTCATCGACACGATAGCCAATCGGGTCAGTTTCTTCGTCACACGCCGGGATCTCTACCGGGCCCACGAGAGCCTTCATAGCGCCCACAGCCTCTCCGAGAAACGAGAACGCGCCGAGTGGGACGTCGTTCTCGATTTTCTCCGCCGGACGGACCCGGAGCTCCTGCGTCGTATCACGCGCAGGATGATCAACTACCTCGAGCTATCGGGGGTGGCCGACGCTGAGGCCTTGCTGCGCAAGGTCGGCTCCGTCGATGACGGCACGGCCGAGCGGACCGGTGACAACGTTCCCTTGCGCAAGTTTCGGATGAGGGACCTGGCACCGCTCAGCGAAGAGACGTTCGAGATTGCCGCCCGACACCTCGGCGAGGACGAGATGGTCGATTCGATCCGGAACTGGATCGATGAAGAGCGATCGGGGTTCCTCATCGAGGTCCTGGAGGACCCGGGCAGGGCGCTCTCGGAGGTCGTGGAGGCCATCGAGCGTCATCGAAGCCATATCGGCGGTATTGACCACCTTTCGTTGCCCTTCCGGCGAACGGTGAATGCCGCGTTGCTTCGCCGCCTGTTCAGCGACGAGACTGCATACCTCAACGTGGCCAAGGACATCGTCGAGCTGAAGGACGTCTACGATCTGGTCCAGCACATCCTCTACCCCCTCCACGGCCACGGCAAACTCGGCGGCAAGAGCGCGGGGCTGTTTCTCGCCGAGCAACTCTTACGCAAGGGCGGCGAGTCCTCCGAGCTCCTTCGCGACATCAGAGTTCCCAAGACCTGGTACGTGAGCTCCAACGCCCTGCTGGAATTCCTGAGCTACAACAACCTCCGGGAACTGTACTTCCGTAAGTACATGGACATCGAGCACGTCCGCCAGGAGTATCCGCGCATCGTCAACTTGCTCAAGAACTGCCACTTTCCTCCGGATATCTCTCGTGGTCTGGCTGTGGCCCTCGAGGACTTCGAGGGTCGCCCCATCATCGTCCGCAGCTCGAGTCTCCTGGAAGATCGCATCGGGTCGAGTTTTGCGGGCAAGTACAAGAGCCTCTTCCTGCCAAACACCGGGTCGCGGGAGGAACGGCTCGAGGACCTCAAGGACGCCATCGCCGAGGTTTACGCCTCCGCCTTCGGTCCTGATCCCATCGAGTACCGTGCCGAGCGTGGTCTTCTGGACGTCCACGAAGAGATGGGAATCATGATCCAGGAGGTGGTCGGTCGGCGGATGGGTGATTACTTTCTGCCTGCCTTCTCGGGAGTGGCCCTGAGCCACAACGAGTTTCGCTGGTCCGCTCGAATCCGGCGTCACGACGGCTTGTTACGTCTGGTCCCCGGCCTCGGCACCCGGGCCGTGGATCGAGTGGGAGACGACTACCCCATCCTGCTGGCGCCAGGGCAGCCCAGACTCCGAATCAACGTGACGCCGGACGAGATCATCAGGTACTCACCTCGCTGGGTCGACGTGATCAACCTCCAGACCCGCACCTTCGAAACGTTGGAGTTCCAGTCGCTGGTACGCGAGTGCGGCAACGAGTATCCCGGAATTCGTCAGATTGTCTCCATCGTCGAGGAGAATCGGATTCGGAAGCCCACGGGCCTCGAACCCGACTTCGACGAGGACGACACGGTCGTCACCTTCGAAGGGCTGATTGGCGACACTCCCTTCGTCAAGCGGATGGAGGCGATCGTCGGGTTGCTTCGAGACAAACTCGACAGTCCGGTGGATGTCGAGTTCGCTTCCGACGGCGAGGATCTCTATCTGCTCCAGTGTCGTTCCCAAAGTCACACCGAGGAATTCGCACCGGCTCCGATTCCGCGCAATCTTCCCCGAGATGTCTTGTTGTTCGCCGCCCATCGAAGTATCTCGAACGGTCGTGTGCCCGACATCACGCATATCGTCTACATCGACCCGGACAAGTACGCCGAGCTCGAGGACCTCCGAGATCTCCGAAACGTCGGCAAGGTGGTGGGCAGACTGAACAAACTGCTACCCAAACGGCAGTTCGTGCTCATGGGCCCCGGCCGGTGGGGAAGCCGCGGCGATATCAAGCTCGGGGTCCACGTGACCTACGCCGACATCAGCAATACCGCGGTCTTGATGGAGATCGCCCGGAAGAAGGGTAACTACGTTCCCGAACTGTCGTTCGGAACCCATTTCTTTCAGGATCTCGTGGAAAGCGACATTCGTTACATCCCATTGTATCCCGACGAGCCCGAGGGTTTTCTCAACGAGACGTTTCTCCGACGAGCACCCAACCTGCTGCCCGAGATGCTTCCGGAGCTCGGCGGGTTAGCTGACGTCGTCCACGTCATCGAAGTCGCTCGCGAGGGCGGAGAACGCGTCCTGAGGATCCTCATGAACGCCGATCTGGACGAGGCCGTCGGGATCTTCGACGCTCCCCGCACGGCTCCCGGCGAGGCGCCCGTTTCGGGGGACATGGTCGTCGCGGCTCCCGTCGAGGCGCACTGGCGCTGGCGTCTGCGCATGGTCGAGCGGATCGCCGACGATCTGGACCCGGATCGTTTTGGCGTCCAGGCTTTGTACGTCTTCGGCAGCGTGAAGAACGCCACCGCGGGCCCGAACAGTGACATCGATCTACTGATTCACGACTACGGCGCCGGGCGCAGGCGGGAGGAGCTTGCTCTGTGGCTGGAGGGCTGGAGCCGTTCGCTCGCCGAGACGAACTATCTTCGGACTGGCTACCAGAGCGACGGACTTCTCGATGTGCACTATGTCACGAACGACGATATCGAGAAACAAACGAGCTACGCCTCCAAGATAGGCGCGGTCACCGATGCGGCGCGGCCCCTGCCTCTTTCCAAGCGTGGCGACAAGGCCTCCTGATCGAATACTCCGATCGGGAGGTCCGGTTCACAACAGCTCTCTGGTTGCGCTGCTCGGATCCTCGAGGTCGAAACGAACGAGCGCCAGCTCCGCACCGTCGTGGGCGGCCCCAAAGAGGTGCGTCCGACCGATCCGGTCTCGCCACGATCCGGTCAAGCGCGCGGATTCATGGATATGGCCGTGAAGAGTCACGAGGGGTTGACGTTGCTCGATGAAGCGGCGCACGGCGATGCTGCCGACGTGGAGGTCGAGAGGAACGTGATCCACCATTTTCCCGTCGTTGGCCACCCGATCCAGATTGGTTTCATGCGGTGGAGTGTGAAACAGAAAGACGGCATCCTCGAGGGTTCGTTTGCCTGCGAGCGCCGTGAGATCCTTCTGTATCGTGGAGTACTTGATCTCGTGCTCGGGGCACGGCACGGAGCGACCGCCCTCCTCCGGCGATACACACCCTGGCGGCACGTATCGTGAGACGTCGTACCTCTCCCAGTCTTTCAGCATGAAGGGGGACGGGGGAACATACGCGTAGCCGAACACCCGGTAACCGGAGAACGAGAAAGATCGGTCGTGTGCGTAGTTCCATAGTCCCGAGGAGGCGACGTCCATGAATGCAGCCTCCTCGAACCGGCCGTCGTCATTGCCCAAGATCAGAAAGACCTTGGGGTACCGCTTGCCGAGCAGGCTTCTTACCTTCTCGAATCTCGGGGCCAGAAAGTCGTTGACGAAGTCGCGGTGCGCCGGATCCAGAGACACCAGGCCCATCCCGGACGGTAGGAGATCCCCCCCCAGGAAGACGGCCTCGGGTACGCTTTGCTCAACGGCACGCCAGAGTTTCTCGTATCGGTCCGGGTGCCCGTGAAGGTCAGAGGCGAATAGACACTGTGTCACGACGGCGCCCTCGAGCCACTCGCTCCGTCAGAACTCTTGTCGTACCGCTTCTCATGATAGAGCAAAGGTTGTTTCCGCCGGCTACTCGAGACGGGCTGCCACCCCTCTCGCTCTCTCGGCCTCAACCGGGCGGTCGGTGCGCTTCAGCAACTCCACCCAGAAGCCCCACAGGTCGGGATCATCGGGGTTGAGCGACGTGGCCTTCTCCACTTCTCTCGACGCGTCCTCGAAACGGCCGAGCTTGGCCAACGCGGCCCCGCGATTCGATCGGAGCGAGGCGAGGGTCGGCGCGAGCTCGATCGCCCGGTCGTAGATCCCGACCGCCTCCTCGAAGCGGCCGGTCATCAGGGCGCACCTTCCGAGCTCCGCCAGAGCACCGACGTCATCCGGCGTGGTACCGAGCAGGGCGCGAAGGACGACCTCGGCTTCCGCGACCTTCCCCAGGCGAAGTCGGGTCGTTCCCAGGTTGAACGCGGCCTCGCGGTACCCCGGATCTTCGGCCCAGGCCCGCGCGAAGGCCTCCTCGGCATCGGGAAGTCGCCCGAGGAAATCGAGAACCATGCCGAGGAAGACCCACGTCTCGGCGGCGCCGAGACCCTCGCGGATGGCCGTCCGGAACGACTCCTCCGCCACGGTGAACATCTCCCGACGTGCCGGGTCGGGTAGATCCATGGCGCTCAGCATGTGGGCGCGACCTCGATAGAAAGCCTGCTCCCCCGGCGTCAACTCGCCGAACGCCTCCGGGAAGACCGGCACCGTTTCGGGTACGAAGCTCGCCTTGCCCGGCTCGTCGGTTCTTGCGCGGATCCAGTGATCGGTGAAGACCGCGAAGCGCTGGTCGTCGGCCTCGGCCTTGCGCATGTGGCAGACGATGCAGTCGTCGGCCGGGTCCGTGGCCTCGCGTCGCTCGGGGGGCGCCGCGCAGGCGTCGGCGTCGTGGCACCCGAGGCATTCCTTGTTAAAGCGGTCCGCGGGGAGGTGCTCGGAGTAGACGCTGACGTGCGGATCGTGACAGGTTAGGCACTCGAGACGGCCTTCGCTTTCTCGGTAGCACCGGCTCCGAAGCAATCGATCCGCCTGTGCCGACAGACCAAACTCCAGCGTGGAGACCTCCTTCATCCAGAAGGGCACGAAGACGTCGGTGATCGGCATCCCGGGGCGGTAGTCGAGCAGGCTGCGATCTCGGCGCGTGACTCGCTCTGCGGCCTTCGAGTCGCCGAAGTGACACTGGATGCAGACGTGGATCCGTTCCTCGGACGGCAGGTTACGCGGGTTGACGATCGTGTCGAGGCCGGGCAATTCGACGGACTCGGTGTTTCTCCAGTACTCGACATGGTCTCGTCCGGGACCGTGGCAGCGCTCGCACCCTATGCCGTGAGGCATCGGCTCCTCGAACACATTCGTCGCACCGTCCTCCGGGACCATGCGGCCGTTGTGGCAGAAGATACAGCTCAGGGTGATCTCGCGAGAAAAGTGGTCGTTCTTGTGCTCGTAACCCGGGCACAGATCCCAGAGGCTCGCCTCCGGGTACCAGCAGATCGGCATCTGGTAGAGCTGATCGCCGACCGCGGTGATGTACGAGCGGGCGTGGTTGCCTGAGCCGATGACCCATTTTATATCGCGCTCGTCAACGACCCACTCGTCCCCGGCCGGATCCTGCACGAACTGCCTCTGATAGTAGCGGCCGTCGCGCACGACCATCCGGTAGCGGAGACCGGATCCGGGAACGACGAACTCGTTGTCGTCGGTGAAGTCCTCGATGGCGACGTCGGACGTCAAGGGATAGAAGGCGCGACCCATCCCCGTTTCCGGGTAGGTGGCCGCGACGTCCGGGTGGCAGCCGAGGCATTCCCTCGCACCGACGTAGGCGTCGGGCGGGCGCAACTCGACCGTCTCGGCGACTTCACCCTCACGCTGCTTTGCGGACTCTGGAGCGGGCGAGGGGCCGCACGCCACCGAGTGGATGGCGACGACCAGTGTCGCCACCCTCACTACTGATTTCCACATCGGACGGAACGCCATACGTCGAATCAAGGTACCCCGGCGACCTCCGCGGGACAGAGGCTCCGGGAGGATCCTTACGAGGGCTCGCCGTGGATCAACCGGCGGACCAGCTCTCCGTCGGGACGGTGAGGGTTGCGAGGCGTGCTGACGTCGGTCAAGGGCTCGACCTGAAGCGGCAGGCCCCGGGACAATCGGTTGTAGACCTCGGCGGCGAGGGGCTTGAGACTGACGACGTCGGCGATGCAGTAGTGCGCAAGTGTCTCCACGGCGTGGGGGTGACCGCGGCCGTGCTCCCGCCACAGCAGGACGGCGAGGTAGCCGTCGGCCCCCTGGATCTCGTCGGCGCGGGACAGCCCGAGCTGATGCTCGATCGACTTGAGCCCTCCTTTGAGCCCGACCCGGTGAGCCGGGTAGCGCAGATCGACGTGTCGCAGGCGGTCGAAGTTGACCGCGGGGAAGGCGTTCTTCAGAACGGGCAGATCGAAGCACGCTCCGTTGTAGGTCACCACGAGATCGAACCGCAGGAGGGCCGCGGGAAACTCCGACAGGTTCTGCCCTCGAACGAACATCTCGGTGCGATGACCGTCCGAAAGTCCGATGCACGTGACGAGGTCTTCCCCGATGGCGAGACCTTCGGTTTCAATGTCGAGGTAGGCCGTGCGCCCGGGAAAGCTCGGTAGGATCCGCCAGACCTCGCGCTTCGGGAGGTCCTGGATCGCCCGCTCGACGTCGAGCCTCGACGCGATGAGGTCGCGCCACCGGCCGGGCGGGTGACTCTTGAGGAACCGATCCCAGTCGGTGAAACCACGTTCCCACAGCTCGAGCTCGCGCAGCTGCCCGATTCCGGGAACGTGAATGAACGTCGATTCGAGCACTCAAGCAAGTCCGTAGGTCCAGCCCTCGCGTCGGATGCGGTCGGCCTCTCCGGCGCCGAGGTCTTCGGGGCTCTTGTCGGTCTCGCCGCTGACCACGGCGATCGCGGCGCAGCGGGCGGCCAGCACGGCGCCCAGTGCCTCAGGACGCGACCGGCACTTTCTCAGCAGCGGGTTTTCGATGGTCACAGGCATCGACTCGAGCTTTCCGAGAGACTCGATCAACTCGTCGCGCCTGGCTCCTCCCCCGCCCCCGCCGCCCAGTCGCTGCAGCGCTCCCTCGGGATAGACCTCGAGAAGAAGCCTGCCCTGGGCCTGCTCGAACGGCCGGATGGCGTAGCGCGAGCGCTCCTCGGCGATCATCTTGATCCCGTGGTAGGCCCGGGAGCCGAGATCGGGCCCCGAGCGGCGCAGCGGAGAGGGAGCCCCCGCGGTCTCGTCGGTCAGGCGAAGCGGCTCTCCCTCGGCATCGCGGAAGTCCTGCAGGGCGATGAGGTACTCGGGCAACGACAGCTTCTCGACGTGCCGCGCGAACGCCCACCAGCCTTCTTCGGGAAACGGCCCGCCGAGTAGTTTCTCGGCGAACGGCCCCGGCAGGCTGAAGGGAAAGCCCAGCCCTATCCCTTCCGTTCTCATCAAGGTCTCGTCGGGATCCCTGAGGAGACCGTGGAGACCATGACGACCGGTGGCCTCGAGACGGACGACCTCCAGCCGATCGTCGTGCAGCGCGACCACCGCGAGCCAGCTGCTGTCACGCGGGTCCTTGCGGTCGCCGCTGTAGACGGCGCCGCCGAACAATCTGGCGTCCGGTGGGATCGGCCGAGGCTCCGGCTGGACTTCTTCCGACGGCTCCGGCGTGGCGGGAGCCGGCTCGGTGACGTCGGCGCGGGGTTCCGACGTTCGAGGCCCCGCGCCTTCTTCGGTTTCTTCCGGCGTGGGCTCCCAGCCGGCCGCGACGGCAGCGTCCCAGACCTTGTGGAACAGCTCGACTTCCCTCGCGGGCCAGCCCGGGTCGCAGCATAGCACGACGCGGCGCGGACTCTCCTTGAGGTCCAGGGGCGGGTCGAATCGGTGAGCCGTCTCCAGATCGAGCCAGGCATAGGCCGGATCATGGGCGCGCCGCAGGCCGACGACCCTCGACAGCCCGAGGAAGCGCTCGGAACGGACCCGGTGACGTTGGGTCGATGGGTAGTAGACCGCCACCAGGTCGCCCAGGCGCATGCGGGAGACCACGGTGTCGTAGGCGAGCACGTGCACGGGCATGTCGTCGTGCCATACGTTCGGGTAGCGCGCGCGGGGCTCGTCCCACTCCTGGGCGCGCATCATCCAGCGGGAACGCCGTCGAATCTCGTCGGAGCGCATGGTCTGGTTCCTCGTTTTTCCTTGCGGTGAGCCGACCGGGGGGCCACCAGTGTAGTCCAGGTGAATCCACTCGAAAAGGGCTCGTGGGGTAAACTGCTCGATTCCGGGCTTCGGGCAGGCGGCCCCCAGAGAGGCCCTGGCGACCCGGTCGGGTGAGGACAAGAAGATGACGGATTCCGATTCCTCCCAACGTTCCGGTTCCTTCTCCATCTTCCTGATGGCGGCCTGCGCCGTGCTGTCGGTGCTCGTGATCCTGCTGGCCGTACAGAACCTGCGGCTCAAGCGGGAGCTCTCGGAGCAGATCGCCAGTCCCGCAAAAGACGCCCTCCAGCAGGGCGAGACCCTCGCGGCCCTCACGCTCATCGGCGAGGACGGCGAGTCGGGACTGCTGGAGTTCGGCCAGGGGGAAGAGCGGACGCTCCTGCTGATCTTCAGCGTGCACTGCCCGGCCTGCGAGCAGACCTTCCCGATATGGGAAGAGCTCGTGGCGGAGCTACGTCAAACGCCGGGGCTCCGGATCGTGGGCATCCAGACGGATCTGGCGAGCGAGGACGAATCGTACCCGTCGGGGACCTTGCCCCCCGCCTTTCCGTTCGGGATCTTCGGGGTCGACTACGAGGCCTCCGAGGCGATGGGCAGGATCCCGTTCATCCCCGCGACCATCGTCCTCGACACCGAAGGCGTCGTCGAAGAGGTCTGGTTCGGCGTGCCCGAGGACGATCGAATCGACGAGATCCGGGACGCCCTCGGTTCCTGAAACTGGGGACAGCACACCCATTTCCGGGTTGTAGGGGTTTGCGCATGCACCAAATCCAGATAACCCGGAAATGGGTGTACTGTCCCCAGTTTTTCTTGCCGACTGCGCTACAATACGCGTCCCGAGCCTGAGCCCTAGCCTCGGTGAGGCGCATGAAGGGTTATACCGCCCGCGACGTCGCCAAACTTCTGGGTCTGACTCCCGAGCAGGTCCGCGCCTATGCCCGTGCCGGCGTCCTCGAGCCGCGCCGCGGGGCGCGGGGCGAGTATCGGTTCTCCTTTCAAGATCTCGTGCTGCTGCGGACCGCGAAGGGGCTGATGACGGACCGCATCCCCGCGCGCACCGTTCGCCGCTCCCTGAGGAAGCTCAAGGACCAGCTTCCCTCGGGACGTCCCCTGACCGCGTTGCAGATCGCGGCCCAGGGCGATCGCATCGTCGTGCGGGACGGCAAGACGATCTGGAACCCGGAGTCGGGCCAGAGCCAGTTCGACTTCGACGTCGCCGAGCTCGTCGAGAAGGTCGCCCCCCTGGCGCGGAAGAATGCCGAGGAGGCCATCGAGTCCGAAGATGACCTCGACGCCGAGGACTGGTACGACATCGGCTGCGAGCTCGAGGCCGCGGCTCCCGAGCAGGCGCGAGACGCCTACCGCCGGTCGCTGGAGCTCGACCCCTCGCACGCCGACGCCCGACTCAACATCGGGAGGCTCCTGCACGAGGGCGGCAAGCTCGGCGCCGCCGAGGCCCACTACCGGATGGCCTTGACGGAAAGGCCCGATGACGCCACCGCCGCCTTCAACCTCGGCGTCTGCCTGGAGGATCTGGGGCGCCTCACCCAGGCCATCGAGATCTACCAGAAGGCAATCGCCATCGAGCCCGACTTCCCCGACCCGTATTACAACGTGGCGAGGCTACTCGAGCGC
>Ga0316191_10000534_pt1 | contig 24818 bp, 24 predicted proteins | sample Eddworburr2cm_MG_FD_204928 | JGI IMG/M metagenome (GOLD analysis project Ga0316191, IMG submission 204928) | Coastal sediment microbial communities from Maine, United States - Eddy worm burrow 2 cm | ecosystem: Environmental > Aquatic > Marine > Coastal > Sediment | place: USA: Maine... | reverse complement strand
TGTCGCCAACGGTATTTTTTTTGCTGGTCATGAACCTGGTCTACGCTTTTTTTGAGACCTTCGGCATCATCCACGCCATTACCGAAGGCGGCCCCAATGAAGCCACCAACATAATGGTTTTCAAGATCTATCACGACGTTTTTGAAGCTTTGGATCTGGGAGGTTCGGCTGCCCAATCTGTTATTCTAATGGGGTTTGTTATTTTACTGACGGTGGTACAGTTTAAATACATCGAAAGAAAAGTTCATTACTAGAGGACCATCATGGTTGAACATCGACCCTGGCTTACTGTTTTAACCCATACCATTTTGATTCTGGGCTGCCTGTTTATAGCCTTTCCGATCTATACGACTTTTGTGGCCTCCAGCCACAGTCTGGAGGACATCACTTCCTATTTTCCTTTGCTGCCCGGTCGCCTTCTGATCGAAAATTACATCCAGGCCCTTTCCGTTGGCAGCGGAGAGGTGATTGTGACCGTCTGGACCATGTTAATGAACAGCGCCATCATGGCCTTCGGCATTGCATTGGGTAAAATTTTCATATCCCTGCTGTCGGCCTTTGCCATCGTTTACTTCCGCTTCCGATTCCGGATGTTATTTTTCTGGCTGATTTTCATCACCCTGATGCTGCCGGTGGAGGTCCGGATACTGCCGACCTATGAAGTAATGGCAGATCTGAATATGCTGAATTCCTATTCGGGCTTGATCTTTCCCTTAATCGCGTCAGCCACCGCCACCTTTTTGTTTCGCCAGTTTTTTATGACCATTCCGGACGAGTTGTGCGAAGCAGTCAGAATCGACGGGGGGGGACCGATCCGTTTCTTTTTCGACATTCTGCTGCCCATGTCGCGCACCTCCATTGCTGCGATGTTTGTTATTCTTTTTATCTACGGATGGAACCAGTATCTCTGGCCGCTGATGATCACAACAGATGAAAAATACTACACCCTTCTGCTTGGAATTAAGCGGATGCTGGATGTGGGCGAGGGCCAGGCCGACTGGCATATTATTATGGCCTCTACCATGCTGGCCATGATCCCGCCGGTAGCTGTTGTCATCTTTATGCAAAAACAGTTTGTGAAAGGAATGACGGAAACGGAGAAATAGGGTCCAAATTGAGTGAACACACAATTTGGGGTTATTGGTTATTCGTTCTTTGCTAGATCGCATTCGTTAGTCGTGATTTGGGGTTTAAAGTGTTCCCGGTTGCGGGTTGCAGATTTAACAATCGACAGAATACCGATTAAAATTCCGCATTCCGAATTCCGAATTCTGCAATCAGGAGTATTCCATGGCCGATGTCAGTTTGAAAGATATCTACAAGTCGTTTGGCAAAAATGAAGTCATTCACGGTATCAGCTGTGATATCCGCGACGGTGAGTTTATCGTCATTTTAGGCCCTTCCGGGTGCGGCAAATCCACCGTGCTGCGCATGATCGCCGGACTGGAAGTAATTTCCAAAGGCGACATTGCCATTGACGGCAGGGTGGTCAACCAGCTCGAGCCGGCCGACCGTGATATCGCCATGGTATTTCAGAATTATGCCCTCTATCCCCACATGACGGTCTTTAAAAATATGGCTTACGGCCTCAAAATTCGTCGCATGCCTAAAGAAGAAATTGAACGTCGGGTTCAAAAAGCAGCGGAAATTCTCGAGCTGACCGAATTTTTGGATCGCAAGCCCCGACAGCTGTCGGGCGGTCAACGCCAGCGGGTGGCGATGGGACGATGTATTGTGCGCGAACCCAAGGTGTTTTTATTTGACGAGCCCTTGAGCAACCTGGACGCCAAACTCCGGGTCCAGATGCGGTTGGAAATTCGCAAACTGCATGAAGATCTTAAAATCACCAGTATCTATGTGACCCATGACCAGGTAGAAGCCATGACCCTGGGCGATCGCCTGGTTGTTATGGACAACGGCTACGCCGCTCAAATCGGATCGCCTTTGGAGGTATATGAAAGACCGGCCACCCACTTCGTTGCGGGCTTTATCGGATCGCCGGCCATGAATTTTTTGGAGACCCGAATAAACCCTGTCGGTGATGCGGTCGAAATTCCGGGTGATGTGACATTGCCGTTGGCCAACGGGAAAGTTCCCGAGTATGGTGGCAAAGCCGTGATTCTGGGAATTCGACCCGAGCATTTTGAACTTGCCGGTGAAAATGCATCCAACCTTCGCTTGAAAGTGGATCACGTGGAACTGCTCGGCGCCGACACCCTGGTTCACGGACATTTTGGGGAAGATAAAACATCTTTGACCATACGCCTGCCCGACGTGCAGCAATTTGAAAAAAACACCATTTTGCCGATGGTCGTGCCGCCGCCAAAACTTCACTTGTTTGATAAAGAAAGTGGTCATCGCATCGGAAAATGAAACAAACTGAGTATTATAATCGCCGGTTTCACATCAAATTTTTCTATTTGATTATTCCCCGTCTTGATTTTCTGGAAAAAATGACTAAGGTTTACCCTTCAAACAGACGATAACTAGAACGAGTTTAGAAATCTGTTGCGCGCTTCAGCCACTAAAAGGAAGTCCGTGATTAATGGTAAATATGCATAAAATCAAGCACTTCAATCCTCCCTGGATCATTGCCCACAGGGGATATCGCCAAGAATATCCGGAAAACACACTGGCTGCGTTTCAAGCAGCAATGGCAGCCGGCGTTTCGATGATCGAATTGGATGTCATGTTCAGCCGCGATCGCAGGGTGGTCGTTATTCACGATGCCACCCTGGAGCGCACCACCGACGGTCATGGCGCGGTCAATGACTACACAATGGAAGAATTGAAACAACTGGATGCCGGCAGCTGGTTTGATGCTAAATATGCTGATCAACGACTGCCGGAACTATCCGAAGTCCTGGACCTTGTAAACGGACGGACGTATCTAAATATCGAAATCAAAGGCCAGGCCTATGAGCCAGGCCATCCAGCGGATGCCATCGAAAAACAGGTTGTAGAACTGGCAAAGCAAAAGAATATGCAGGATTCGGTTCTGATTTCCAGCTTTGAGATCGACATCCTGGCGCAAATTGCTGCCATGGAAGACCCACCGCCGATTGCGCTGATTTCCAAAACACCGGCCAGCAAACGCATCGTTGACATCTGCACTCACCTGAAGATGTTTTCCTGGCATCCAAATAAGTTGATCCTGACACCGCACCAGGCAAACGCGATGCATGCTGCCGGACTAAAGGTTTTTCCCTACAACGTGGACACTTACGAAGATTTTGCAAAGATGGTTGAGTTGAAGGTCGACGGCGTGATTACCGACGATCCGGTTTCGGCCGGGCACTGGTCACGCATGCGCACGGCCGCCTGATTCAATATTCGATTCCATTCTAGCGACCCTCAGCCTGCCCTCTCTCTCTTGCTTGACATGCAAGATCTCGGTTTTATTCTACTATCGATGATCAATTCACCTGAAACTTTGTACGAACAAGAAAGGATGTTCAATAAGACCGGCCGCTCCGCTCCCCCGCACTTTCGCGTCTGCTTGTCCGGCGGTGGTAATCGATCCGCCGCTTTTGGTATAGGCGTCTTACGAGCGCTCCACGAAAAGAGTTTTATTGAAAAAATACTTGCGGGAACCAGCACTTTCGATGCCGGAAGGCCTATCCAGGAAGGAACAACCATATTTAATGACCACCATCAAAACAAAATATATTACTTGAAGCTATCCATGCATCCGGGTTTATTGGTCGATCAGGCAGGCGTCATCAACGCCTATGCAAAGAAACATCCTCAATTTCCCCAGGAGTCCACCCTCGACCAGTATTTCCAGCCGGCGCAGTTTAAGGCCTACCGCGAGCTCGGATACGCCATCGCACAAACCCTGTCTCCTGACGCTGCCAACTAAACCAGAAAAGAAGACGGAAAAGCGCCGGGGCATATCCGAAAACGACACTGCCCAGGCACTATGCGGATGAAAGGGCTGCCTTCTGAACTTCTTTCTGAAGAATCTGCAGGTTAATTTCAGCGACCAACTTTTCGTTGATGCTGGCGGTTGCGGCAATTTCCCTGTAATTTACGACAGCCAGACGAATTTCTGAGCGGATGGTAATACAGGCGTCCAGGGAAATCATATCAACATAAAAGCGGGCCTTTTTGATACCCACCAGCCAACCCGCGGCTTTCGTTTTTGGTCCGTCGGTTTTCATCTTTTCGTTCCAGCCGATGCAAACACCTGCAGTCTGGGCCGCCAACTCGACAAGAACAATGGCGCTCACGGCATTACCCGATAAAAGCGGCCAGCTCACCTTTACCGTGGCCCGGGTAACGGCCTGTTTCTGATCAACCGTAACGATGGTGTCGATCAGCTTCATGCGCCCGCGATGGGGGATCAGGTTTTCAATCTCTTTTATGTTTTCCATATCTTAAATCGGGAAATCATCTTTGCTAGAATTCACACCCGGCAGGTCTGATATAAAAATGTTGAAATTCAAACTAATTCAGAGTATTAAAGGCCTTTTACAACAATTCGGTAAAGCTGTAAAGCTTCAAGCATCTCCACAGATACTGTCATCATGACGAGGATGCGCCATGAAAATCAAAGAAGTGCCCCAGGATGATATCAAAACTTTTAAAGGCTTTGGAACCAAGGCGATATATGCCGTCGATGAAAATGGTCAGTACACCAGAATCCCTACCAACGGCTGGGAGATGGAAGAAGTGGTGCTACGCGATGTGGTTGATGATTTTGCAAAATTGGCGGAAGAATCAAAATCCAGGGTAACCAAAGGCCAAACCTCTCCCATCGAATATTATATGAACAAATATTTCATGGATCTACCGGCCCTGGCCGCGGGAATGGGTCTGGCGAAATGGCGGGTTAAACGGCATTTTAGCCCCGGAGTTTTCAATAAGTTAAATGACAAAATGCTTCAGCGCTACGCGGATTTCTTTAATATTGAGCTGGCCGAGTTATACCGCTTTTCAAAAATAAATTCCTAAATACGATAGGTTGGTCTAAGTGGTTGTAGAAAAAAACGCTCGAAAAACGGATCGTTTTTTAACAACCGCTATAAAACAAATCGGGGAGACAATCTGAATTGAATTCCATCCGTAATTTTGACCACCAGCATTTTGCCCATTGTGAAACCGGCGTCATGTCGGCCCTGCTTAAATACAGCGGGCTGGAATTATCAGAGCCCATGGTTTTCGGTCTGTCCGGCACCATCTGTTTTGCATACCTGCCGTTTCTCAAAATGGGCAATATGCCCCTGGTATCCTATCGCATGTTTCCCGGCCATATTGTCAAAAAATTCCCCCAACGGATAGGCGTCGAATATTTTCGCAAAACCTACAAAGACCAGGACCTGGCCATGGCGGAGCTGGATGATTTTGTAGAAAAGGGACGGTTGGTAGGCCTTCAAACCTCAGCCTATTTTACCACCTATTTTCCCCCGGAAATGAGATTCCAGTTTAATGCCCACAATATTATCATCATCGGCAAAGAAGGGGATGAATATCTGGTAAGCGATCCGGTTTTTGATCACATCGAAAGAATTAAGACCGCCGATTTGAAAAAAGCCCGTTTCGCCAGGGGCCTAAGCGCCCCCAAAGGCCTGGTTCACTACCCGCTGAAAAGCCCGGATGCCGTTGATCTGAAAAAGCTCATAAGAAAATCCATTAAAAAAACTGTCCACATGATGCTCTACGCGCCGCTGCCGTGGATCGGCATCAAAGGGATCAACCATTTATCCCGCCATATATTAAAACTGGCACGCAAACAGAATCCCAAATATACCCGGCATTTTCTGGGAAACATCGTTCGCATGCAGGAAGAAATTGGAACCGGCGGTGGTGGATTCCGATTCATGTATGCCGCTTTTCTACAGGAAGCACACAGTGCGCTGGACCTGCCGGTTTTAAAAGAGGCATCGGAGAAGATGACCGAAGTGGGTGATCAGTGGCGGATGCTCGCCCTGGAATGTGCCAAAATTGTAAAAAACAAGGAAGCCAAAGTGGAATTGCCTCAAATCGCGCAATTTTTAAGGCGCTGCGGTGATAGTGAAAAGCAGATTTACAGGATGCTGAAAACAGTGAGGTAAAAACAAATAGGTTTCAGGTGTCGGGTGTCAGCACTCATTTAATTGAGGAATTGCGAATTTAGGTATTTAGGTATTTTTGGAAATCTGTCGCTGAAATTCACCAATACAAGAATTCCTCAATTCCTGAAACCATGGAATAGCGCCAACTACTCGACCTATTTTTTCCCGATTTATCCAACCATTGAAAGCTCAATATTTTTCGACCACAAGCACGACAAATTGCCCTCTGAAGTCCTTGTTGATGTGCACCAGACAGGCCTTATCGTAGCGATCCAGAAACCCGCTGACCCCGCAGGCAGTGGCGGAATCAAAATATCCATACTCGCCGATATAGTCAAACTCGGCCTCATGGGGCACCGCCTGACCGAGGGATTCTTTTTGACCGAGGTCGATGAGCATACCGCAGGACAATATCGGTTGTCGCTTAAGTTTCTGGCATTTAAGCCAATTCTCCGTTTGGGCCAGGCTGCCAAAAGATTGGATCTCAGAGATCTTGCCCAGGGCACCCCTCTTCTGGGCTTTAATCAACAACCAGCAGCTGCCCTCAACCATTTGAAAATCATCATGCGGCCGGTTAAACTTGGCTTCAAACTGAGACTTTGAGAAACAGACTTCATCAACCCCGCCTATCAGGGCTTCCTCAACGGCTCCGGCTGCCAGGTCACTGCGCAGCAATTCCAATCCTCGCTCAAAAGAAAGCTGTTTGCTGGAAACTATGAGATTTCGACCCAGGATGTCAAAACTCTGGGCCACGTAAAAAGACGCCGTATTGCTCATGGTGTTAATGAAATTATAGGGCATGGGAAATTCGTGCTTGTGAAAAATTTGATCCAGAACCGTTTCGGTGTCGCCCAGATTGCCGTTTTCGGTGGTTAAATAAACGGCGGTGTTTGTCCGGATGTTTTGCCGGTGGGCACACCGGCTGGCCCCCACCATGGAAAGCAGCACAAATTTATTGGCCCGCCGGAATTTGACGTCGGTATACCGGCTGATTTCCTGTTTGTAAATCTTGATATCGTCAACCGGTGGGTTAACGAATATGCTGTAATTATGTATATACATCTATTGTTCAGCCCTTGTTTGAAACCACCAGCGACACACAATTGCCGCCAAAACCGAAATAATTCATCAAAAAGGTCCCGGTCTGAATTGACACCGGCCGGGTGATCGGTTCGATATTTATCTCGTCGTCGATTTCTTCAAAACCCAGGGTAGCCGGCAAAAAACCGCTTTTAACCGCCTCGCTAAACAGAATCGACTCGATGACCCCGCAGGCCCCGACAGTGTGTCCGATAAAAGGCTTCAAGCCGGTTAGGGGAGGAACACGGTTTTTGAAAACCAGGTTCAGTGCGTTGCCCTCCGTTAAATCGTTGTGGTAGCTTCCCGTGGCATGGGCTTTGACGGCATCAATCTGCCGGGGTTCAACCCCTGCACGCGCCATGGCTTCACGGATGGTGGCCGCGATTTGATCCCCCGCGGGGTTGTGGGTCGTGACACTGTAAGTATCACAAATATTGGCACCCCCCAGATAATAAAAATCATTGGGAGCCGAGTTTTTCCGGTCTAAAATGAGAGCGCCGCAGCCCTCTCCAATGACAATGCCCTCCCGGCTCTTATCAAAAGGTTTGCAGGGTGATGGCGAAATCAGTTTCAAGGACTCGAAGCCGTAAAATCCCAGATTGCTGAAAAGATCATATCCGACCACCAGGGCCCGTTTTATAAATCCCTGGGCAATCATGTCGGCGGCAAATATAATCCCGTTGGCACTGGAGGTACAGGCGGTTGTAAAAGTGTAGCAGGCGGCTTTGATGTCGAAGCGAATGGCGATTTCATTGGCAATGTTGCCGTAACCTGAAGAGGTTTGTGAAAGGACATGCCGGAATGTTTTGTAAGTGTCTTCGTAAATGGGAATGTCGTTGGATGTCGAACCGAAAAATACCGGCAACTCACTGATTTCATGCGGTTTTAAGCCGGCATCGGCTATGGCCTTTGCAATGGTGCTGAAAAGGACATCGTAGTAATACGCCTCGCGACTCTGGGAACGGTCTGACTCAATGGGCGGGAGAAGGAAATACTGCCGACTGTAATTGGAATCGGTCAGCGTCAAAGGGACATCCGCAACCTGAACCCGGCCGGCTTTCATCGATGCGACAACCCGTTCGGTGTCATCGCCCAGGGCACAGCTAACGGCTTGGCCCCGTATATAGATCCTGTCACTCAAGGCATAATTATCCGGGCTGCAGAAAATCGGCAAAGGTATTGATAGACAGCATCACCCGCCGCATTTCTTTGCTGTCGCGAATGGCGATGCCGTAAGTGTTTTGGATGGCGATTGAAATCTGCAAAGCGTCGATGGAATCGAGCGCCAACTCTGATTTGGGTGTAAAAAGCTGCAGGTCATCATCGATATCATTAACGCCGATATCCAGTTCACAGTTGTCAATAATAAGAGCTTTTATCTTTTTTTTCAGATCGTTATCCAGAGATCCCTTCATAATACAACACGAAATCCTTTGCTTTGTAAAAAATACCCGGTGTTTACCAAAATAATTCCGCCTCGGGCGGAAAGTTAGAACCGCCGGAGGCGGAAATAAAAGCAAGTCCGGGCCATGCGGTTTAAAGCGACAGTTTTTTCCTGATGATGAAAGCCGTCGCGCTGAACATCACAAGGCCGATGAGCAATAATAATAAAGATTCCTTCATCACGTCAAGAACATTCCCGTTTCTTAAAAATATATCAAGAAAGCCTTCGAGTCCCCAGGACATGGGCGACAGAACCGATAGGGTCTGCATAAAATCCGGCATGACAAATTTGGGAATCATAATGCCGCCCAGCGCCCCAAAAATGATGTTGAAAACGCCACCGATGGTGGTGGCATGCTCGGTGGTTTTGGCAACGGAGGCCACCAGCAGTGCAAAAGAAATGGAACAAAAACTGACGGCGGTTGTGATCAGGAGTAGACCACCATATGAATCCCCCATGGTCAATGCATCCCCGCCCAACAGCGGCACCAGAAAAACACCGACCAGGATCATCAAAACCACCTGGATCAAATTGACGATGAAAAACGGCAGTAACTTTCCCGCCAGTAGAAACCCCGTTGAAATATTCATGCTTTGAAGACGCATCAGGGTGCCGTAATTTCTTTCCGCGATGAAGGTGTTGGACAGGGGAATGACCACAAAAAACATCGAGAAAACCAGCCAGGCCGGCACGCTTTGCTGAACGGAAGTCGGCACCTTAAACTTCAATTTGCCTTTGGAGACATAGCGGGTTTCAATCAAAGAATCAGCCGGTTGCATCATCTGGTCGATATCGATGCCGGCTGAATCAATCAATTCTTCCTGCCCTTTAATCAGCTGGGCAATCCTGGCTTTCGCCAGATTGGCTGTAAACGTATTTTTTAAAATCGTATACGTCTGCCGGTTAACCGACGGTTTAACCAGCAAAATCATTTGTCGCCCGGATTTATTGGATGCGTCGCCGTCGGCAGCCAGGGAAAAACCCTTTTCAACCACCAGGGCAAATTTAAAGTCGTCTTGAAACATTTTGTGCCGGATCACATCAAAGTCGATCTCGTCATCCATATGATGAAGGGAAAAGGTCCCCAATTTTTCCAGCATCCCGATAAAGGCCCCGGACTGGTCGCTTTTATCCTGGTTGACAACCAGTATTTTTATCTGGTTGACTCCGTGGGTCTCGAACAAATCACGCATGGCCAGGGACATGATCAATATAAAGGCCACCGGCATGATAAACAGGACCGCCAGCGAGTGCACATCGCGTCCCATGACCAGAAACTCTTTTTTTAATATGTAAAAAATTTTAGTCATGCATCTCGCAGGCTTTTGCGGGTTAATTTCAAAAAAAGAGTTTCAAGGCTTTTATCACGGCTGTCAAAGTCAATCACCTCAACGGCGTGGCTTTTTAAAACCGAAAAGATTTCAATCAGATTATCATGAAAATCCTCATCTCTGGTCAACTGGATGCAGTCGTCCTGAACCCTGGCAGCCTTTATATCTTTGAATCGATCAAGGAGGGCGTTGTTCAACTCACAGACCCGGATGGACACCGTAAAATCCTGTTTGAGGATTTCTGCCTTGGGGCCTTTCAGGATAAGATGGCCTTCGTCAATGATGGCAATCATATCGGACACCTGCTCAATCTCTTGCATGTAATGGGAGGTATAAATGATCGTAGTTCCCTCTTCGCGATTGATTTTTTTGATCATCTCAAGGATGTAATTCCTGGATTGGGTGTCCACCCCGACAGTCGGTTCATCCAGATATAATAATCGGGGATTGTTTAACAGACCGATGGCCAGATTCAATCGTCGCTTCATACCCCCGGAAAATTTGTGCACCCGCTTGCTTAAAAACGACTGCAGGCTGGCGACCTCGGTACAATAATCAATCCGGGCCTGTAATGCCTGTCCTTTAAGTCCTTGTAAGCCTCCGAAATATTCAAGGTTTTCATAGGCACTGAGCATGGGGTAAATGGCCAGGTTCTGAGGTACAATGCTGCAAATAGTCTGAATTTCTGACAGGCTCCGGTCCAGATTGAACCCGTCAATGACGATATCACCCCGGTCCCGCCTCAGGATGCCGATCAAAACGGAAACCAGGGTAGTCTTACCGGCGCCGTTGGGGCCCAGCAGTCCGGTGATCACTCCTTTTTGAATCGATAGGTTGATGTCGTCTAAAACCAGCTGTTTGCCGTAGGATTTATAAAGATGCTTGATTTCAATCATGAACGGTAAGAACCGGGAAAGAAACTATAACCATTGGAATTTTATTTAATAATTTGATGGGAATATATGTGTATTATGGCAAAGTGGCAGCAACGTGTCAACTTGGACATTGGTTTAGTCTGTTTCATCAAGGGAGGGGAGACGAATTGCTGAGTGACACGGTAACCACCTCGTTTGAGAATGGAGCCAGCCTTTAGCCCTGAACCTTGAACCCTGAACCCTGAACCTCCACTCCTACATCTGCTTGAACAGGTGGGCATATGACCGGGAGACAGTGAGGGTTTCAGCCAGATTATCGATTTTGATGGTCAGCCGACCGGCAAAGGAGCGATTGATGCGACCGGCAAAGTTGACATTAATGATAGTGCTCCGGTGAATACGCCAGAATTGATCCGGATCCAACTCGGCGGCTAACTGCCGGATGCTTTTTTTGATCAGAGACTCGCTCGCGGGTGTTCTGACCACCGTGTATTTATCTTCAGCCTTAAAATAGCAGACTTCATCAACGGATATCAGCCTTACATCATCCCCATGCCGCACTTTGATCCATTTTAAAAAGCCCGGGGCTTCCCGGTTTTTCATGGCTGCCATGAATCGCTCAAGGGTCAGGGCCAGATCCGCCGGTGAAGGGGGTCGATCGGCAATCTGCTGCCGTAAGCGGTTGACGGTTTTGGCAAGCCTTGCTTGGCTGACCGGTTTCAAAAGGTAATCGATGGCTTCATTTTCAAACGCTTCGATAGCATACTGATCATAGGCAGTGATAAAAACAACCCGACAGTCGCAAGTGATGCTGCGGGCCACCTCCAGACCCGACAGCCCGGGCATGTTGATGTCCAGAAAGGCAATCTCCGGTCTGTTTTTTTCAATGAGTTCCTGTGCTTTTAATCCGTTTTCAGCTTCACCGCAGATGTCGAGCTCGGGCCACAGATCGGACAATTTAGATCTTAAATAAATCCTCAGCTGCTCTTCATCATCGGCAATAATCGCTTTAGGATTTGCCATGGGGTACCTCGATGGTTGCTTTCACGCCCTCGGGCTGATTTTGTACCAACACCAACCGACCGCCATTTCCATACAGTGCCTGCAAGCGGTCCCGGATATTGGCAAGTCCCAGGCCGTCTTCGCGATCGCCTTTGAACCCCACGCCGGTATCGCTGATTTCCACCCGCAGAAGGTTATGATTCAGGTGGGTGCGGATGAAGATCTCACCACCTTCAACTTTGGGTTCCACCCCGTGCTTGATGGCGTTTTCCACCAGCGGCTGGATCAGCATGGGGGGAAAGGGGGTCTCTTCCAAATCCGATGGCAGGTCTATATTGAATTGCAAACGATCGCCCATGCGGACTTTGAAAATGTTGAGATAGGCACTGATCATCTCCATTTCATGACCAAGGCGGGTGGTCTGGCCCCTGATTTTTGAGAGGGAGGTGCGCAGGTAGCGGGTAAAATCCTCCAGCATGGATTTTCCCTTTTCTGGATCGGTGTCCAGAAGATTCAAAACGTTGGAAAGGGTGTTGAAAAGAAAATGGGGCTCGATCTGGGCTTGCATAATTTGCAGGTTGGCCTCGGCCACCTTTTTCTCGCTGATCAGGTGTTTGATTTTTTCTTCCTGCACCCGGGCTTCGGAAGCGGCAATCCGATCGCGACTGGTAAAGATATAGGTGATGATGGATCCGAACGTTACACCGAGAACCAGCAATTCGATCAGGTTGTGTTTCTCAAAAAGAGTGACAAGGCTCATCCCGGAGGCCAGGGTACCCAAAAAAGACCCGCACAGGCTGCCGACAATTAACGCCGCGGCCATCATGACCGCCTGGTAGATCGGCCGGGCCGTTTGAAAGAAATAAAGCACCAACAACACACAGGAGCAAATCGACAAACCGAAAGCCTGAGAAAATATGAAGTTGTCAATAAAAACGCCGAATTTTATGGCTGTCAGAAAGACGGCGATGAGGGTATCAAAGACAAAGGTGTAAAATAAATATTTGGGTACCGATTTATAAGATATGCTCTCAGCTTCAAATTTCATGGTAATTACGATACTAGTTAATAAGGAAAGAATTCAAGCGAAAACTGGCAGTTTCCATTAAATCAGGGCTTCGCTTTTTATATAATCGACAGGATTCCTCGAATCCGAAATCCCGAATCCCAAATTCGAGATCAAATTCCTCTGACTTCTGCCCTCTGTCCTCTGACATCTGCTATCCCCCCCATTCCTCCATCAACGCCTGAAAGGTTTTTTCGCCGCTCCGCACGGCACCGGCATACCCGCCGCCGGGATTGCCCCAGGCACCGGCAAGATAGAGCCCTTTGATCGGTGTGTGGTTTTCAATTCGATTCATATAGGCATTGTCCATAGACTGTTCAAAACCGTATATGGCACCTTCAGTGTTGCCGGTATAGCGCCAGTTGGTCAACGGGGTGGCCGCTTCTTTGACTTCGATCATTGAGGATAATCCCGGGATGACATCCCTTTCCGCGCGCTTGATAAGAATATCGGCCCAGCGCGCTTTTTCCTTCTGGTATCGGGTTTTATCACCTGCTTTATAATCCGATTCAAATTTTCGCCACGGATCATAGGCGCAAAGAAATAACAGCTGCAGGGTGGAGGTCCCGGGGGCGGAATAGCCTTTGAAAATATTATCGTAGACGACAACCCCAAAATTACCCTTTTCTATCTCGCCTTTGACTTTTGCCTGATAATCTAGCTCCGGAGAAAGGCCTGAAGAAATATGGGTGCTGAAGGCGCCGGTTTTATCGCTGATATCGCGGTTCAATCCAAGCCATACAATAAAAGATGAAATACTGGGCCTGTAATCACTCAATTTTTTTAAATAACCGTCAGGGACCGCGCCGGGCGGAAGCATCTCGCGGAATGTTGCCGGCGCACTGGCGTTGCTGACCACGGCTCTGGCGGGCAGGGTTTCGCCCCCTGACAATCCAACTCCTTGAACGGTTCCGTTTTCGACCAGAATCCTGTCCACCGCCGTATCATATAAAATCCTGCCCCCATTTTCTTCAATTACTTCCGCGATGGCATTACTCAGATCCTGGGAACGCTGCCTGATATAGTAGGATCCATTCCTGAGATAACCACCGGTGGCATTGGCATAATAAAATCCGGAAAGTCTGTCCGGCGGCAATCCGTAATATCCCCAGAGGGCCGCCAGAGCATCCTGCAATTCAGGGTTTTTGACATAATCATTCATCAAGTCCGCCAGGGTTTTGTTGCGCACATTCCACATCTTGCGATACTGAAACGGGAAAAACAGTTTGAAAAAACGGCCCTTCTTGAGATGCAGACGATTCTCTTCATCGGAAATAGCAATCATCTCTTCAACAAAACCGCGGATACCATCGGCTTCGTCAGGAAAGTGGGCGCTTAACCGTTTGATGTATTCCTCGGGATCTTTCTGCGGAACCGAAATATCAAGCCTGGGGGTTTTATAGCGATAAATTTCGGGGAGTTGTACCAGATCAATTTTATCCAACACACCGATCTCATTTAAAATTCTGGCCGGGGCATTCGTGTTGATGGACGTTCCATGCAACGACACTTCAAAGGTAAATTTACCGCCGGCCCGGTCAAAAGAGGTGGCATAGCCTCCCGGTATGCTGTGCTGTTCCACCACAGTGACGGGAATGCCCTGTTTGGCAAGATAGGCTCCGCAAATCAGGCCGCCCAGCCCGGCGCCGATAACCACTGTGGGATAGGCGTTTTTGGGCCCCATTTGGGCGGCATAGGCCGAAATCTTGCTCCAATCCAGGGCGAGAGAGGCCGCAGTCATGGCCGAAATGGTCAGAAAAGATCGTCTTGACAGGAATTGATTAAACATGGGTACCTCCTTTTTAATCGCTTCGGTTCACGCTTTGTTAACCAACCATAATTATTAGCTGTAAACATATCTATCAAAACGAGTCTAGGCAAAGAAAAGGCGATGAAATGCAAATTGGGGGGACAGCCGGTCTAGAGGGGCGGTGAGCGGATGCTATACCGCTTTTCAAGAACAAATTCCGAAATACGAGAGGTTGGTATAAGTGGTTGTAGAAAAAAAAGGCTCGAAGGAGCGGATCGTTTTTTTAACAACCGCTTTATAGCGCTTTTCAAAAATAAGATATTAAAATTGAAATCCTCTCTTTTTTTTCTTATAATAAAAGAAACCATGACTGAAAACCTGATAACTTTATGCAATGATTAGATATTTTTAAAAAATCAATCTCATTTACCGCTGCACGGGTTAAATTTAAATCTTGAGTGTTCATCGGAGAGTGTAATTTTATGGAATTATCTGAAGAAAAGGAAGTCACAGATAAAGACATACCAGACCCCATCATCCAGAAAGTGTCATCTTTTCCCAGCATGCAGCGGGCAGCGTTTAAGCTGCGGGAACTTCTTGCAAAAGAAGACGTAGCGGTGGATGAAATAGTCGAGATCATGCGTCACGATCCGGGGCTTGCCACCAATGTCCTCCGGCTGGCGAATTCTGCTTTTTTTGGCGTACCCGGAAAAGTTGGAAATTTGAAACAGGCTGTGACGTTATTGGGGGTCAAACGCTTTGCCCAAATAGCCGTCAGTGCCAGTATGAGCAAAGCCATGGAAACAGCTGTCGAAGGCTATGATCTGTCCCGGGAGAACTCTGGCTCCACTCAATTGCCGTATCAAAAACTGCGGAAGTATTAGCAAGACATAAGAAATTTGCTGAAACCAATGATGTTTTTACGCCGGCCCTGCTCATGATATGGGAAAACTGGTATTGGGCCAATTCGTGAAAGAAGAGCGGCAAAACCTCGAGCGTATTATGTCAACAGGGGTGCCTTTAGATGTGGCTGAGAATATGGTTCTCGGAACTGATCATGCTGAAATCGGGGCACTGATTCTGGCCAGATGGTCATTTCCTGATGATATTGTTGATGCGGTTCGCTGGCACCACAACCCGGAGCGTAATAAAAATGCAACCACGAAATCGGATATGACGTATCTATCAAACTTAATGTGCCAACCACGGGGTGACAGTGCTTCAGCTGATGGACATTCTGTCATGCCATCGGCGGCGGTGGTCGAACGGTTGGGCATAAAGCTAGATCAATATGAGGTAATTGCAGCCAAAACTCAGAGCTGGATGGTTAAACTATCCGATACCCTGACCTTTGATCGATAGGGAGAATTAATGTTCAAGTTTTACGATAAGCATCCAATATACACTTTTAGAATTTGAACATGCTTGAGAAAACAAGTTGCGAAGGGGATAGAATATCATGAACAGCTTTTCAGGATGTTGTCATAACCCACCGGACCAATCCAGTATGGTGCAGGGCAATTGGGCCTATCAATCCGAGCAAATAGCAAAAACGGAAATTTCCGGTGAGCAAAGTACAGACATCGAAATTCAGACCGCCGACGGTGATAAAGTCACCCTGTCATCGGATATAAAGTTTGAGTCATCGGCGGTTACCTATGAAGAGCTGGGCCGCACAAGCACGAGCTATAACCAATCACAAGGTCACACTATTTCAGCCAATGCAAACAGCAAACTTGAACTGACCGTCGAAGGGACTTTAGATGAGCAGGAAAAAAAGAAAATCAAAGCGGTTTTGGAGAATCTTTTTAAAATGGTCAAAGATTTTATAACCGGCAAGACAGACACAGAAGAAACGCATAACTTTGCCAATCTAACAACCATCTCAGAGGTTAAAGCTGAGTTTGATATCAATGCCGGCATTACGACAGCTTCACAATTTTCTGCCGGGCAGGTTGCCCAGACACCGCTAGAACAAAAACCGGCAATTCAGGAGGAGAAAACAGCCAATCGGCCCGCGGTTTCAAAACGGGTGGATAAACTGACCGACCGCATGATCAGGTTTGTAAAAGATTCAGGCCTGGAGCCGTCAAAGATCTTAAAACGATTGAATAGACGGCTTTCAAGGCTTTTTAACAAATACGCCAATACGAAATGGGCGGGGGGGCATAGGTTGCGTTTGCGACAGCAGATTCTCGAAGATTTTGCCAGGAAACTGAAAGAATTATCTGCGGAAAATGAAGCTGAAATTAACAACAAAGAAAAGGCTGACCCACAAAAGGCGGCCAATTTAAATGCACCAACCATGGTGGAAACAACCGCTTCGGTTTCGGAAACCAGCCTGAACGCTGCCAGTCAGAATTTCCATTTTGAGGTTGAATATTCGGTCGCCGATAAAAATTAAGAGTAGCCCTCTTCTTATGATTTCTATCGTGACATGGCAACTATCTTTAGGCAGCAATTGGCGGCAACTATTGTTTCTATCGAACTTGTAAGCATACTTTACAAGTTGTCCGGAATTTCCGGACAATTAACCACTAATTTTCTTGACACCGAATTAACATTTAAATATAAATTATAGAACCTCGCCCTGCTCATCAACTTGGATGGGTAACCCTTGAACCGGCGCTTTGAATCGCTTCGAAGCTTCGGGTTTAAGCGGCTAAATCACCAAGCAATCTATCTATATTTCCAATTGCTCCACTAAATTGCAGTTCTTTTGGTTTCCTGTCATCTGTCTGACATTGGGGGATGTCACCAGGATGATTACTTCTTTTGAGAAATGCTATCGGAATTGAGTCAAGGCGAGGACAACCCCATGGTCTTGGTAAGACTGCTGCCGGGTTCGGTTATCATTCTGGTCAGGGTATCATAAGGGGAAACCTGCGGATTTAAGGGACATGGACAGAATGCGAATAAATAATAGACGGAAAAACACCGATCCTATCCAAATTACTGCCGACGACCGCGAGTGTAAAAGCGAAGTGATAAAGATGCTATCGGAAATTGAAAATGTGGATGTCAGCATTCAGCGACTTTCCGTGGGTGATTATCAGATTTGTAACCGGGTGATTGTTGAAAGAAAAACTTTAAAGGATTTTGCCGTATCCATTATTGATGGCAGGCTTTTCAGGCAAATGATTCGTTTGGCAAATTCCATTTCAACGGGTGTGTTGATCCTGGAGGGTACGACCAGTGACACAGTCGATCTGGGAATGGCCAGAGCGGCCATGCAGGGGGCGCTTATTACAGTTTCTTTAATTCTGGGTATACCGGTTTTGCGTTCAAAAGATCCTTTTGAAACCGCCAAATTAATTGTCTATGTCGGCCGCCAGATAGAATCAATGGCCAGGGGCGGCGTGCAGCGGCACGGTTTTAGACCGAAAGATAAACCAAATACACAACTTTTTATCTTACAGGGATTGCCGGGAGTCGGTCCGGAAAGGGCCGGCCGGCTGCTGGATCGTTTCGGCAGTGTCGAGGCCGCAATTTCTGCAAGCAGCAGCGAGTTGCAGTCCGTAGACGGAATCGGGAAAAGCATCGCCGATAGGATCAAATGGGCGGTGAGCGAACAGGTATCACCCTATTTTACCAGGCCGTTTGGTCCGGGACATAGTTCAGCCGAAGCAGTCACTCTTGAGAAGAAAATCTTTAAAAGCAACTATAAAAGGGGGCAATAAAAATGAATCAACCTGACGGCTTCATCGACCCTCACGGCGGGTTCCGCGACCTCAAATCATATCAAATGTCAGAAATTGTTTACGATGCGACGGTGGCATTCTGTGACCGCTGGATCGGCCGCCGCTCCCGCACCCATGATCAAATGGTGCAGGCCGCTCGCAGCGGCAAGCAGAACATTGCCGAGGGCAGCATGGCCTCCGGCACATCTAAAAAATTCGAATTAAAACTGGTGGGCGTGGCCCGCGCCAGCCTGGAAGAGCTGCTGCTCGATTATCAGGATTTTTTGCGGCAGCGCAATCTGCCGCTCTGGGAGAAAAACCATCCGAAAGCGCAGGAGATTCGGAAACTCGCCTACACGCGTGATAGGTCTTATATGACCTATAGGACCTATATTGAAGGCTCTCCACCCGAAGTTGCCGCCAATGTTTTGATCTGCCTGGTTCATCAGACCAATTTTTTACTGGATCAACAATTGCGGCAGCTGGAAAAACAGTTTTTGAACCAGGGTGGTTTCACTGAAAGGCTCTATCGTTCACGGCAAAATGCGAGAAGACGATACTAAAAAACGATAGAGCTTATTTTCAAACCCGGGAACGAATCCTTAATGATGAAAAACTTTCAGGGGGTTATCATATGTTGAAAAAACAGTTACAAAAATATTTTGGATTCAATACATTCTTAAAGGGCCAGGAAGAAGTCATCAACAAAGTCCTGGAGCGTCAATCCGCGGCAGCCATCTTTCCGACCGGCGCCGGCAAATCCCTGTGTTATCAGCTGCCGGCGATATTATTGCCCGGCATGACGCTGGTGGTCTCACCCCTGCTGTCCCTGATGAAAGACCAGCTGGACTTTTTGTTGGAATACAATATTCCCGCAGCCCGCCTGGATTCAACGCTGGGTAAAAACGAATATAACGCGATTCTTGAAAGCGCAAAAAACAGCCAATTAAAGATCCTGATGATTTCGGTTGAACGGTTTAAAAATGAGCGATTTCGTTTCCATCTGGAAAAAATGAAGGTCTCACTGTTAGTTGTTGATGAAGCGCATTGTATCTCCGAATGGGGGCATAATTTTCGGCCGGAATACTTGAAACTGCCCGGGTATCAAAAGGAATTCGGAATAAATCAAACGCTGTTGCTTACCGCTACGGCAACAAAGCAGGTAAGAAACGACATGTGCGCTAAATTCAATATTCTAAAAGAAAATGTGTTTGTCACCGGATTCTATCGGGACAATCTCACTTTGGAAATAGCGCCAACGGCCACATCAGAACAAAAGAATCGCCTGCTTCATAGAATAAGTGAAGCACCCAAAGACCCAACTATTGTTTATGTGACGCTGCAGAAAACGGCGGAAGACGTCGCGGAATTCCTTAGCGCAAATAAAATAAACGCGCATCCGTATCATGCCGGAATGGAAAATGAGAAACGGGAACAGATTCAAAACAGATTCATGGATGGGACTCTGGCCTGTGTAGTGGCAACCATCGCTTTTGGGATGGGAATCGATAAAAAGGACATCCGCAGAATCATCCATTTTGATTTGCCCAAATCGATTGAAAACTACAGCCAGGAAATCGGAAGGTCCGGCAGAGATGGAAAGACCGCGTTATGCGAAGTGCTGGCCACCAGGGACAACATTCATATTTTAGAAAATTTTATTTATGGTGATACGCCGGAGAAGCCTTCGATCTATCAATTGCTAAGAGCTATAAAGGAAAATAAAGGCCTCGTCTGGGAAATCAAAGCGGTAACACTTTCAAATGAGCTGAATATCAGAATTCTTCCTTTAAAGACGTTATTGGTTTATCTGGCGATGGAAGAAATTATTCGACCCAAATTGACCTATTTTGAGCAATATTCTTTCAAATATAAGACAGAGCCGCAAGAGATCGTCAGCAGTTTTGAGGGGGAAAGAAAGCAGTTTGTTACCACGGTCATAAACCATTGCCATACCCAAAAAATTTGGACAACTGTTGATATCCAGGCAATCCTTAGCAGCCATAATACGGATCGGCAGCGGATTCTCGCCGCCCTGGAATACTTCGATGAGAAAGGCTGGATTGAGCTCCAGTCCAAACAGGCAATTGAAGTATACGACATTCTGACCCAGGCATTTAATAGCGATGTCATGGCTGAAAAAATGTATGCTTTGTTTAAAAAGAAAGAAGATCTTGAAATTCATAGAATACATAATATGGTAAGCCTTTTTGAAAGCGATGCCTGTATCAGCAAGCAACTGGCCGAATATTTTGGAGAATATCTTGAAAAAGAACGATGCGGGCATTGTTCATTTTGCAAAAGCGGAAAAGCGGTTCTACCAGACACGACCGAACGAAAGCCTCTTTCCAATTTTGAATTTGGAGAGATTACCGGTGAATTTTTTCGAGCTGTAGGAGAGCAATTTAGCGCGGTAAATTTAACAAAGTATCTTTGCGGCATTTATACGCCTGTTTTCTCGAAACTGAAAATAAAGAAACTACCCTATTTCGGTATCCTAGATAGTTATCCATTTTTGGAAGTAAAAAATTGGATTGCCGATAAAAATAGGAAATAGTTCAGCCGGTGCACGAACCATGAAAGAAAGGGAGTAACTCATTAAGATTTGGACGTAGAATCAGAACCTTACCTGATCACCCCCCCTTAATTCCCTCCCATCGCAGACTTTGTCATAATTCAAAAAAACACTTAATTTCTGCCTGTCATGCCGGACTTGATCCGGCATCCAGTAGTGTAATGTGTCAAAAAAGCACTGGATTCCGGGCCCGTCATCCCGGACCTGATCTGGGACCGGAATGACGAAAACACGAATATGCGGAGTTTGGACAAGTGGGACACAGTCTGTCGAGGGATGGGGAAACGCGTTGCCGGACAGCCTGCCAATTCGGTTTTTGACTTAAGTCATATACAAATAGCCGCTTTTCATCGATAATTTCCCCAACTTATTCGCCTTCTGAACTAATGCCCGTGACGCCGCCTTCATGTTTTCCGGGAACTGCATAATTTATCAAAATGGCAAAAAGATTAGCATCTTTTTTTACCAACCCTAGAAATCAAACCCAACGATCGAAATGATCCTAACGCTCAGACGAACTTAACGGCTAAAAAGGAAATAGTGATGGAAGCATTTTTGAATAAAGGTATCAAAGAAATCATCGATCAATACCCGGATGTCGAAAAAATTCTGGATGAATACGGTATTGGCTGCGGGCCTTGCAGCGTCGGCATCTGCGAGCTCAAAGATATTGTCGATATCCACAACCTGCCTGATGACCAGGAGCGGGAGCTGATGCAAAAGATTGCCGGCATCATCTATCCGGGGCAGGAGATAAAAATCCCGCCGGGTAAAAAAAAGGCGGCTGCTGCAAATGATGAAATTAAATTTTCCCCGCCGATGAAACGGCTGGTTGACGAGCATGTTTTGATTAAACGGTGGATTGCCCTGATCCCCATGGTAGTTGAAAACCTCGATCTTGAATCCGGTGACGGTAGACAACTGGTTCTAGACGGCATCGACCTGATCCGGTCTTACGCTGACCGCTACCACCATGCCAAAGAAGAAGACATTCTTTTTGAATATTTCGACAAGGACTCAGAAATCTTGCAGGTCATGTACGCGGATCACACAACGGGTCGCGGCCACGTTAAGGCCATGCTGGAAGCCATAGACCGCAAAGACCAGGATACCCTTGGCCGGCAACTGCTGGCCTACCGGGAACTGCTTACCGGTCATATCCAAAAAGAAGACGAAATCCTGTTTCCATGGATGGATCGCAATCTTTCCACCACCCAGGTGGGCGAGCTTTTCGCAAAATTTAACGAGGTGGATGAGAAGATGGGCTTTTCGCCAGATAAATATCTAAATTTTATAGAAAAATTGGAACTGTAATTCAATGTTAAGGAGGAATAAAATGGCTGATTTTCGTCGTAATTGCGGGCATACTTAATTTGGCAAAGACCTTGAATTTTCATCCAGCACTTCCCTGATGATATTTGCCAGGTTACCCATCTCAAGTGGCTTTATTAAAAATTTTTTGATTCCCATTGCACAGGCATTTGCCGCGTCAAGTTGATCGCTGTATCCGGTACACAGCAAAATCGGAATATCAGGGCGAATTTCCAAAAACCTTTTTGACAACTCCTCCCCGGTCAAACACGGCATCGACATATCGGTGATAACCAGGTCAAAATCGTCACCATGAGCTAAAAATTCATCAATTGCTTTTTGGGGATCTGTGTGCGCTTCAACCCGGTAGCCCAGTTTTTCTAGAATGGACTTTCCTGTTTCAACAACGGCACCTTCATCATCAACAAAAAGTATTCTCTCGGTTCCGGTGGGAATCAATTCAACTCCCTTATTCACTGCTTGTATATCTATGGTTACCTGGGGAAAAAGCACCTCAAAGCACGTGCCTTGCCCCGGTTCACTGTCAACAAAAATGGCTCCGCCATGGGATTCTGCAATCCCGTGGACAACAGAAAGGCCCAACCCGGTTCCTTTTTCCGCTTCCTTCGTCGTAAAATAGGGATCAAATATCTTTTTAATAGTGGCGTAATTCATACCGCATCCCGTATCTGCTACCGTCAGCTTTAAATAGGGTCCCGGTTGAAGGCCGAATTGCTCCGCTTTGGTACCTGCGCTTAATGTTTCCGGCTTCAAAATAACCTCAAGGGTTCCGCCCTGGTCGAGCATCGAATGATATGCATTCGTACATAAATTCATCACGAGCTGATGGATCTGGGTCGAGTCGGCCAGAACCAGGCCGGATTGATTGGAAACCTTTTCCTGAATATCGATATTCAACGGCAGGGTGGCCCTCAACAGCTTGAGCGCTTCCTTAATTATTAAGCTAATTTGGATCGGCGCCCTTTCGTGCTTGCCCTGGCGACTGAAAGTCAGAATCTGTTTTACAAGTTCTGATGCGCGATCACCGGCCTCCTGAACCCCCTGGAACCATCTGTAAGTATCGCTGTTCCGATCGTTTTCCATCATGCCCAACTGGGCGTATCCAATAATCCCGGAAAGGATGTTGTTAAAATCGTGCGCGATACCGCCTGCCAGGGTGCCAATGGCTTCCATTTTCTGAGCCTGTTGCAGACGGACTTCAAGCTTTTCATTTTCCTTTTCAGTCATTTTTTTATCAGTCAGGTCCTGATAAAGAGAAATGAAATGCAGCGGACTGCCTTCGCTGTCCTGCAGCAACGATGTACTTGCCAGGGACCAGCAGGTATGCCCATCCCTGTGCAAAAATCGTTGTTCATAGGAGGCAAATTCGATTTCACCTTCTATCAATCGTTGTAAAGAAGCCGATATGACGTCCGCGTCCTCAGGATGGCATATTTCAAATATGGTATTTCCGAAAAGTTCATGCTCCGAATAACCAAGCATAGTGAGGAAAAAATCATTCACATCCATGTAATATCCATTCAGGTCCAGGAGTGCCATGCCGGATGCGGCGAAATCAAACGATTTTCGGAAGCGTGCCTCGCTTTGCATCAGTTTGTTATAGGATGTTATGTTGGCGATGCTGATGGCCAGTTGGGAGGCAACTCCGGTTAAAAGCTTCTCATCGCCGCCTCTATTTGATTCTTTCGAGTTTGCTCTCTCGAGAACCAGTACCCCCAACGATTCCCTCTCATAAACAATAGGAATACATATTATATATTGAGATTCAGTTGATTTGAGAAATAGATTCAGGTCTTCTGATTGTTCTGTTTCGGTGCCGGCAGGGCTCGTTAAGGAAATGGGTTTCTGTTCTATAAATGCTGAGCAGATAGGATCATCGGACTGATTATCGATAGCTTCTAATTCGTAATTTTGAAATTGACGGATATTTTCAGCGCTGTAACCAAATCCTCCGGCATAACAAAGTCTGTTATTGCGCTCATTGGCCATCAACACCATTCCCCGATCAAAATCGAGGTATTTTTCCATGGCCGTGCCGGCCGCCTGAATAAGTTTGTCTTTGCTCAGGATGTTGGCCATGGTTTTCCCGATTTTTGCCAGCATGCTAAGCTCATTAAACTGGTCATTCAGCCTTACTGACATTTTGTTAAAAGCCGTTGCCAGCTCTTCGAATTCATCTCCGCTGTTAATTGCCACCCGGCTTTTAAAATTTCCATCGGCAATCAGCTGGGTACCCTTTTTCAATTTCTCCAGCGGCGTCAAGCTTTTACGGATATAGTTAGTGCTGAGCAGTAGCACTATTGATATGGACAATATTAGAACCAGGGTAAAAATGATCTTGAATTCTGTTACCGACGACAGGGCATCGGCTTTAGATTGACTCAATACCACCATCCAACCCGGATACTGAAAACGGGATTGGAGAAACAGCTCCCGACTGCTTGCCAGATACTGACTGCCCCGGTGGTTCCATTTGAATTGACCCCATGCTGAACTGTTTCTAAGAGGGTCTAGACTGGCTAAAAGGCCCCGGGGTTGTGGAATGGTTGAAACCAATAATTTTCCGGATGAATCAAGAACACAGATCTCGGTCATGGGAGGTAATGAATCCGCTTCCCCGATGCCCC
>Ga0316191_10000533_pt1 | contig 24869 bp, 25 predicted proteins | sample Eddworburr2cm_MG_FD_204928 | JGI IMG/M metagenome (GOLD analysis project Ga0316191, IMG submission 204928) | Coastal sediment microbial communities from Maine, United States - Eddy worm burrow 2 cm | ecosystem: Environmental > Aquatic > Marine > Coastal > Sediment | place: USA: Maine... | reverse complement strand
TGATGGCGACGATATCGATCTCGCCTGTCTTGCCCTGTTCATGCAGCGCCCGCACGACACAACGCCCGATGCGGCCATAACCATTGATACCAACCTTGACTGCCATTCTTCGTCTCCCTTCTCTTTTCAGGCGGCTGGATGGGCTCATCAAGAGCGTCACCGGCCGGCAAATTTCCGTTAGTCTAGCCGAGTTGCATGACGGTCTTCTTGACGTTCTCCACACTGAACCCGAATTTCCGGAACAGCTCACCCGCGGGCGCCGAAGCGCCAAAGCTGCTCATGCCGATTACCACGCCACCGTCGCCGACGTAGCGCTGCCAGAAATCGGGCACGCCGGCCTCTATCGCCACACGCTTGGCGACAGCGGGTGGCAGGACCGAGTCCCGATAGTCCCGGTCCTGGTGATCGAAAACCGTCGCACACGGCATGGAAACCACACGTGCGCGGATTCCCTCACTTCTCAGCTCTTCTGCGGCTGCGACGGCCAGCCCCACCTCCGAGCCCGTGGCGATCAGGATGACCTGAGCGTCACCATCACAATCATTGAGGACATACCCGCCGCGGGCGATGTCAGAAACCTGCCCTGGGCTGCGCTGCTGGAATGGCAGCGTCTGGCGAGAAAATACGAGGCAATGCGGGGTCTCTTCGCTCTCGATAGCCAGCCGCCAACAGACTGCGGATTCCACGCTATCGCACGGTCTCCAGACGTGCATATTGGGAATAATACGTAGGCTGGCGAGGTGTTCGACCGGCTGGTGGGTCGGGCCGTCTTCTCCCAGCCCGATCGAATCATGCGTGTAGACGAGCGTGACCGGCTTTCGCATCAGTGCGGCCATCCTGGCCGCGTTCCGGGCGTAGTCCGAGAACACCAGGAAGGTCGCGCCGTAAGGACGGAATCCACCGTGCAGCGACAGGCCATTGAGAATAGCGGTCATGCCGAATTCGCGGACTCCGAAGTGCAGATAGTTGCCGTCCGCGCTCGTGCCGGTGATCGTCTTGGAGCCCGACCAGAACGTATTGTTGGAACCGGTGAGGTCGGCTGAGCCGCCGATCAATTCCGGCAGCAAGGGTCCGAACGCCTCGAGCGCCAGCTGTGAAGCCTTGCGGGTGGCCATGTCCCCGCCCTTGGAAATAATGTCCGCGACAGCCGCCGCTGACCGGGTCGCCCAGTCTTCCGGCAGGCGGCCCTCCAGCCGGCGGTGCAGCTCTTTGGCCAGCTCCGGATACTCGGCCGCATAGCCCTCATAGCGTTCATTCCAGTCGGCTTCTCTCTGCTGGCCGCTGTTCCTCGCGTCCCAGCCCGCCTGGATCTCGTCCGGGATTTCGAACGGGGGATGCGGCCATCCGATGTTTTCGCGCGTGCGGGCGACCTCGTCCTCGCCCAGGGCCGCGCCGTGAGTCGACTCCGAACCCTGCTTGGTCGGGGCACCCCAACCGATGATGGTCTTGCAGCAGATGATGGACGGCCTCGCTGTCTCCGCCCGCGCCGCCTCCAGTGCTGCGTGGATCGCATGCGGATCATGGCCATCGACATCGGGGACGGCATGCCAGCCATAGGCGGCGAATCGCGCCGGGGTGTCCTCAGTGAACCATCCGCTGACGTCGCCGTCGATGGAGATGCCATTGTCGTCATACAGCAATATCAGCTTGCCCAGTCCGAGGGTGCCAGCCAGGGAGCAGGCCTCATGTGAGATGCCCTCCATCAGGCAGCCGTCGCCAACAAACACATAGGTGAAATGGTCGATGACATCGAAGCCGGGCCGATTGTAATGGGCCGCAAGCACACGCTCGGCCAGCGCCATGCCCACGGCATTGGCCAACCCCTGGCCCAGGGGCCCGGTGGTCGTCTCGACTCCCATATCGGGTTCGTACTCCGGATGCCCGGCCGTGCGGTAGCCAAGCTGACGGAAATTCTTCAGTTCGTCGATGGAGACCTGGTATCCGGCCAGATGCAGCAACGAATACAGCAACATCGAGCCATGCCCGTTGGACACGACAAAGCGGTCCCTGTTGGGCCACTCCGGATTGGCCGGGTTGTGCTGCAGGAAATCGTTCCACAGCACCTCGGCGATATCGGCCATGCCCATCGGCATGCCGGGATGTCCAGAATTCGCCGCTTGCACGGCGTCCATGCTTAACGCGCGAATGGCGTTCGCGAGCTGTCTTCTTGCGGGCATTGGAACTCCCAGATTGGGCGGGATAAAAAAGAATTTTCGGAGATGCGGGTCACCGCGGCAAGGCCTGGTCAGTCGAAACTCAGCCTCAGCGCCATTTTATCGAACAGCCGATACTCGCAACCTGCTCGGCGGGACCATGACCGGTCTTGGCGATTGCGCTCATGGCCTCGAAAAGCTCACGCCGTGTGTCCGGCGGAGCGGGCTCCACTCTACTCGCGTCAAGCCTGCCACGATACTGCAAATCCAGATCGGCGTTATAGCCGAAGAAGTCAGGTGTGCAGACGGCCCCGTAGGCCTTGGCGACCTGCTGGGTGGCATCGATCAGATACGGAAACGGGAAATCGTGCTGCTGTGCAATGCGCGCCATTTGCTCGGGTGAGTCCTCCGGATACTGGGCAGGATCATTGGACATAATGGCGACGCAACGCACGCCCAGCGCATCGAGTTCCCTGGCGTCCCTGACGATGCGATCCAGCACCGCCTTCACGAAGGGGCAATGATTGCAGATAAACATGACCAGAGTGCCGTTCTCGCCACGACAGTCTGCCAGCGTCCAGGTCTTGCCACGGGTGTCGGGCAAGGAGAAATCGCTGGCGCTGGCACCGAAATCGCACACCGGAGTTTCTGTAGCTGCCATTGGGAGCCTCTCGTCACTGGGGAAAGCTGGGACCGGAGTCACGGAATGATCGTCACTATTATAGTAGGTATAATAACTTCCTTTTTTGTCCGGAGTCTGGGGCCCTGATCCATGTCAGAGAACTACATTTTTACGTCCGAATCAGTGTCAGAAGGCCATCCCGACAAGATCGCGGACCAGATCTCGGATGCGGTGCTGGACGCGATACTGAAGGATGACCCGAATGCACGGGTCGCTTGCGAGACGCTGGTCAAGACCGGCATGGTCGTGGTCGCCGGCGAGATTACCACCCAGGCCTGGGTCGACCTGGAAGACCTGGCCCGGACGACAATCCTCGACATCGGTTACAACAGTTCGGACGTGGGTTTCGATGGCGCCACATGTGCCGTGCTCAACGCCATCGGCAAGCAGTCGGGTGACATCGCCCAGGGCGTCGATCGCGAAGAGCGAAAGAAGCAGGGCGCCGGCGACCAGGGCATGATGTTCGGTTACGCCAGCAACGAGACCGACGTCCTGATGCCCGCACCGATCACCTACGCTCACCGGCTGGTGCGGAAACAGGCCGAAGAGCGCCGCAGCGGCACGCTGCCGTGGCTGCGGCCGGATGCCAAGAGCCAGGTCACCCTGCGTTACGAGAACGGCCGGCCGGTGGCCGTGGACGCCGTCGTGCTATCCACCCAGCATGATCCGGACATCCAACAGGCGGATCTGCGCGAAGCCGTCATGGAGACCATCATCCTGCCGACGCTGCCGCGCGACTGGCTACACGAAGGCACCCGTTATCACATCAATCCGACGGGTCGATTCGTCATCGGCGGTCCGGTGGGAGATTGCGGCGTCACGGGACGCAAGATTATCGTCGACACCTATGGCGGCATGGCGCGTCATGGAGGGGGAGCGTTCTCCGGCAAGGACCCGTCCAAGGTGGACCGTTCGGCCGCCTACGCCGCCCGCTACGTCGCCAAGAACGTAGTAGCAGCCGGACTGGCCGAACGCTGCGAGGTGCAGCTCTCCTACGCCATCGGAATCGCCGAGCCGACCTCGGTGAACGTTGAGACCTTCGGCACCGGGCGGGTCCCGGACGAGAGACTACGCAGCCTGATCAGGCAGCATTTCGATCTGACGCCCTTTGGCATCGTCGAGATGCTGGACCTTATCCGGCCGATTTACAGAAGCACCGCGGCCTACGGACATTTCGGCCGTACGGAAGCGGAATTCACCTGGGAAAGAACAGACAAGGCGGAAGTCTTGAAGACGGATGCCGCGGCCTGAGCCGCACGCCCGCCGATCATATCAGGAGTTAGGACATGACCCAGACTGCAGAACTCATAGAACCCGATTACAAGGTCGCTGATATCGGCCTGGCCGAGTGGGGCCGCAAGGAAATTGCCATCGCCGAGACGGAGATGCCCGGCCTGATGTCGTTGCGCCGCGAGTATGGGGAGACGAAACCACTGGAAGGCGCGAAGATCGCGGGTTGCCTCCACATGACTATTCAGACCGCCGTGCTCATCGAGACGCTGGCCCAGCTCGGTGCCGAAGTGCGCTGGTCATCATGCAATATTTTCTCCACCCAGGATCACGCCGCCGCCGCGATAGCGGATCTCGGTATCCCCGTGTTCGCCTGGAAAGGCGAGACCGAGGACGAATACTGGTGGTGCGTGGAGCAGACCATCGTCGGCCGCGACGGCTGGCGACCCAACATGCTGCTCGACGATGGCGGTGACCTGACCCAGCTGATGCACGACAAATATCCGGAGATTCTGGAAGACGTTCGCGGCCTGTCGGAAGAGACCACGACCGGGGTGCAACGGCTCTACGAGATGGAGCGGGCGGGGATGCTGAAAATACCCGCTATCAACGTCAACGACTCGGTCACCAAGTCGAAGTTCGACAATCTCTACGGCTGCCGCGAGTCGCTGGTGGACGCGATCAAGCGCGCCACGGATGTGATGATCGCCGGAAAGGTGGCGGTGGTCTGCGGTTACGGCGATGTCGGCAAGGGCTCGGCGCAGGCATTGCGCGGGTTGGGCGCTACCGTTTGGATCACCGAGATCGACCCGATCTGTGCCCTGCAGGCCGCTATGGAAGGCTATCGGGTCGTGGCTCTGGACGACGTCTGCGACAAGGCAGACATCTTCGTCAGCGCGACCGGTAACGCCAAGGTCATCACGATCGATCACATGCGCAAGATGCGCAACCAGGCCATCGTCTGCAACATCGGCCACTTCGACAACGAGATCGACGTCGCCGCCCTGCGCGAGCTGGACTGGGACAACATAAAGCCTCAGGTGGATCACGTCGTCTTCCCGGACGGCAAACGCATCATCCTGCTGGCAGAAGGACGGCTGGTGAACCTCGGCTGTGCCACCGGCCATCCAAGCTATGTGATGTCCAATTCCTTCACCAATCAGGTGTTGGCGCAGATCGACCTGTGGCAGAACCCGGGCAAGTACAGTCGTCGCGTGTACGTACTGCCGAAGCACCTGGATGAGAAAGTCGCGAGACTGCACCTGGAGCGGATTGGCGCCAAGCTGACCCGTCTGACGCAGGAACAGGCCAAATACATCGGCGTCAAGATGGACGGCCCGTACAAACCGGATTACTACCGGTACTGACGCGGCCACCGTCCATGGATGGCAACCAGCGAGCCGCCCTGCGGGCGGCTCGCTGGTTTCAGGAGCGCTTGCGTGCCAGGGTTAATCCGTCGCCGATAGGCACCATACTCAGGTCTACGCGCTCATCCGAGTAAAGCTTACGATTGAGACTACGCAGGGCGTTGCAATCGGGATCCTGGTTGCGCTCGTCGACAAGGGACCCCGACCACAACACGTTGTCGACTGCAATCAGACCACCGGGGCGCAGCAGCTCCAGGCAGCGCTCGTAATAGCCCTCGTAGCTGGTCTTGTCGGCATCGATAAAGGCGAAGTCGAACCGCCCACCCTGACCATCCCGCAGGAGCTCATCGAGAGTGTCCATGGCAGGGGCCAGGCGCAGATCGATCTTTGCGGTCACGCCGGCCTTGTCCCAGAACCGTCTTGCGATCGCCGTGAACTGCTCGTTAACGTCGCAGGCGATGATCTTTCCGTCCTCTGGCAGTGCCGACGCGACGGCCAGGCTGCTGTATCCGGTGTAGACCCCGATCTCCAGACAGCGGCGCGCTCCGATGAGCCGTATCAGCAGCGCCATGAACTGCCCCTGTTCGGGAGAAATCTGCATTGCCACCATGGGATGCTCGGCCGTAACCTCTCGGAGTTCGGCGAGGATCGGTGACTCACGCAACGAGACATCCAGCAGATAGTCGTATACCTCGGCCGTCATCTGTAGCGTTCGGTTCGACATATTGCGGCGCTCCACAGTTCTCGGTTCCGGTCCGCCAAGGTTACACTACCGGCTCGTTTCGCCCGCGAGTGCCCGCGATCAGCTAGAGATGAAGTCAGCCTACGAATTGTTGCAACTGTCGGACACTCACATGTTCGCCAGCCGATCCGAGGTCCGCGAGGGGGTCGCGACCTACAGTTGTTTCGTGCGCACTCTTGATGACGCGATGCGCAATACCGATCCCGACGTCATCCTGCTGACCGGCGATATCGCGGAGGACTATTCCCGCGAGGCCTATGAAGCGATTCGCGAGCTACTCGAGCCCCTGGGCCGGCCGGTCTACTGCCTGCCGGGGAACCACGACCATCTGGGACGCATGGTCGAGGTACTCTCCGACGAGCCGTTTCACTTTCTCCAATCCCTTCGTCTGGGTCCATGGTTGTTGCCGATGTTGAGCACCTGGGATGGCGACCGTGGTGGCGGACGCCTGGGGGAGGATGAACTGAAACGGCTGGCCGAGGAGCTGGAGACGACCGATGCTGACCACGCCTTGGTCTGCCTGCATCACTGCCCTATCGATGTCGGCAGCCTGTGGCTGGACGCGGTGGGCCTGGACGACGGCTATGACCTGCTGATGCTGACGCAGCGTTTCCCGAGAGTGCGAGCGATCCTGTGCGGACACGTCCACCAGGAACTGGATACGGTGGTACACGGAGTTCGGTTGTTGGCCAGCCCCTCTACCTGTTACCAGTTCAAGCCCGGCAGCAAGAGATTCACGCTTGACGAGATGCCGCCCGGCTATCGCTCGCTGCGCCTGTTCCCGGATGGTCACATCGAGTCTCGCGTAAGCCGGGTAAAAGATTGAGTTCGGGATACGGGAAATCCCGCTTGCCCACTGCCGGCCCGGCCGCCTTGATCGCCTACTATCGCCTGCTCCGCCGGCACGGCCTGAATGACTCCCACAGCGGCAACGCATCCTGCCGGGACGGGGCCCGGGTCTGGATCACGCCGACGGGCTGCTGCGCGGATACCGCGACTGCAGAGGACCTCGTACTCTGTGACCCTGCGGAGAGAGCACCCCCGGGCGCCTCGCTGGACGCAGGGCTGCATCTGGCCGTCTACCGGAGCTCGCCCGGCACCACCGCGCTCCTGCACAGCCACGGGCCATATGCCGTAACCATGAGCTGGGAGACAGATGCGTTCCGCCCGGATGATTTCGAGGGCCGCTACCACTTCGGCCGGGTGCCGGTCATCGCAGTGGCAGACCAGGACTACCTGAACGAATCTCCTGAGAGGGTGGCGGCGGCACTGCAGGATTCCCCGGTGGCCATCATCCGGGGGCACGGCATCTATGCGCGTGGAGAAACCCTTGATGAGGCCTACAAGTGGAGCTGTTCACTGGAGTCCTCGGCGCGGCTGACCTGGATGGCGCGAGTCGCGGACATCAAACCGGGCACGCATTCATGAGCGCTCGCGGACCTGGCGGGAGAGTCGCCGCTGTCCTGCTCACGATAGTGACCTGGGCCCTTGCTCCGGCGGTTGTACGCGCCGAAGGTCCAACTATCTGGGAGATGCGCGGTTCCAGTGCGACAGTGTGGCTGCTGGGATCGGTTCACCTGCTCAGGGAAAGCGACTACCCCCTGCCCGAAAACATTGATCGGGTGATGGCCCGCGCGCAACGACTCGTCCTGGAACTGGACCTCGATGAGGTCGACCCGGTCGCCAGCCAGATGATCGTCTTTAGCCTGGGAAGGCTGGAAGAAGGACAGAGCCTGGCCGGCGTCATGGGCAACCGGTCATACCGGCTGGCCACGCAGCGGGCGGAGAAACTGGGCATCGATCTTGGCATGCTGTCCGCGCTGAAGCCCTGGTTCGCCGCGCTGACCATCATGAACATCGAGATGTTGCGGCTCGGTTTCAACCCGGAACTCGGGCTCGAGCAGTACCTCGCCAGTCAGGCCCGGCAGAGCGGCAAGGAGATAGTTGGACTGGAGACGCTGGAATACCAGCTCCAGCTATTCGAAAAACTGTCGTATGACACCCAGTCCGCGCTGCTGCTGCAGACGCTCAGCGAGGCCGGGGAGTTACAAGGAGAAATGTCATCGCTGGTGTCGGCATGGCGCCAGGGTGAGACCGAGGCATTGTCCGCGGCTCTGACGCGCAGCTTCTCAGACTACCCGGAGGTCTACCGAAGCATCGTCACCGATCGCAATGAGGCCTGGGTCAGCAGGATCCTGGATCTCGGCAGCGGCGGTGATGACACTCTGGTGGTGGTAGGCGCGCTGCATCTGGTAGGAGATGACAGCGTCATCGAGATGCTCAGGGGCAAGGGAGCACGACTCCGTCGACTGGAATGAAGGCCTGGCGGTGAGCGACTGGGGACCCGGGCTTCAGATTTCGACCAACTCGAAGTCTTCTTTGCCGGCACCACAATCCGGACAGCGCCAACTGAGCGGAACGTCTTCCCAAAGTGTGCCGGGAGCCACGCCCGATTCGGGATCGCCCTGTTGCTCTTCGTAAACGTAACCGCAGATCACACACATGTATGCCTTCATGGAAAACCTTCGCTCTGTTTGTTGTTCCCTACGCCCGGGCGGATGGCGTATTCTCCCATGGGCCGACCGCCTGACGAAACCCACCCATGGCAGAATCTGACCGACCCTGCGTACTGATCATCTCCGGTAACGACCCCTCCGGCGGCGCCGGCATGGCCGCCGATATCCAGACCGTATCTGCCCTCGGCGGACATCCCGCCCCGGTGTTGACCTCACTCACGGTGCAGGACACAGCGAATGCCTACCGCGTGTCGCCGGTGGATCCCGGGCTGGTCACCGAACAGGCTGCCACGGTGCTGGCCGATCTCCCGATACGGGCGGTCAAGATAGGGTTGCTCGCCACAGTGGAAATCGGGTCGGCAGTGGCGTCGCTGCTGGGTGACCATGGCCATCTGCCGGTGGTGCTGGATCCCGTCCTGGTGGCAGCCGGCGGGGCCGATCTCGCCGAACAGGCGCTGGAGGAAGTGATCGTCGAACAGCTGTTGCCGCTGGCGACCGTGGTCACGCCCAATGCACTGGAGCTGGTCCGCCTGGCAGGCAGCCGGGCGGCGGACCGCGAATCACGCGCGCGTGCCCTGCTCTCCCGGGGCTGCGACTGGGTGTTGGCGAAGGGTGCGGACGAAGATACCGTCGGCGTCGAGAACATGCTCTATGGAAAGGCTGGTTTCGTCGAGAGTTTCCGATGGACTCGCTTGCCTGGACACTATCACGGGTCCGGTTGCACGCTGGCGGCCGCTCTGGCAACCATGATCGCGAAATCCGTTCCGATACCGCGCGCCGCGGCGGATGCACAGCGATATACGGACTTTGCGCTGCGCAACGCTTTCTGCCCCGGTCGCGGGCAAAACATCCCGGGGCGCATGGCCGCTGCTGGTGACCTTCCCGGATCATGATCCCCAGGCTGCCCAGAGGGCTCTACGTCATCACCGACCCGGACTATTGTGCGGTCATGGGACTGGAAAATTCCGTCTCGGCAGCCATATTCGGCGGCGCCAGAATCGTCCAGTATCGGGCAAAGAACAGCACTGCGGAACAGCGCCTCCGGGAAGCCAGGGTGGTGCGTCTGCTGACCCACCGCCACGCCGTCAGCTGCATCGTCAATGACGACCCGGAACTCGCCGCTGCCATTGACGCCGACGGCGTACACCTGGGCAGGGACGACGCCGACCCCGGCACCGCGCACGCGCTACTGGGCGCTGATGCAATCGTAGGGATCTCCTGCTATGACTCGCTGGAGCGCGCCCGCGACGCACAGTCCGCGGGTTGCGACTACGTGGCCTTCGGCAGCGCCTTCCCGTCGACGACCAAACCGGACGCGTGTCGGGCCCCGCTGGACCTGTTCGCCCGCGCCAGCCGTGAACTGGAGATCCCAATCGTGGCGATCGGTGGCATTACGCCCGCCAACGCGTCGGTGTTGCTGGCGGCTGGCTGTCATGCGCTGGCGGTCATCTCCGGGGTGTTCGGCTCAGCGGACATCCGCGCGGCGGCGGCCGCCTACTCCCGACTGTTCGATCCGGAATCGCTGCAGGATCGGCTAGAATAGCCTGCCCCGCCAGCGAACCAGCGAGTCACACATGTCGAGCATCGAACAGCTGTTCAACGAAGCCCAGCGGTACATCCCGGGCGGAGTCAATTCCCCGGTCCGGGCATTCGGATCTGTCGGTGGTACACCGATCTTCATCAACCGGGCGGAAGGCGCCTACCTGTACGGGGAAGACGGCCGTCGCTACACCGACTATGTGGGATCCTGGGGCCCCATGATCCTGGGCCATGCCGATCCGAGGATCATCGAAGCGGTCAAGGAGGCGGCCGACCGCGGGCTTAGTTTCGGTGCCCCAACTGTCATCGAGACCGAGTTGGCCAAGCAGGTCTGCACCATTGTGCCCTCGATCGAGAAGGTCAGGTTCGTCAGTTCGGGCACGGAGGCGACAATGAGCGCAATCCGTCTCGCGCGCGGCTTCACCGGTCGCGACAAAATCGTGAAATTCGAGGGCTGTTACCACGGTCACTCGGATTCACTCCTGGTAAAGGCGGGGTCCGGAGCGCTGACTCTCGGCGTCCCTACGTCGCCGGGGGTGCCTGCATCGGTTGCCGAGCACACCGTAACCCTGTCCTTCAACGACCTGGAGCAGGTAGAGGAAGCCTTCCGTGACATTGGCGATCAGATCAGCGGGATCATCGTCGAACCGGTCGCGGGCAACATGAATATGGTCCCGCCGGTAGAGGGGTTCCTCGAGGGCCTGCGGCGCATCTGCGATGAGTACGGCAGTCTGCTGATCTTCGACGAGGTGATGACCGGCTTTCGCGTGGCACTTGGCGGCGCCCAGGCGGTTTACGGAGTGCGACCCGATCTGACCACGCTTGGCAAGATCATCGGCGGTGGCATGCCGGTGGGGGCGTTCGGCGGCAGAGCCGACGTCATGGATCATATCGCTCCGACCGGCCCGGTCTACCAGGCCGGCACGCTGTCGGGCAACCCGATGGCCATGACAGCCGGACTCCGGACCCTGGAACTGATCTCTGCGGACGGCTTCTTCGACCGTCTGGGGGCGCGCACCGGCGAGCTGATCAAGGGACTGACAGCCGTCGCCGCCGAAGCGGGCGTTCCACTGAGCACTCACCATCTCGGCGGCATGTTCGGTCTGTTCTTCAGCGCGGACGACCCGGTGCGCTACTACAGTCAGGTGACCGCCTGTTCGCAGGAGGCGTTCAAGCGCTTCTTCCACGGCATGCTGGCGGAAGGCGTCTACATGGCGCCCTCGGCGTTCGAGGCCGGCTTCGTCTCCATCGCGCATACGCGGGACGATATCGAGAGCACGGTGGCGGCCGCCGGTCGGGTTATGGCGGGTCTGGATCGGTAGTCGTCAGCCGCTGACGGGGATATCAAGTCTGGACAGGATCTCTCTGTAGGTAGAGAGGGCGCCGCGGCCGAAACAGCAGAACCAGACCTCACGTGGATGGGCGCTGTCATCGAAAGCCGCGACCTCTGATACGGCGATCTCTGCCGCCCGCGCCAGCGGAAAGCCATAGGCTCCGCAACTGATCGCTGGGAACGCGATCGAGTTCACCTGCATGTCTGCCGCCATGCGCAGAGACTGCCGGTAACATGAGGCCAGATGCCCGGCTTCGCCGTTACGACCGCCTTGCCAGACAGGTCCGACGGTATGAATGACCCAGCGCGCCGGCAGATCGAAACCCGGTGTAGACCTGACCTCACCGACCGGGCAACCGCCGATCGACCGGCATGCCTCCAGCAAGCGGGAGCCTGCCGCGCGATGGATTGCGCCATCGACCCCGCCGCCGCCCAGCAAGCTGGAATTGGCAGCATTGACGATGGCGTCTACCTTCAGCTCGGTAATGTCGGCGTCCGTCAGGCGGATCTGGCGAAACATCCTAGCCGTCGAGTTTTTTCAGCCGCCGACACAAGCGTGAAGCCAGCATGGGCTGGATCAGGTAGCCGAACACCTTGTGCGGGTTAGGGGTGCCATCGGCTTCTCTGTAAGGATTGAACAGTCCTCTGAAATCGCGCAACTCGCGACGCCCATGCCGCGTGCCGAGATCTTTGCGCATGCCAACAAAGAATTCCTTCTCCATGTCCAGATCGTGGCAGACGTAGTCGCCGATGGCGGAATAGTTGTCCCAGCGACGCACATTGGTCAGCCACGCGCGGCGCCGGCGGGCCGCATTAGCGGCGTTTCGTTCGCGCAACCAGCGGCCGCTCAGCATGACGTCCTGGATCGTCGGGTCGGCGAGCGGCGCACCCATGGTGATCAGCAGTTCCACACTGTGTCGACGATAACGCCGGAACTCTGCTTCGCCACGGTGCGCGAAACGCCACAAGACATCGTAGGCGACGGCAGCGCCAAGCGAGTGGGCCAGCACGATCGCACTCCGGCCCGCATCCCAGCATGCCCTCAGGGCGTCTTCCAGCGGCTTGCGTATGCGATCGGCGACTCCGCTGTCGACGTGGTAGCGCTGCAGTTCCCACAGATGTTCGCTGAAGGCTTCCGCCCTGACGCTGAGTGACATAGACAGCGCCTCGATCACGTCAGCGCCGAATCGTCGTACCCGTTCGCTGGTCCAGCCGTCCTCGCCGATATGCATCGCATCACCGTGCTTGCGCCTGACAGCGAGGGCTTTTTCCAGTGAGCCGCGCATGCCCTGTACAGCGCCAGGCAGGTCGGGAAGGTGATCGGGCACGGCGTCGGCCCAGTAGGCGGACTCAATGAGCGCCTCATCGTCCCGGATCCGGGCGGCAAACCGGCCGCCATCCAGTTCGAGGCTGCCAACGAGTGCTTCGCTCCAGAGATTCAGCAGTCTCGACTCGTCCGGCTTGCTGGCCATACCGTGGACCAGAATGATCCGTACACTGTCTGAAAGCAGTTTACCGCTCATCAACCGCAGGCCTCTTCGCAACTCCAGCAGAATTCGAAACTCGGGTCGTTGGCTTCCCCGCAGCGGCGGCAGCGCCAATCCTGGTCCGCGCTCGCCCGACCACGCTCATAGCGCTTGATGACGGCCTCCGCAGGGCCGCGATGTTGCTCCGGGACCAGTACCCTCACGTCGCACAGCTTGGGGATCCCGCTGTACGCGCCGACCAGGCTCTCTCCCGTCAGTTCTGCAGGAATGTCCTCATTCATCAATAACCCACGGATGAGATTCGCCTCGATCGGGTCCTGCAGGCGGTGCACGCAGACCATCTTCGCTGTGCCGCGCAAGCGCCTACTCCTCCGACAGACGGTTGTGGGTACCGTCACACATGGGCGCATTGACCGTCTGCTTGCAACCGCAGAACCAGACGGTGCCGGCGCGCTCAGCCTGATAGCGTGCGGGCTCCAGACCGCTGCCGCGATGGGATCCGTCGCAGAACGGCTGGCGCTTGCTGCGGCCGCAGCGACACCAGAAGTACTCCTGGCCCTTCTCGACATCGACGGCATATGGACTCAGCTTGGCGATCTGCGGCTTGCTCATTCCTCACGTTCCTCGTTCCGCCGGAGACACCCCGGCGCACTACTGCTTCAGATATTCAACCAATGGCGTCAGGACTTCCATCCGCTGCACGGGATCAACGAGTTCCAGACACATCTGCTTCTGCTCCAGACTCAGGGGCAGCACCTCCGCCAGCCGGCAACCTACCCAGCTGGCGTCCTCGTAACTCTTTTCGATGTAGCGGTAGTGGGTCTCGAGGCCGGTGAGAATATTCTGCAGAAGGTGGATCAGTGGATGGAACTCATCCGGTACCGACATCGCTACTTCCTGTTCCAGGAAGTCGACGCGCCCGAGATTCAAGCCATCTTCCTGTTGGCGTACGGAGCGAAGCAGGAATTTGGTCTCTCCGAGCGCCGTGATCCCGAGCAGACCGTCGTCGAACTGATACCAGTCCACGATCCGGGCGAGGGTGCCCACCTGGTGGATCTCCGCAGCATCTGATTGCTCGTCGCTGCGGATCGCGATAACCCCGAATCCACGATCCTCCTTGAGGCATTTGCCGATCATGTCCGTATACCGTGTCTCGAAAATCCGCAGCGGCAAAGGACCACCGGGGAACAATACGGTGCGGAGCGGGAACAGCGGAATCTCTACGCTTGAATCGGTCACGGCTGATTGCGAGATGAACTAGATCTCCTCCTTTTCGCTTCCCCAGGGAGGCATGATGGACTGCGGGATGCCAAGATGGTCCAGAATTCGGGCGACCATGAAGTCGATCAGGTCCTGCACCGATCGCGGACGATGGTAGAAGCCAGGGGCAGCGGGCATGATGACCGCTCCGGCTCTCGACAGACGCAGCATATTCTCAAGGTGAATCGCGGACAGTGGCGTTTCCCTGACCACCAGCAGTGTCGGCTTGCCTTCTTTCAACGCCACGTCCGCGGCCCGTTCTATCAGCGATCGGCTTGCGCCCGTTGCCACGGCAGACACGGTCGCGGTGGTACAGGGACAGATCACCATGGCATCAGGTGCCGCTGATCCGCTGGCCAGTGGCGCGGTCCACTGATCGCGGCCGTACACGCTGACCCGGCCGGTCGCCGTCGCGAATCTCGCGCGTAGCGCGTTCTGCAGTTCCGCTACCCGGCCGGGCAGTGCCAGGTCAGTCTCCATCCCGATCACCACCTGGGCGGGCTTGGAAACCATGAGAGAAACCTCGCAGCCCGCTTCCAGCAAGCACTCCAGCAGTCGGATGCCGTACTGGATCCCGGACGCGCCCGTCCAGGCGAGTGCGATGTTCTTCGGCTGTCGATCCGGCTGACTCACGACTCGCCTTTTGCTTGGAGTGCATCCAGCAGTCGCTCGTGGATGCCTCCGAATCCGCCGTTGCTCATGATGACCACATGATCCCCGCAGCGGAGCTCAGAGACAAGACGCGCCAGGAGATCGTCAATGTCGTCCGCCACCGCGGCCGCTGGGTCCATGTTCCGGGCCACCGCCCGCAAATCCCAGTCAAGGTCCGGCGGTCTGAACAGATAGACCCGGTCCGCGCCGGAGAACGCCGTCTGCAATGCGCCCGTGTGAACACCCATCCGCATGGTGTTGGATCGCGGCTCGAACACGGCGATCAGCCGGCCCTTCCTCGACACGGACGACGCCCCTTCGATTGTCGCCGTGATCTCCGTCGGATGATGGGCGAAGTCGTCGAAGACCGTCACGCCGGCCTGCTTGCCGCGCAGCTCCATGCGGCGGCGTACTCCCTTGAAACGCCCCAGCGCCTCGATACCCGACTGCATTGGGACCCCGGCGTGGCGCGCGGCCAGGAGCGATGCCAGGGCATTGAGCTGATTGTGCCTGCCCGGCAGGCTCCAGGTGACGCTGGCGCAACGGATACCGGCCTGCAGGATGTCGAAGTCCGTCCCGGCCCCGCAGGAAGAAATCTGCCAGTCCCCCTGCCCTCCCGACTCTGAAAACGTCTCGGTCGGCGTCCAGCATCCTCTTTTGACAACGTCGCCGAGATTCTCGTCCGCAGCGTTCAGGATCACCTGTCCCGACCCGGGCACTGTGCGCATCAGGTGATGAAACTGCGTCTTGATGGACTCGAGATCCGGGAAGATGTCGGCATGATCGAACTCCAGGTTGTTCAGGATCAGGGTCCGCGGCCGGTAATGCACGAACTTGGAACGCTTGTCGAAGAATGCCGTGTCGTACTCGTCCGCCTCGACGACGAAAAATCGACCGCCGCCGAGCCTCGCCGACGTACCGAAATTGGCGGGCACTCCGCCGATAAGAAACCCCGGGTCGAGGCCGGCATCCTCAAGAATCCATGCCAGGATGCTCGAAACCGTAGTCTTGCCGTGTGTACCGGCGACTGCCAGCACCCAGCGGTCTGACAGCACGTGACGAGCCAGCCAGTCTGGTCCGGAGAAATACGGCAGTTCTGCATCCAGCATTGCCTCGACCACCGGCATGCCCCTGGTCATGACGTTGCCGACGACCACGCAATCCGGCGCGGGGTTCAGCTGGGCTGCCTCATAACCCTCGACGATGTCTATCCCCAGCGACCGGAGTTGGGTGCTCATCGGCGGATAGACACCGCGATCCGATCCCGTGACCCGATGACCGGCGGCCCGGGCCAAAGCAGCGACGCCGCCCATGAAAGTGCCACAAATGCCGAGGATATGGACGTGCACGTCAGGCCTCCGCGGGAAACAGGTAAGCGAATGTGGCGACGTTGAGGATGAAGTAGGCGGCCCCCAGGACCAGCCCGCCCACGTAGGGAATCTCGAGCGCGCGATGCAGGATATGCCCGGTCACCGCGATCGACCACAGCACTACGAGATACAGACCGGCGACGGGCAGGCCGCTGCCGATACCGTTCGCGTCGTCCCATCGCAGCCACACGGACAAGGGCAGCGCGATCAACGCCAGCAGTGCCCCCGTGCCCAGCAGAGCCGTCAAGGTCTGGCCGAGGCGAGCGGCCTTGCCATACAACACCAACAGCAAGGTGATAAATGCCACGAGAAGGCCCAGGTCGGCCGCCAACTGGAGAAACGCATCGCTGGCGTTTCGCGCATAGAACGATACTGAAATTACGCCGGTCGTCAGGTAGGCCGTGGCGGCGAACCCGAGCAGGAAGCGCGAGGCGGGGAGATCCTCCGGCCCCAGTCTGAGAATGGCGATATCGTAGAACGCCCGGACGAGTTGCAGCATGGTCACGGATTCAGCGTGCAGGAGACTCGCATCATAACCGCAGTGAAGTCTGGCGGCATAAGCGATTGTCCGATCTGAGATAATGACCCGATGGAGCGGATAGAAGTTATTGATACACCGGCTGATCTCGAGACCCTCGCAAGAGAACTCGAGGGCACACCGGTGATCGCGGTGGATACCGAATTCATCCGCGAGCGGACCTATTATCCGCGTGGCTGCCTGCTGCAACTCGCCTGGGGAGAGCAGATCGCGTGCGTCGATCTGCTCGCACTGGGCGGCATAGGCGCATTGTCGCAGCTGTTCTTCGACAGCCAGTCGTTGAAAGTATTCCACGCGGCCCGCCAGGATCTCGAGCTCTTCTACGCGATGGATGGGCGGGTGCCGTCGCCGGTCACCGACACGCAGATCGCGGGCGCGCTACTGGGTTATCCGGACCAGTCGGGTTACGCCACGCTGGTGGAGGCGACGCTGGGCGTACAACTTGACAAGCAACATGCCAGGACCGACTGGAGTCGCCGCCCTCTTTCGGATGCGCAGCTGCAATACGCGGTAGACGACGTGCGCTACCTGCTGCAGATGCATGGATTGCTGGAACAGGACCTGATGTCGAAAGGCCGGGAGGAATGGGCGAGGGAGTTGTACGAATCGCTGTGCAAGCCCGCACTGTACGCGCCGGATCCCGGATCAGCATGGCGGCGGGTCAAGAACTGGGCGCAGCTCGCCGGCCCGTCACTCGCTCGTCTCCAGGCGCTCGCCGCGTGGCGGGAAGATATCGCGGTCGAGCGCGATCGACCGCGTCGCTGGATACTCAGCGATGAGGCACTGGTCCACCTCGCCCGCCGCAACCCGGCGACAACGGACGCGGTCGGAAACTCAGGCTTGCCGGCCGCGGTGGTACGGCGCCATGCCGCGACGATCGTCGCTCTGCTGGCCACCGTTGAAGAAGATGCGGCCCCTGTGGACGTGCCGAATACCGGCCGTCTGACGCGCGCCCAGACAAGCCTGATGCGCCAGCTAGCCGCGCAGCTGGATGAAGTCGCCGAAAACCAGAAGGTGGCCGCGGCAGTACTGGCAACGCGCAGTGATCTGCGCGACCTGGTTCGCGGGCGCCGGGATCTCGCCGTGCTCACCGGCTGGCGCCTGGAACTGGTCGGCCGGCAGCTCCTCAGGATCCTCGATGGCGGCGAATCCGATCAGCTCTCCGGCAACTCCGATTCCAGCGCGGACAACAGCCGGCCGTAAACCGTGTCGATCTCACCCTCCGCCGGTACGACTTTCAGCTTGTCACGGCTCTCGTAAAAAGCCACCAGTGGAGCCGTCTGCGCTTCGTACACCTTGAGCCGCTGAGTGATGGTCTCTTCATTGTCGTCCGCGCGATGAACGAGCTCGCCGGCACACTTGTCACAGACTCCATCAGTCTCCGGTGGGAAGAAGTAGACGTTGAAGACCCGACCACACTCGCCGCAGGTCCGTCGTCCGGTCAGGCGCTTGAGAAGCACATCGAAGTCCACGTCCATGAGCACCGCCGAATCCAGCGGTGCGTTCAGAGACAGGAGCAGGCCATCGAGAGCCTCGGCCTGGGCGACGTTGCGTGGAAAACCGTCGAGGACGAACCCACGCTCGGCATCGGGCTGCGCCAGCCGCTCCTCGATCATGCCGAGGACGATATCGTCCGATACCAGTTCACCGGCATCCATCGCTGCTTTGGCACGTTGCCCCAGCTCGCTACCAGCGGCCACGGCCGCGCGCAGCAGATCCCCGGTCGAGACCTGGGGGATGCGGAACTGGCTCACCAGTTTCTGTGCCTGGGTCCCTTTCCCCGAACCCGGCGCACCAAGCAGAATAATTCTCATCTCGATCCCCTATGCTCGTTGCAGAAAGAGCCGGCGGCGACTATTAATTGAATGGTGGTCTTGCCGCGGATCGATGAAGGCTAGCCCCGGAAAGTCGGCCGGTCAAACCGGGTGACCGGCGCGCTCAAGTTACGTTATTCTGTCGACCCCCCCGAAAAGCCCAACAGGGATCGCAATGCCGAAACGAAACCTTTTCTACGCCCAGTCCGGCGGCGTGACAGCAGTGATCAACGCGAGTGCGTGCGGTGTCATCGAAACCGCCAGAAAGCACAGGAACCGCATCGGCAAGATTTTTGCGGGGCACCAGGGCATCGTCGGCGCGCTGACCGAGGACATTATCGATACTGGCCATGAGCCCCCTTCCGCTATCGCGGCTTTGCGCCATACACCGGGCGGCGCTTTCGGATCATCACGCTACAAGCTCAGGGGACTGGACGAGAACAAGGCGGAGTACGAGCGCCTGATCCGGGTTTTCGCAGCCCACGACATCGGCTACTTCGTCTACAACGGCGGCAACGACTCCATGGACACGGCCTGGAAGGTCTCACAGATCGGCGAGAAAATGGGCTACCCCATAACGTGCGTCGGCGTGCCCAAAACCGTCGACAATGATCTCGTCGGCACCGATAACTGCCCCGGATTCGGATCCGTGGCCAAGTATGTCGCCACTTCGACGCGCGAGGCCGCCATCGATGTGCTGTCCATGAAACAGACCAAGGTGTTCATCATGGAAGTCATGGGGCGCCACGCCGGCTGGATCGCCGCCTCCGGTGGTTTGGCGGGGATCAGGAAACACGAGCCGCCGCACGCCATCCTGTTCCCCGAGATCCCGCTTGACGAAGTTGCACTGATTGCGAGGGTCAAGGAGTGCGTCAAGCGCTACGACAATTGCGTGATTGTTGCTTCGGAGGGCGTCCGTTGGCCCAGCGGCCAGTTCGTCGGCCGCGCCGGCGTCGGCCGGACAGACGCATTCGGGCATGCCCAGCTCGGCGGCGTTGCGCCGGTACTGGCCAACATCATCGGCCACCGTACCGGCTTCAAATACCATTACGCGGTGGTCGACTATCTGCAGCGCTCGGCTCGCCATATCGCTTCCAAGACAGACGTCGATCAGGCCTATGCCGTCGGCGAGAAGGCGGTAAACCTGGCGCTCGCCGGAGACAATGCCGTCATGGCGACCATCGTGCGCAAGTCGGACAAACCCTACCGCTGGATGGTGGGCACGACGGACCTTCGCAAGGTGGCTAACAAGGAAAAGAAACTGCCGCGCAAGTTTGTCACACGAGACGGATTCCATATCACCGAGGCCTGCCGGCGTTACCTGTCTCCGCTGATCCAGGGCGAGGACCCGCCCCCGTTCAGGAACGGCCTGCCCGACTACGTGAGCTTGAAGAATGTCCGGGTCCGCAGGCGTCTCAAGGAAAAATTCGACGTTCCGGAGTGACCCACGCCGGCACGTGCGTGCTAGGCTCGGGTCATTGTCGGCCGGCTGGCCGACAGAGGGGTCTGCTGCAAGCTAGATGCGTCAGCCGGATCTGGTAAACAGCGATGCGTGAAGCTCTGAGCGAATTCGATCGCAGTCAAGAGACGGACAGCATGACCGGGCTGCCCGGTCGCTCGGCTCTCATCCGGCTCGCCCAGTCAGTGCTCGCCCGCGATCAGGGCGCGACGACTATGTCCGCCTTCATGATCGTGGAATTCGCGGCTATCCGACACGTCTTCCAGAACGCGGGATTCCGCGAGGGTGAAGAGATCCTGCGGGCTGCCAGCGACCGGATACGGGGGTGCATCGGCGATCAGGGGCGATTGGGCTGGAATTTCAATCAGTTCGTTGTCATCGCCTGGGATCTTGCCGACGAGAACACCGCTGTGAATCTTGCCAACCGGATCGTGGCCGTCCTGCAGCAACCCTTCGAGACCGACGGGCACCTGTTCTATCTCTACTCGAACGTGGGTATCAGCCTGCACCCGCGACCGGGCTCGGACGGCAATGATGTCGCGATGGTGGCCCGTCAGGTCAATCTTGCGACTCCGCGTGAGGCTGACGGGTTCCGCAACGAAGTCCGCGTCTTCGATCAACAACTCGCGGAGGACATCAGCCGCCGGATCACGATGGATCGGGAACTGCGGACTGCGGCCGCCCGCGGTGAGCTGTCGCTTCTATATCAACCGCGCGTGCAGATCGAGAGCGGCAAGATCGTCGGGGCCGAGGCACTGCTCAGGTGGGACAATCGCGAGCTCGGCCAGGTGTCACCCGAGGTGTTCGCGCCCTTGTCCGAGAAGACCGGGCATATCTTCGAGCTGACCGACTGGACACTGATACAAGCCTGCCGGGAAGCGGTGCATTGGCAGCAGTACTCCGACAGCCCGATACGGGTCGGAATCAACTTTTCGGCACTGATGTTCGACCGCCCGGCCTTGCATGAGACGGTCCGTGAAGCGATTGAGCAGACCGGACTGCCGCCCGAGTGCCTTGAGATCGAGATTACCGAGAACGCATTCCTGGAGAGGAAGAGCGACACCGTGAAGACGCTGGAACAGATCAAGTCGCTGGGCGTGAAGATCTCCCTGGATGACTTCGGGACCGGATTCTCCGCAATGAGTTACCTGGGCCGGTTCCCGCTCGATTGCCTCAAGATAGACCGCGCTTTCGTCCAGGATCTGCCGGGGTCCGGAGTCGCCAACGGCATCGCCAAGTCGGTGGCAATGCTGGCCAGCGCCTGCGGCCTGGAATCGGTGGCCGAGGGCATGGAGACGCAGGATCAGGTAATCGCGCTACGCGTCCTCGGCTGTCAGTTTGCCCAAGGCTACTATTTCAGTCCTCCGGTTCCGGGGCAGAGGATCCGGGAGCTGCTGAGGGATGGCCGGCGCCTGCCGGCGCCGGCCGGCTGATCTGCCGCCCGGAAGTCTGAATACTGAAAGCGAAAGGGGGCGTTGTGCCCCCTTTCATCGTAAGTCCTGGCGGATCGATCGATCAGAGCAGTGGCGCAATCACCAGACTGACGATCGCCATGACATTGATGAGGATGTTCATGGACGGTCCCGAAGTGTCTTTGAAGGGGTCGCCTACGGTATCACCCACGACCGTGGCCTTGTGGGTGTCTGACCCCTTGCCTCCGAGGTTACCCTTCTCGACGTACTTCTTGGCGTTGTCCCATGCCCCTCCGGCGTTCGCCATCGTCAGAGCCAGCAAGACGCAGCCCAGCAGCGCGCCGCCGAGCATGCCTCCCAAGGCTTCTGCCCCGAGGCCGAACCCGACGACGACCGGCGCCAGTACAGCCAGCAGACCGGGCGGCAGCATCCGCACCAGGGCGGCCCGCGTCGCGATATCTACACAGCGGACCGTGTCCGGCTCCGCCTTGCCCTCCAGCAGACCCGGGATCTCCTTAAACTGACGGCGGATCTCCTTGATCATGTCGTAGGCAGCCGTCCCCACTGCGCTCATCGTGAGCGCCGAAACAAGGAACGGGAAGATGGCGCCGATAAACATGCCGATCAGCACGATCGGGTTGGATATCTCGAGCCTGAAATCCGGATTGTGATGACTGATGACCTCGATAAAGGCGGTGATAATGGCGAGCGCCGCGAGCGCCGCCGCGCCGATGGCAAATCCCTTTCCGATAGCGGCGGTCGTGTTGCCGACCTCATCGAGCGAGTCCGTGATCTTACGGGTATCCTCACCGAGCCCTGCCATCTCCGCGATGCCGCCGGCGTTGTCCGCCACCGGACCGTAGGCGTCGATGGCCATGGTCATACCGACCGTGGCCAGCATGCCGACGGCCGCTATGCCGACCCCGAAGAGACTGGCGTTGACGTCGGCCACGTAGATGATCGACACGATGGCGAGGACCGGGATAACGACCGACTGCATGCCGATGGAAAGCCCGGCGATGATGACTGTTGCCGGCCCGGTCTCACCCTCACGTGCAATCTTCCTGACCGGCGGACCGCCAGTGTAGTACTCGGTCACGAGGCCGATGACCATCCCGCCGATGGCGCCGGCCAGCACGGAGATCCAGACGCCGCTGGAGATTCCCAGGGCTTCGATAATGAACCACGCAGCCACGATGAACAGTACAGCGGCGCCGATGGTCCCCACCCGCAGGGCCTTCTCGGCCGGCATGGTGGTCGCCATCCTCACCATCAGAACGCCTAGCAGCGAGCAGATCAGACCGGCGGATGACAGTAATAGCGGCAGCGCCATCAGGTTGGCCCGCAGCAGCTCGCCACTCAAAGTACCGCCGAGCCTCTCATCCATGAGCGCGAGCGCCATGGTCGATGCAATAGCGATGGATGCGATCATCGATCCGCAATAGGACTCGAAGATGTCGGACCCCATGCCGGCCACGTCGCCGACGTTATCGCCTACATTGTCGGCGATGACGCCGGGATTGCGCGGATCGTCTTCCGGAATGCCGGCCTCGATTTTGCCGACCAGGTCGGCGCCAACATCAGCGCTCTTGGTAAATATGCCGCCACCGACCCGCGAGAACAGCGCGACGAGCGATGCACCCATGCCGAAGCCGTGAATGGTCTCGGCAGTACCAGGATCACTGCCGTACATGATGTAGAGCAGACCCAATCCCACCAGTCCCATCGCTGCGACCGTGATCCCCATGACGGAGCCACCGTAGAAAGCTACCGACAATGCCGCGCCGGCGCCTTTCTCGTGGGCCGCGACCGTGGTTCGGACATTGGCTCGCGTCGCCGTGAACATGCCAATGAAGCCGGCGAGAGACGAACAGAGCGCGCCGACGAAGAAGGCGAAGGCCGTGTCCCAGCCGAGATCCGACAGGCCAATCGCCAGGATGGTCAGAGCTGCGACCGCCCAGAGCAACAGGTACTCGCGGCGCATGAAGGTCATGGCACCCGTCTGGATCTTGGCGGCTATGTCAGCAACTTTGCCCCCTCCCGCGGGGTAGCTGGCGACAAGACGGTAGACGACGAAGGCCGCGACCAGACCCAGACCGCCCATGGAGAGCGGAATGTAGTTCATGCTCATGATGGTCCCTTTCTTTTGAAGCCCGCCTGGCGACGGGCAAATCTTTGTGTTGGTAGCATCCCGGCGCCGTTCGCGAGGAACGGCCGGAGTGAAGTTAGCCAGCGATTATAGCCGCAAACGGTGGCCGACGCCGACCCGCGTCATTGAATTTTCAGGGGCTCCGGACGGCCAACTGCATAACCCTGGGCGAAATCCACGCCCATGCGACGTACTGCCTCGAAAATCGTATCTGTCTCGACGTGCTCGGCGACGACCCGGATGTTCATGGTCCGTGCGAGACTGACCATCGCCGCCACCATGGCCTGATTCACCTCATCCTCGTCCAGCCCGCGGATGATGGCCCCGTCGATCTTCAGATAGTCCATCGCCAGGCTCTTCAGGTTGGAAAACGCTCCCAGACCGCTGCCGAAATCGTCCATGGCGAACTCACACCCCATGCCGTGCAGCACAGCAATGAAACGGCCCGCGTGAGCCAGATTTGCCACGATAGAAGACTCCCGGACCTCGAAACAGATCTGGGTGGGCGGGACCCCCGAGCGGTCCAGGCAATCGACCACAAAATCCAGAAACTGCGGATCCCCGATCGTCTGTCCGGAGAGGTTAATGTTGCAGCTGCGCTGGTCGGGGAGCTTCAGAGTCCCGCTGCCGATCGCGGAAAAGCTTGACTGCAGCACCCAGCGATCCACATTCGGCATGAGATGGTAGCGCTCGGCGGCCTGCATGAAGTCGACCGGCGAGATCGCGGCGCCATCGTCACCGCGCATCCGCAGAAGGACTTCGTAAGCGGGCCCGGTGTCCACGCGCCCGGAAACCGACACGATGGGCTGCAGATAGAGTTCGAACTGGTCTTCCTTGAGCGCTTTCTGGATGCGCTGGAGCCACAAGATCTCGCCACGCTGTCGGGCGACCGCCTCGTCCCTCGCCGAATAAACGTGGACGCGTCCGCGACCCTTCTGCTTGGCTACGTAGCAAGCGGAATCTGCTGCGCCCATCAATTCGTCGATACTGCCGGCCTCGTGACTGATCTCGAGAAGACCGATGCTGACCCCGACGGTGAAGATTCTGTCACGCCAGACAAAGCGGTAATCCCGGATCGCGGTACAGACGTCATCGGCGATCTGCCGAGCCTTCTCCAGCGGACAGCCGGTCAACAGCATGCCGAACTCGTCACCGCCGATCCGTGCC
>Ga0316191_10000528_pt1 | contig 24917 bp, 26 predicted proteins | sample Eddworburr2cm_MG_FD_204928 | JGI IMG/M metagenome (GOLD analysis project Ga0316191, IMG submission 204928) | Coastal sediment microbial communities from Maine, United States - Eddy worm burrow 2 cm | ecosystem: Environmental > Aquatic > Marine > Coastal > Sediment | place: USA: Maine... | reverse complement strand
GTGAAAGATCGCACCGCTCTGGGTATTATCCGTGCAGCGGAGGCCGCGGGAGAAATACAGCCCGGGGGGCGCATCGTGGAGGGTACCGCCGGCAACACCGGCATAGGCCTGACCCTGCTGGCCAATGCCCTGGGCTACCGCAGTACGGTGGTCATGCCGATCACCCAGAGCAAGGAGAAAATAGATACCCTGGAACTGCTGGGTGCCGACCTGCACCTGGTGGGCGCTACCTCTTACAAAGATCCCAAGCACTATATCCACACGGCCGAACGCCTGGCACAGAAATATGCCGCCAAGGAGGAGCGTGGCGCTATCTGGGCGCGCCAGTTCGACAACCTGGCGAACATGGCAATCCACCGGGACACCACGGGAGCCGAGATCTGGGAGCAAACGGACGGTAAGGTGGATGGCTTTGTCTGTGCGGTAGGCACTGGCGGCACCCTGGCGGGTGTTTCCATCGCCCTGAAGGAGCGCAATCCGGATATCAGGATAGGCATCGCGGACCCGGCGGGTGCCTCACTTTACAACTACTTCAACAGCGGCACGCTGGAGCCCAGTGAAGGCAGCTCGATCATGGAGGGCATAGGCGTCAATCACATTACGGAAAACGTCGCCCAGGCCAGGGTGGACTCCTCATTTGCCATCCCGGACGAAGAGGCGCTGCCCATCATTTTTTCGCTGCTGCGGGACGAGGGACTCTGCCTGGGTGGCTCCGCGGGCGTGAATATCGCCGGCGCCGTGCGCCTGGCGCAGGAACTGGGTCCGGGCCACACCATCGTGACCATCCTCTGCGACTACGGCAACCGCTACCAGAGCAAGCTGTTCAATCCGGTGTTCCTGGAAAACAAAGGGCTGCCGATACCGGAGTGGCTGGCGATCTGACCATCGCTCTGTTGTCGCTTAAGTCCTTAAGTTCGCCGCTAGCTACCCCTGGCCTCACGCTCTTTCGCGATAAGATAATCGGCGACTTTCAGCATACCGGCCTGGCTGCCTGCCTGGCGGGTACTAACGTGGTATTTGCCGTTGACCATCAGGGCGGGGGTGCCGGTAATCTTGGCGGCACGGGCGCGGGAGTTGGCCTGGCGCACCTGGCTGGACACGCCGAAAGAGTTGAAGGCCTTGTCAAAATCTTCCGCTGCGACACCATTGGCGGTAAACAGCTCCTTGATTTCCTCTTCAGAGGAGAGACGCTTGCGATCCACATTCATCGCCTGGAATATGACCGGGTGCATGGTATCCAGAACTCCCAATAGCTTTGCCGTGTAGAAGGCCCGGGCGTGGATCTCCATTTTCGCATTCCAGATTGCGGGGGAGCCCTGGAAATCGACGTCTTCCGGCAGGGTTTTCTTCCACTGGTTGAGTACCGGCTCAAATGTGTAGCAGTGGCCACACCCGTACCAGAAGAACTCCGCTACCTCGATTTTATCGGGGTCGGCGGTCCTCACAGCGGGCGTGATCAACTCATAATCCTTGCCCTCGACATATTCTTCCTGCGCTGCCGCGCTCGGGGCTACCACCCACAGGGCGAGGGGAGCCAATAAGGTCAGGGATAACAACAGGCGCTTGATCATGCTTTTCTCCAAAAAGACTTGCTGAACTAATAGGACACTTTTGTGGGCGTGAGGTTCTCCCGCCGATAAAAAAAGGTGGCTGAAAAGCCACCTTTTACGGGCGGGCAACGGCTTATTTCAGACCGGAAATATAGCTGGAAACTGCGTCGATTTCACCATCACTCAGGCCAAATGCGGTGGTGCGCATAATTTTCGAGTCGCCATCGTTGGTGCGGCCTGCGGCATTCTCATATCCCTTGCGGTAGGCGCGCAGCTGAGTGGCAATATACTCCGCGTGCTGCCCACCCAGGGCGGGAAAGCCGGCGGGGGCATTGCCCTTGCCCGTAGGCGAGTGGCAGGCGGTACAGGCGGCGACATTGCGCTCGGCCACACCACCGCGATAGACCTTCTCCCCCAGCGCCAACAGTGCCGGGTCGGTCTGGCCGCCGGAGCGCGTTTGGGAATCGTAGAAGGCGGCGATATCAGCCAGGTCCTGGTCGGATTTACCGTCCAGTTGCCCCACCATGGTGGGTATCGGGCGGGCGCCATCACGGATATCCATCAACTGCTTGGTCAGATATTTCTCACCCAATCCCGCCAGCTTGGGGAAGGTCCCGACGGCACTGTTGCCGTCCGCACCATGGCAAGCGCTGCAGACCACGGTCTGGTCCTTACCGGCAGCGGCATCGCCGGCGGCATTCGCTTGACCCATAATGCCAAAGGGCGCCCAGCCCAGCACCAGGCTGAACACTATTGCTACTTTCTTCATGTCTATTCCACTACTCGTTGGTGAGATACCCGCTTACTGTGCAGGTTTTGCCATATACTCTATCAGGGCCTTGTAGTCATCGTCGGTGCAATCGTTGCACATACCCTTTGGCGGCATGGCGTTAAGTCCGGTGTTCACTGACTGCACCAGTGCGTCCATGCCCTTGGCCATGCGCGGCTCCCAGGCGGCGGCATCGCCGGTTTTGGGTGCGTTGGCGACGCCAGCAGCGTGGCATATCTGACAGCTTCTGGCGTACTTATCCATGTCGGGGGCAGCCATTGCGCCCGCCGCTGAAACCATCAACACAACAGCTAAAATCTTCTTCATGAGATACCTCTAGTTCACTATGGTCCTTATCCGCCATGCAAGCTTCTGATAACAGGCGAAAAAAGCTGTGGCATTATATACGAGATGACCACACCAAAAAAGGCACTACCTCGCAATGTCCGAGACACCAGCAGAACCGCAGCCCCCCGCACCTAACTTTCGTGCGGCCCAATTCATGACCAGTGCCAGCAAACTGTCCCAGTGTCCACCAGACGAGGGCTGGGAGGTCGCGTTCGCCGGCCGCTCAAATGCCGGAAAATCCAGTGCAATCAATAGCTTGACCGGCAACAAGAAGCTGGCTAAGACCTCCAAGACCCCGGGGCGCACACAGCTGCTCAACTTCTTCGCGCTGTCCGCAAGCCAGCGCCTGGTAGACCTACCCGGCTATGGTTTCGCCAAGGTGCCCCAGGCGGTTAAGCGGGAGTGGACCAGGCAGCTGGAGAATTACCTGCAGCGCAGGGAGTCACTGCGCGGCCTGGTACTGATGATGGATGTGCGACACCCACTACAGCCCTTTGACCAGCAGATGCTGGGCTGGGCCCTGCAGGCCACTATGCCGGTACATATCCTGCTGACCAAGGCGGACAAACTGAAAAAAGGACCTGCCAAAAGCACCCTGCTCAAAGTACGCGCGCAGCTGAAGGACCAGGAGGAACTGGTTAGCGTACAGCTGTTTTCCGCCCTGAAACACAGCGGTCACGAGGAGCTACAGCAGGTGCTCAACGCCTGGCTGACAGACATCAGCGTCTACGAAGAGGATACCGAAGAGACGCCGGGGGAATAAAAAAACCCGATTGCCTCTAGGGGGAAAGCAACCGGGCCACATAGAGTCTCTGGGGATTAGAGACTTGCTCAGTGCGGCCCATGGAGACAGGCCGCAATAGGGATGTAGCATGCGCTACGGAACTTATGACCGGGGCTTTTGGTAATAGTTCACAGGTTTGAAAAATATTTTCTCCCTGGGTGGGCCGCCGCATCCCGGGAAAGGGCGGCATTTGCCTTTTACCTCGAAAACGGTAAAACGAGTGAAGCAGGCCCTAATGGGCCTCATCCCAGTTATCCCCTACCCCGGCCTCGACCAGCAGCGGGACTGCCAGCTCGGCGGCGGCGGACATCAGGCGACAGACCTCGGCGCTGACCTCTTCCACCTCCCCGGCGGCGACTTCAAATACCAGTTCATCGTGCACCTGCATGATCATGCGGGCGTCTGCCTCACCGCGCTGCAGCCAGTCGTCTACCGTCAGCATGGCGCGCTTGATGATATCCGCCGCACTGCCCTGCATGGGGGCATTGATGGCGGTGCGCTCGGCGGCCTGCACGCGCATTTTGTTGCGTGCATTGATTTCCGGGAGATACAGGCGCCGGCCGAACAGGGTTTCCACGTAACCCTGCTCTTTGGCCAGGGCCCGGGTGCGGTCCATATAGTCCTGCACACCCGGATAGCGTTCAAAGTAGCGGTCTATGTACTGCTGCGCCTCGTTGCGACCCAGGTGTAGCTGTTTCGCCAGGCCGAAGGCGGACATGCCATAAATCAGGCCAAAGTTAATGGCCTTGGCTTTGCGCCGCTGGTCCCCGGAAACCTCCTCCAGGCCCACATCGAAAACCTCCGCCGCGGTTGCCCGGTGCACATCCTGCCCTTCGCGAAAGGCATGCAATAAGCCCTTGTCCCCCGACAGGTGGGCCATGATACGCAGCTCAATCTGGGAATAATCCGCCGCGACGATACGATAGCCATCGGGCGCAATAAACGCCTGGCGGATGCGCCTGCCCTCCTCCGTGCGGATGGGGATATTTTGCAGGTTGGGGTCTGAGGAGGACAGGCGACCGGTGGCGGTAACCGCCTGGTGGTAGGAAGTATGCACGCGCCCGGTGGCGGGATTGATCATCTCCGGCAGCTTGTCGGTATAGGTGGATTTGAGCTTGCTCAGGCTGCGGTATTCCAGCAATACCTTGGGCAGCGGGTAATCCAGCGCCAGTTCCGCCAGCACATCTTCCGCCGTGGAGGGCGCGCCCTTGGGTGTCTTCTTGATCACCGGCAGTTCCAGTTTCTGGAACAGGATCTCGCCCAGCTGTTTCGGTGAGCCCAGGTTAAATGGCTGGCCCGCCAGCTCGTGCGCCCTCTCCTGCAGCTGCGCCAGCCGCTTGCCCAGCTCATCGCTGTGTTGTCGCAGCAAGGTGCAGGACAGCAGGGCGCCGCGCCGCTCAATGCGCGACAGCACCGGCACCAGCGGCACCTCGATGTCGCTGAACACTGCACGCAGTCCGGGCTCCTGCTCCAGCCTGGGCCAGAGGGCCTGATGCAGGCGCAGGGTAACGTCGGCATCCTCCGCGGCATAGGGAGCCGCCTCCTCCACCTTGACCTGGTTGAAGGTCAGCTGTTTGGCGCCTTTGCCGGCAATGTCCTCGAAATGAATGGTCTTCTGGCCCAGGTATTTCAGCGCCAGGCTGTTCATGTCATGGCGCGTGGCCGTGGAATCCAGCACATAGGACTCAAGCATGGTGTCAAAAGCAATGCCGCGCAAGGTGATGCCGTGATTGGCCAGCACACTGGCGTCGTATTTCAGGTTCTGCCCCACCTTGGCCTGGCCTTCGTCCTCCAGCAGCGGGCGCAGCTGCTGCAATACCCCGGTGCGGTCCAGTTGCTGCGGCGCGCCCAGGTAATCATGCGCCAGCGGCACATAGGCAGCCTCCCCCGGCTCCACGGCAAAGGACACCCCCACAACCTGCGCTTCCATGTAGTTCAGGCTGGTGGTTTCGGTATCAAAGGCGAACAGCTCAGCACGGCGCAATCTCTGGATCCAGCTATCCAGGTCAGCTTGCGCGGTCACAATCTGCCAGTCAATTTCCACCGTCTGCGCAGGCTCGGTTTCGCCCCCCTCCAATAGCTCTTCCAGCCAGGAGCGAAACTCCATGCGCGTATACCAGTCCACCAGCGCATCCCGGTTGGGCTCGCCGTTGTGCAACTCCTCGGGCTTTAATGCCAGCTCGACATCGGTCTTGATCGTCGCCAGGGCATAGGACATATAGGCATTGTCTCTCTGCGCATCCAGCTTGGCTGCCATGGTCCTGGCACCGCGAAATTCCAGGTCTGCCACCCTGTCCAGGGCTGCATAAATATCGTCCAGGCCCCCCAGGCCCTGCAGCAGTGCCAGGGCGGTCTTCTCCCCTACCCCGGGCACCCCGGGAATGTTGTCGACCTTGTCGCCCACCAGGGCAAGGAGATCGATGATCAAGTGCGGACCGACACCAAATTTTTCCGCCACGCCGCCTTCATCCATCACCGTGTCCGTCATGGTGTTGACCAGGGTGGTGTGCCGATCGACCAGCTGGGCCATGTCCTTGTCACCGGTGGAAATCACCACGTCCCTGCCCTGGGCACTGGCCTGGCGCGCCAGGGTACCAATAACATCGTCCGCCTCCACCCCGGGCTCACAAATGAAGGGCAAACCCATGGCTTTAACAATCTCGTGGATAGGCTCTATCTGTTCGCGCAGTTCATCCGGCATGGGAGGCCGATTGGCCTTGTAGTCCGGAAACATGTCGTCGCGAAAGGTCTTGCCCTTGGCGTCGAATACCACCGCCACCGGGCTGTCGGGGTAGTCCTTGCACAGGCGGCGCAGCATATTGATAACACCCTTCACCGCACCGGTGGCCTGGCCTTTGGAATTGGTCAGTGGCGGCAGGGCGTGAAACGCGCGGTAAACATAGGAGGAGCCGTCCACCAGGACGATGGGAGCGGGATTATTCGACATAAGGTACTTCTTACCGGGGCAGCATTCAGGCTATAAAACGGGCCCCAAAAGCAGGGCCCACGCACAGCACGCATTAAAGCCCATACACCAACAAATTACCATGAGAGCGCGGTGGCCAGGCCCGGGAACGCAGGGCAGAGCCCTGCCGGAGAGTTAAATCCAAAATAGAACTTTGTGGTGCTGGCACCTTGGCCATACCCTTTGATGGGAGGCCACTGCAGGGCAACTGGCGTATAGCGTAGATAGCGAGACCCACCGTCATCAGGCCATGTTTGTTAGTGCCGTGTTTGTTAGTGCCAACTTACTTTAAGCGTGAGGGTTTAATGGTCATAGTCCCAAAGCGCGATGACCGAGCGATAGGTGATTTTCATTTTCGCGAGATCCAGCGGTGCTTTGAAAAAGCCGTGGTAATCTCCCATGGGATTAATAAGTACCACATTGGCACTATGGTCTACCAGATAGTTCTCATCCTGCCCCGGGACTTTACGGAAGGGCGTATTCAGCGCAGTGGCAAAGCGGTGGATATCCAGGAACTCGCCGGTGACCCCTATGAAGTCCGGATTGAAGTAGGGCACATAGCCAGCAAGCTGCTCCACCGTGTCCCGGGCCGGGTCCACAGAGACCAGCACCACCTGGGTATCCTCTGCCTCAGTGCCCACCAACTCGCCCATCAATTGGTTGAGGAAGGACATGGTGGTCGGGCAAATATCCGGGCAATAGGTAAAACCAAAGAATACCAGGCTCCAGCGGCCGGTGAAGCGCGCCTTGTCAAAAGGCTCTCCACGATGGTCAATCAATGCTATTTCGCCGAAATTTCGCGGTGTTTCAAGCAAATACAGCCCATTTATCTTCATTTCGGTCGCCGTCATTACCCGCGGCTGCTGTACCCGGTAGACGAACCCGGCCACAATCACGAAGATGAACAGCCCAATCACCAGTAGCGTGAGCTTGATACCACGCGACTGGCTGGGGCTGACCTTGTCATTCAGTATGCTCATAAGCCGGCCACCGGGAACAGGTAATGATCCACCAACATGACCACGAACAGGGCCATCAGGTAGGTAATCGAGTAGCGGAAGGTTTCCATGGGCGCATTGGGATTTTTGCCGCGCATCAGCTCCACAGCCCAGTAGAGAAAGCCGCCCCCCAGTACCACCGCGCCCACCAGGTATAAGGGGCCACTCATGCGAGTGGCGAATGGCAACAGGGTAATCAGGAACATAATAATGGTGTAAAGCAGGATATGCAGTTTGGTGAAAGCGACGCCGTGGGTTACCGGTAACATGGGGATATCCACCGCGGCATATTCCTCCCGGCGGTGAATCGCCAACGCCCAGAAGTGTGGGGGAGTCCAGGCAAAAATAATCAAAACCAGCAGCAGGGCGTGTCCGTGGATCTCGCCGGTTACCGCGGTCCAGCCCAGCAGCGGCGGAGCGGCGCCCGCCAGCCCGCCGATAACGATATTCTGCGGCGTGGCGCGCTTCAGGAACATGGTGTAGACAAAAGCATAACCAACCAGCGAGGCCAGGGTCAGCCACGCGGTCAATGGGTTTACCCAGATCAGCAGAATCGCCATGCCCAATCCACCGATCACCGCGGCGAAAATCGCTGCTTCGCGGGTGCTCAGGCGCCCCTGGGCTATGGGGCGCTTATAGGTGCGGGCCATGCGCTGGTCGATGCGCTGGTCCACCAGGTGATTGACCGCCGCAGCGGCACCCGCACAAAGCGCGATCCCCAGGTTACCCAGGATCAGCGCATTCAGGGGCACCATGCCCGGTACCGCCATGAACATGCCGATGGCGGAAGTCAGGATCATCAACAACACCACGTTGGGCTTGGTCAGCTCCTTGTAGTCGCGCCAACCGGCGCGCTCTGTCATTACTGCATCAACCATGGCGCTATTACTCACTGGAATTCTTCAGCAGGAATTTGAGGTCGGAAATAACGTCCTTGTAAGGAACCTCATCATTGTAGGACATCATCACCCAGCCGGCAGGATCAACCAGGTACCAGGTACTGGGGTCTTCCAGGTACTCACGAAACAGGGGTTGCAGCAGGGCGGGGGAGGCCGCAAGGCTGTTGACTCCGCGGTGTTCGCCCTCCAGCAGGTCAGCTACGGTGGGTGGGGCAGTGTGCTCATCACTGAGGCTGGCAACGCTCAGGCGGGTGTCTGCGGCGGCCACATCACCGACGTACAGGCGGCGCAGGCGACTGAAGCCCTTACCCATGGCCACGTGGATTTGCCGGGTAAGATACAGGCTGCGTTCACAGGAGTCAGTGCATTCTGCACCCGTATTGGGGACCAGCATGGTCCACCTGGGCTCCATGTCGGCGTAGCGGAACACATAGCCCTGGTCATCCCGCAACTCGACATCATCCAGCTGCCGTGGTGGCCGCACCAGGCTACCCCGGTTGGCGGTGCCCAGGGTGCCCACCAGGTCCAGCTCGCCACGCACCACGAAGTACCACAGCCAGGAGGCCGCCAGTATCATGGTCACCGGGATACCGGCTATCAGCAACAGCATCATGCGGTTTTTACGTATCTGGTCGATCTGTTCCATCTACTGTCCTTGCCTCCCCGTGCCGCGAAATAACTGCCATATATTGCTGCAGCGCAGAAAATAAAATATCCCCAGCACCGCCGCCATGCTGAACCACTGCACGGCGTAGCCCTGGTGTTTTTGCGGACTCACATTGATTACCTGCCAGTCCACTGTCAGCGCCCCGGGGGCGTCCGCATCGATGCGCACCACGTAGGGGAACACCTTTGGGCCCGCCAGTGCCTGTAAGGGGGGCGTCAGCTTGTCCATCTCTACCGCCTGTATCAACTTTGGCCAGCCCGGCTGCAACTGTTGTTCCTGCAGCAGGTAAGGGGAGCCCGGCGCCACGTAGACATGGCCGGTGACCGCAACCGGCCCATTTACCGCCGGGACATCCGGTTTGGTCAGCCTGGCCGGGTCACCAGCAATCCAGCCCCGGTTCACCAGCACCGTTCCCGCATCACCCTCCAGAGTCATGATAGCGAGCACCTGGTAACCGAAGCGGCGGTTGTGGGTACGGTTATCCAGCAGAAAATACTCCCCGTCCCGGAAACTGCCCCGCAACTGAACCGGCAGGTAGGCCTGTTCCTGCCCCGGCTTATCCCACAGCTGATGCAGCGGGGCAGGGGGCCTGGCCTGGCGCAGCTCAAATGCTGTGGCCAGTGCCTCCTTCTCCCCGGCACGCTGCAGTTGCCAGAATCCCAACCCGGTCATCAGCGGCACCAGCAGCAGCGTAAACAGCGTAATGCGCCATTCCGGATCGAACTTGAATCCCAGCCCGGCTGCCGCCATGCTATGCTGATCCGCCCCACCCGATCAGGAGGGGTTCAAGTTGCGCTACTGTGCCTGAGGAGATAATCATTGTTAAAAGCTGCGATAGTAATATTGTTACTGGCACTGGTAGCCAGCCTGGGAAGCGGGTTCTATTTTCTGATGTTGGACCAGGGGGACAAAACCAAGCGCCGCACAATGCACTCCCTGGGCGTCAGGGTAACCCTGGCGGCCGCCCTGCTGGCACTGATCACCTACGGCGTTGCCAGCGGCCAGTTGGGCCACCGCAACCCCTGGGATGCGGGACCTAACCCACAGCCACCCCAGGGCTCCTCGTCTGACTAAACGTCTTTACAGGATATAGACGAACAGGAACAGGAACACCCATACCACGTCTACAAAGTGCCAGTACCAGCTGGACGCTTCAAAGCCGAAGTGGTCGTCGGCCGTAAACTGGCCGCCCATTACCGAGCGCAGCAACTGGATCAGCAGCATGGTCATGCCCATAAACACGTGAAACCCGTGGAAGCCGGTCAGCATAAAGAACGTTGAGCCATAAACGCCGGCTTTCAGGGTCAGGCCGAAATGCGCGTAGGCCTCATAGTATTCATAAACCTGCACCACCAGGAAGATCATGCCCAGGGCTACGGTAATGCCCAGCCACAGGTTGAATTTCTTCTTGTTGCCATCCAGGATGCCCATGTGGGCAATGTGGCAGGTGAAACTCGAGGTCAGCAGGATGATGGTATTCCACAAGGGCAACCACATGTACCAGGCTTTGGCGTCGGCAAAGGCCATGCTGGTGTGAGGGCTGACGAACGTGCCATTGTTGGCGATAGGCTGCGCCGCGGCACCACCTATCGCTTCCTGCGGTGTCTGCATCATCGGCCAGGCAAACTCGAACCCTTCCCACAACAGGCCATTCATGCGGCCGCCGTCGCCCTCGCCCCCCAGCCAGGGGCCGGATAGGGCGCGCACGTAAAACAGCACGCCAAAGAAGGCGAAAAAGAACATTACCTCGGAAAATATGAACCAGAACATACCCAGCACATAGGATTTCTTCATCTGGGCGCTGTTCATGCCCGCGATATTTTCCTTGATAGCCGTACGGAACCAGGCAAATAAGGTAGCAATGAAGAAGAACAGACCCATCAGGAAAATCGACCAGGAGCTGGTGCTCTTTTCGGGGTCACCAAAGGTCATGTCGTTCATGATGCTGGCAGCGCCATAGATACTCAGGATCAGGCCGATAGTGGCGAACACGGCCATCTTGCTCTTATCCGGTACGTAATACTTTTCGTACTCTGTGGAAGTCTGACTAGTCATTTTTTTCTCCGTTTATATAACGCAGGTCCCCCCGACCTGCGCTTCAGCGAGCGGCTACCGCGCCACTCGCCATATCTGTTACATCAAATATCGTGTAGGACAGGGTAATAGTCTTGATGTCCCTGGGCAGATCCTGGTCGATAATAAACTGCAGTGGCATATCCGCCGATGCTTGCCCCTCCAGGGGCTGCTGGTTAAAGCAGAAACACTCGGTCTTGTGGAAGTACTCGGCGGCCCGGGCGGGTGATACGCTGGGAATCGCCTGCGCCACCATGGCCCTGGGCAGTGGATTGCGGGCATAAAACACCGTGTCATTCACCGCGCCAGGGTGCACCTTCATGGCCGTGGTACTGGGCCCAAACTCCCAGGGCATGCCCTCGTTGTTGGTCGCCACAAACTGCACTGTTACCACGCGACTTTCATCGATTTCGGCCTGCACCGAGGTGTACGCCTGGCCACTGGTCTTGCCATTGATACCCAGCGCGTCACACAGCACATCGTACAGCGGCACCATCACCACAAAAACAAACGCAAACATGCCCACCGCAACCGTCACCAGCTTGATGACGGTATCGATGGTAGGGTTGGCACTTACTCGGATCACCGGAAACTACTCTCTCAAGAGTGCGCGTGGGCCGGATCGATCTTCGGCGGCGTCTCGAAGGTATGGTAGGGCGCCGGCGTGGGCACCGTCCACTCAAGTCCTTCCGCACCGTCCCACACTTTCTCATCACTGACCGGCGTACCGGAAACAATGGTGGCAATCACGTTGTACAGGAACATGATCTGCGAAGCGCCGTAAATGAAGGCACCGATGCTGGACATCATATTGAAGTCAGCAAACTGCAGGGCGTAGTCCGGTATACGACGCGGCATCCCCGCCAGGCCCACAAAATGCTGCGGGAAGAAGGCCAGGTTAAAGCCCACGAAAGAGATCCAGAAGTGGGTCTTGCCCATGGTCTCGTTGTACATTTTGCCGCACCACTTGGGCAGCCAGAAGTACACCGCCGCCGTCATGGAGAATACCGCTCCCGCCACCATCACATAGTGAAAGTGGGCAACCACGAAGTAGCTGTCGTGGTACTGGAAGTCAGCGGGCGCGATAGACAGCATCAACCCGGTGAAGCCGCCGATGGTGAACAGCACCAGGAAACCGATGCTGAACAGCATGGGCGTCTCGAAAGACAGGGCGCCGCGCCACATGGTGGAGATCCAGTTAAACACTTTCACCCCGGTAGGCACCGCTATGAGCATGGTGGCGTACATGAAGAACAATTCACCTGCCACCGGCATACCCACCGTATACATATGGTGTGCCCATACGATAAACGAGAGGAAGGCGATGGAAGCCGTCGCATAGACCATGGAGTCATAACCAAACAAGGGCTTGCGGGAAAATGCAGGGATGATCTGGGACACAACACCGAAAGCCGGCAGAATGATGATGTATACCTCGGGGTGACCGAAGAACCAGAACACGTGCTGGAACAGTACGGGATCACCACCACCAGCGGCTGAGAAGAAGCTGGTGCCGAAGTGGATGTCCATCAACATCATGGTCACCGCACCGGCCAGTACCGGCATGACCGCCACCAGCAAAAAGGCGGTAATCAGCCAGGTCCACACGAATAGCGGCATCTTCATATAGGTCATACCGGGGGCGCGCATATTCATCACCGTGGCGATGATATTAATGGAACCCATGATGGATGACAGACCCAGTACGTGCACTGAGAAGATAAAGAAGGTCACCGACGGCGGAGCGTAAGTGGTGGAGAGCGGGGCATAGAACGTCCAGCCAAAAGCCGGTGCGCCACCTTCCATGAACAGGGTGGAGGCCAGTAACAGGAACGTCGGGGGTAAAATCCAGAAGCTCCAGTTGTTCATCCGTGGCAGCGCCATATCCGGCGCCCCGATCATCATCGGGATCAGCCAGTTGGCCAAGCCTACAAATGAGGGCATGATCGCCCCGAATACCATGACCAGGCCGTGCAGGGTAGTCATCTGGTTGAAGAACGCCGGCTCTACCAGCTGCATACCGGGCTGGAACAGCTCTGCCCGGATAATCATGGCAAAAGCCCCGCCCAGAATGAACATGGCAAAGGAGAACCACAGGTACATGGTTCCTATGTCTTTATGGTTGGTGGTAAAAAGCCACCGGCCCAGGCCCTTGGCAGGACCGTGATGATGATCGCCCATCGTTAACTCCTCCAATTAGCCTTTCTTGTGATTGTAAACATCAATGGGCTGCACCATATCGCCCATGTTATTACCGAAAGCATTGCGCTGGTAGGTGATGACAGCCGCCATATCGACGTCGTTCATCTGGCCGCCAAAGGCCTGCATCGCAGTACCGGGAACGCCATTGATGCCAATCTCCAGGTGCCCACCCAGGTCACCGGTGGCGACCGCGCTCTGGGCAATCGCGTTACCCAGGCCGCCCTCGCCATTGGCGCCATGACAGGCCAGGCAGGAGCGGTCATAAACTGACTTGCCGCGCTCCATCAATTGATCCAGGGTGAAAGTCTGTGCCATCAGTTCCTTGATCTCAGCGGCTTCCGCCTGCTTGCCGGACAACCATTCATCGTATTCGGCCTGGCTTACCACATTGACCACAATCGGCATGAAGCCGTGGTCCTTGCCACACAGCTCGGCGCACTGGCCGCGATAAATGCCTTCCTGGCTGGTGCGAGTCCAGGCTTCATTAATAAAGCCGGGGATGGCGTCCTTTTTAACCGCCAGATCCGGCACCCACCAGGAGTGGATCACGTCGTTGGCGGTCACCAGGAAACGCACCTTGGTGTCTTTGGGCAGAACCAAAGGCTCGTCCACTTCCAACAGGTAGTGCTCGCCTTTGCTCGCGGTGTTGTAAATTTCGTTTTGGGGGGTGCGCAAGTTACTGAAAAATGTGACATTTTCGCCATTTTCGTCCAGGTACTCGTACTTCCACTTCCACTGGTACCCGGTAATGAGGACGTCCATATCGGCATCATCATTGTCGTAGATATTGAGCAGGGTGGAGGTCGCTGGAACCGCCATGCCAATCAATATAAAGAAGGGCACAATCGTCCAGGCAATTTCCACCTTGGTGCTTTCGTGGAAGGTCGCGGGCACTACGCCCTTCGACTTGCGATGGTAGATGATGGAATAAAACATCACACCAAAAACACCGGCGCCTATGATTGTACAGATCCACAATATGATCATGTGCAAGTCATAAATTTCCTTGCCCACTTCTGTCACGCCCGGTCTCATGTTGACCTGGCTGACTTCTGCGCCAGCTGCCAGGGCAACCGCACTCATCAGCATCAGCACAGGACCAAGCGCGAGCCTGAAAAGCCGCTTCGCTTCAAAACACATTTCCCGTGTCTCCATATAGTAAAAGTAATCCCCCCAGCCGGCTCTAATTGTTGTTGACGCCTCGCCCCGGTAGGCCGGGAACGCACACCCTTCCCGGACTGGCCACGGGGGCCTGCGGGAACAGCGCAATAACGGCATGAACTTGCCAACTGACTTCAATTTACCGTCAGTGCGTCAATAGGTCGCACCGATAAACCGCGGCGATTATAGCGAAACTGTGGGCCAAAGCCTACAAAGATGCGGCATTTGTAGGGACTTAGCCGACAGGCGCAGGGTATAGTCCACCACAGCAGGCCAATCTGAGCCCAATATATGCTCAAAATAAATCGGCTGGACCACAAGATATGGGGTATCGCCTGGCCGGCTATCCTCTCTAATATTTCTGTGCCCCTGCTCGGCCTGGTCGACGCCGCAATCCTCGGGCACCTGGGGACTACGCACTATCTTGGTGCCGTCGCACTGGGCAGCGCGCTGCTGTCCTTTCTCTACTGGGGTTTCGGCTTCCTGCGCATGGGCACCACCGGTCTGGTAGCCAAAGCCACTGGAGCTGGAAAGGATGAGCGCGCCCTTCTGGTACTGGCGAGATCCGCAGTACTTGCTATCGGTCTGGCGGCACTCGTCATCCTGCTGCACCCTTTGTGGCTACACGCCGGCTTCACGTTGATGGCGCCCCGGGAGGAACTGTTACCCCTGGCAAACAGCTACGCCAGTATCCGCATCGCCAGCGCACCAGCGGTACTGCTCACCTATACCGTGGTGGGTTGGTTCATCGGTCGCCAGAACACGCGCTGGCCAATGCTGATCATGGTCAGCACCAATGTCGTCAATATTGTCCTCGATGTGCTGTTCATCATCGGCCTGGGACTCAACAGCGACGGCGCGGCAATGGCCACTGTGGTGGCGGAGTACCTGGGCTGCGCCCTGGCGTTATGGGCGGTGTGGCGCACCCTGCCAAGGCGGCCGGGCCGCGATCTGTATCGGCAGCTGCTCTCCCCCGGGCCTTATGGGGTGCTGTTGCGCAGCAACCGCGACCTGTTTCTGCGCACCGTGACACTGTTGCTGTGTTTCGCTTTTTTTACCGCCATGGGAGACAAGCTGGGTAGCGACACCCTGGCGGCCAACAGCATCATGCTGCAGCTGCTGCTGCTGGCAGCTTTTGCCCTGGACGGGTTTGCCTTCGCCGCGGAGGGTCTCACCGGCAACAGCCTGGGCGCCCGGGACCTGCAGGGCTTCTATGCTGCTACCCGGCGCTGTGCCATGTGGTGCGCGCTCAGTGCAGCATTAATAGCGCTGTTGTTCACGCTACTACACGTACCGCTGTTCGCACTGATGACCAACATACCCGAGGTGCGCGCCTTGATGCTGCAACAGCGCGGCTGGCTGTTAGTGCTGCCGCTGGTTGCAGCGCCCAGCTACCTGCTAGACGGCGTCTTCATTGGCAGCGCGGAAACGCGCTACATGATGATAACCATGTTGTTCAGTGCACTGGGTGTATACCTGCCCCTGTGGTTCTTCACCCAGGCGTGGGGTAACTACGGCCTGTGGCTGGCTTTCACTGCATTTAATGCCGCCCGGGGGGCCACGCTGTATTACTGCTATCGACGTCTCAGCAATAAAAATAGCTGGTTGCGCGAGGAGGGTGCACACAAGAGTGCAGACCAGGGCCTGGAGACCGGCACTAGCTAATCGGGCGGAATGTACTAGCCTGAATGATACCTTCGAGGGATGTCCTCAGCACCGGAGGGATCGTGGCCACACCGGGTATCAGGGAGACTATCAACGCCGCTCTCGCGCAAGAGAGCGCCACCGGCTTGCTGCGCCAGCGAGTGGCGCAACAGTTGCCGGAATTGCGCGAAAAACTGGTGCTACCCGAACAGGAACCGGTGAATGCACTGATGGCATTTATCACTGATTACGTGGAAAGCGTGCCAGGATGCCTCAGCCTGGTGACCGCGGTAAGCAAAAAACTGGGCTTCTACGACTACGCCGCGCCTTTCCTGCACATGGCGGAAGATTATTTCCTGCAACCACCCGAGGAGCTCCCGGGCGATGGCGGCCTGGAGGCACTGCTTGACGAGGCCTTTCTGGCGCACCGCCTGCTGGAGGAGGTAAACGACCACCACATCCGGCACATGCAGCGCCCGCTGTTGCCCATCGATATGACAGAGGCCAATATCATCGTACATCACCTGCTGGGAGACAGCTTTGCCACGCGCCTGGAGCAGCTGGTGCAATTCACCGCAGCACAGCTGCTGGAACGGGAGCATGTATGGGAAAACGTGCGCGCATTGCGCGGGCGGGAAACACCAACATCGCCCGTGGTGTGCAGCGAAAGCCTGACCGGGTCACCGCAGCAGATACGCCTGCGGCTGGCTTCCTGAGCGGGACCTCAGCGGTTCTTTTCAGCCGGGTCAATCAGGGTAACCGGCTCGGCCGGCGTCTCCACCCTGCGCGCAGCGGGACGGCTGACGCGGGTTTGGACTTCTACTACAGGCCCGGCTTTATCAGGCTCGTTACCCGGCCGAACCTCTGTAAAGTCACAGGACACGCACTCGCGCTGGTCGGTGTCGAGATTGACTATGATTTTATCCATCAAGCCACAGCGCGGACACACTGCGCCGGCAATAAAGCGCTGCCTGCTGGCACTGTCATTCATACAACTCTCCAGGGCCCCTGCCAGGGGCGAAAAAATCGGTCAATGCGCCACCTGACGCGGTGCAGTAAACTGCCTATTATAGCAACACTCCCTGATCAGGATCAGCCAACCCATGTCGCACTTCACCTCTTCCAGCCTGCGCTCCTTCGGCGGTAACACACCCAGGCTGGGCCAGCGCGTGCTGATCGATCCCAGCGCCGTCGTCCTGGGTGATGTTGAGCTGGGAGACGATGTCTCCGTCTGGCCCCAGGCGGCCATTCGCGGCGACATGCATCGCATACGAGTGGGCGCCCGCAGCAGCGTACAGGACGGCTGCGTGCTGCATATCACCCATGCCGGGCCCTTCAACCCGGACGGCTGGCCGCTGGAAATCGGCTGCGACGTCACCATTGGGCACCATGCCACACTGCATGGCTGCACCATAGGAGACAGGGTACTGGTGGGTATGGGAGCCACCGTGATGGATGGCGCTGTGGTGGAAGACGATGTGGTGATTGCCGCCGGTGCCCTGGTACCACCGGGCAAGCGCCTGCGCAGTGGCTACCTGTATACGGGCTGCCCCGCCAGAGAGACCCGCGCGCTGAGCGAGGGGGAAATGTCCTACTTCACCTACAGCGCCAGCAACTATGTCGCACTGAAAGACAGGCACATCACCGAGCTGGAAGGCTGAACTTCGCGCAAGAGACCGCTAGGCGGCCTGCATCGCCTCCCGCAACTGGTTGATAACCGGGCGGGTTTCCGGTCTTTGCCGACGCCAGATGTAAAAGGACTGAGCCGCCTGCTCCACCAGCATGCCCAGGCCGTCCGATACCGCCCAGGCCGCATGGTGCGCGGCCCAGAGCATGAAGGGAGTGGGCTGCGACCCATAGACCATATCGTAACAACAGCTGCGTTCCGTGAGCAGCGAGCTGGGCAGGTCCGGCATTTCGCCCACCAGGCCCGCGCTGGTAGCGTTGATTATCAGGTCAAACTGGCGCTCACCTATCAATTCATAGCCGCCGCCCTGCAGCGGAAAGATATCGGCAAACTCTTCGGCCAGTTGCACCGCCCGCTGGGCCGTGCGGTTGACCACCAACAACTCCCGCGGGCGTTCACGCAGCAGTGGCTCCAGGACACCGCGCACCGCACCCCCCGCTCCCAGTATCAGGATGCGCAAGCCCTGAATCGCCCATCCCAGGTTGGCTACCATGTCGCGCACCAGGCCAATACCGTCGGTGTTATCTCCCTCAATAGTACCGTCGTCCGTCAGGGACAGGGTATTCACCGCACCAGCGCGCGTGGCACATTCACTGAGGCGATGGGCGAAGTCATACGCATCGCGCTTGAAAGGAGCGGTGATGTTCAATCCCAGGCCGCCCTCGGCAAAAAAATTGCCCGCCGCCCTGGCAAAACCATCCAGCTCAACGCGCACCGCCCGGTAATGCATGGACTGCCCGCACTGCTGCGCGAAGATGCTGTGAATCAGTGGCGACTTGCTTTGCTTGATGGGGTTGCCGAATACCGCGTATTTATCTATTTCACTCATTGTCCGGTGCGCTCCCGCTATTTTTCGTTCAGCCAATCCCGGTCACGCAGGTAATACTCCGTCAGCTCAGCCTCGGCCGATCCCGCTGCAGGGTGATAGTCGTATTCCCAGCGCACCAGCGGCGGCAGGGACATCAAAATCGCCTCGGTGCGGCCGTCGGACTGCAATCCAAACAGCGTGCCCCTGTCAAACACCAGGTTAAACTCGACGTAGCGGCCCCGGCGATACAGCTGGAACTGTCGCTCGCGCTCGCCGTAGGGAATATCCTTACGGCACTGCACAATAGGCCTGTAGGCACGAATGAAGGAGTCGCCAACAGACTGCATAAAGGCGAAGCTGGTAGCGAAATCCCACTCGTTGAGATCATCGAAAAACAGACCGCCTATACCCCGCGGCTCCTGGCGATGCTTGAGGTAAAAGTACTCATCACACCAGGCTTTAAAGCGGGGATAGACCTCCGGGCCAAAAGGCGCACAGGCCGCGTTGGCCTGCTCGTGCCAACTGACACAGTCCTCGTGATTACCGTAATAGGGTGTCAGGTCATAACCACCGCCAAACCACCAGATGGGCTCCTCACCCTCTTTTTCCGCAACAAACAGGCGCACATTGGCATGGGAGGTTGGCACATAGGGGTTGCGCGGGTGGATGACCAGGGAAACGCCCATGGCCTGGTAACTGCGCCCGGCCAGCTCGGGGCGCGAGGCGCTGGCAGAAGGCGGCAGGTTTGCGCCCATTACATGGGAAAAGTTTACCCCGGCCTTCTCGAACACCTCACCTTCGGCCAATACCCGGCTGCGACCGCCCCCGCCCTCGGGACGCTGCCATTCATCAGTGATAAAGCCTTTGCCCCCATCTTCCGCGGCGAGTTCACCACAGATGTTGTCCTGCAACTGTAAAAGATAGGTTTTGACCTGTTCAATCTGCATGATTCGCGTTCCGCATCCGGTTATGGCGCCGCATTATACGCGCCCAGCGCGGGCCGGGGTAACCAACTAGACGCGAATTATCTGGCCGCTGGCCAGGTCTCGGATAACGGTTGGCCTGCCGGCAGTGCCCGTATGACCGGGCAGCATGGCCTCCAGCGACGCGCCAAAATAACGCTGCACCTGGAACATCGCCCGTGCAGGCTGTGCACCGCCCGGGTTGGCGGAGGTGGAGACCAGCGCCCCGCCCCAGGCGCTGCAAAGGCTGCTCAACACCGGGTGGGCAGTCACCCTGACCGCAACGGTAGGATGGGCACCGTGAATCCAGGGCGGTATCCGGTCGCTGTGCGGCACCAGCCAGGTAGCGGGGCCAGGCCAGCTGGCCGCCAACTGCTCGCGTTGTTGTGCCGGCAGGTCACTCAGTAAAAATTCCAGCTGGCTGACACTTGATGCGACCAGTATCAGCCCTTTGCTCACAGGGCGCTGCTTGAGTTGCAGCAGGCGCCCCACCGCAAGCGAATCGTAGGGATCACAACTCAGCCCCCAGACCGCCTCCGTGGGACAGGCCACTACACCGGAGCAGCGCATAGCCTGCAGCGCCGCGCTCAGGCGCAGGGAGCTGGGGGAAAAGCCCATGGTCAGCCCTTGAGCGATTCCTGCAGCGCGGCATCCTTGGCATAAATCTGCTCGGCATTTGCGGCGCGCTCATCGCGCAGCTTCTGCCCCAGCGCAGCGTCAGACACTGACAGGATCTGCGCCGCGAGGTAGGCCGCGTTCTTGGCACCGGCCTTGCCGATAGCCACGCTGGCAACGGGAATGCCCGCCGGCATCTGCACTGTGGACAGCAACGCGTCCAGGCCATCCATCGACGCGTTCATGGGCACGCCAATAACCGGGCGCACCGTGGTTGCGGAAACGGCACCCGCAAGATGCGCCGCCATACCCGCAGCGGCGATAAAGACGCCGCAGCCGCGCTGTTCGGCATCCTGCACAAAGTTCTTGGTCACCTCAGGGGTGCGGTGCGCTGAGGTAATACGCGCTTCGAACGTGATATCAAAAGAGCGCAATACCTCGAAACAGGCCTCCATCACCGGCAGGTCGGAATCAGATCCCATCACAATCGCCACAAACGGCTTGCTCATCAGTTTTCTCCATAGCAGATTGGCGACTCGGGCAACGAGCCGATAAAAGAGCGCGAAATTTAACCAACTCACACGGTCTTGGCAAGCCATAACTCACGCTAGCAACGTATGTAGCCACCCGGACAACGCTGCACCAGGCCCATCAGTTCCAACTCGGACAACTGCACCAGCAACTGCTCAATCGACATATTTGCATCCGCCGCCAGCTGGTCGACACTGGAGGCCTCAAAGCCAACCAGCTCCAGGATGGCCAATACCGCCGCGTAGTCCGGCGCAGCCTGCCCGGTTACCCCCGCCGGACCATCCAGCTGCTTGTACGCAGCATACAGGGGCCCCAGCTCTTCCAGGATATCCTGCGGCGCGCGCACCATTTTCGCCCCGTCGCGCAACAGTTGCAGACAACCCTCGCCACCCCGGTGCAGCATCGACCATGGCAGGGCAAATACCTCACGGCCCTGTTCCACTGCTGCATTCGCCGTTATCAGTGAACCACTGGGCAGCGCCGCTTCTACCACCACCACGCCCAGGGAAAGGCCGGAGATTATGCGGTTGCGCTGGGGAAAGTTGTGGGGCCGGGGAGGCGTGCCCGGGGGGAACTCGGTTACCAGGCAGCCGTTGGCCTGCAGCTGGTCGGCCAGGTCCCGGTGCCGCAGGGGGTAGATGAGATCTATGCCGGTGGCCATTACCGCGATACTTTTGCCATTGGCAGCCAGGGCGCCACGATGAGCTGCGCCATCCACCCCCAAGGCCAGGCCAGAACAGACCAGCAAGCCCGCGGCAGTAAGTTGTCCCGCCAGGTCGTGCGCTGCCCGCAGGCCCGCGGCGCTGGCTCGACGACTGCCCACCATAGCGACCTGGGGCTCACGCAACAGCGAGATATCACCAAGCGCATAAAGCAGGGCAGGGGGGTCGGGTATCAGGCGCAGTAGTGGCGGATAGCGCTCATCGTCAATGGCGAGGGTTTGCACCCCCATGGCGGCAAGGGCTGGATCCAGCCCGGTATCTGCAACATTCATACATCGTCCTTGACGTTATGCCTGCTGTTGATGGTTGATGTTGGCGCCCGCAGGCCCCAACGGCGGTCGTCACATCCTGTGGCGACCTGCTATTGCATCAGGGGTTCTTCACCTTGTCCATAATCTTAAGTGGCCGACTGGATTTCAGCACAATGGCGTAGCTGGCCTTTTCAAAGGCCTCGAAGACCATAGCCAGCCCGGCCTTGGTGTCTGGCAGTTGCACATTTTCCTGGGCCTGCTTGTCGAATACCCGCTCTCCCGACTGGTACACAGCCAGTATCTGGCCAATCTCCAGTCCATCGCGCTTGCCCCTGTTAAGCACCACAATATCCATGGTACCAATCTGGCTGACCCCACCGTCCACCGCGATCATAAAGCCGTCTTCAATGGTGACCTCCGGCGCGCGCGGGTGAAAAGTGGCATCGATGATGCGCTCAACAATAGGCAGCAGGCGGTCGCTATGACGGACCTCCTCGGTGATCCGGGTGACCTCCAGCTCGGTAATTTCGTCGTCGTTGGCGCTAAGCAGTTTGGCATTGCCGATTTCCTGGGCCTGGTAGCCCAGCACTTCCTCTGTAAGCGGATCCACATAGGCTTCACCCGGGCGGAAAATCCCGTAGGCCCGCTCCCCGTCAGGGAAATAACCGCGACCGAATACCCGGTCTCCGGGTGCGCTCAGCAGATTGTCACGGTCACCGGCGACGATATAGGCGGAGTCATTCAGGTCCTGCGCATCCATGATCCGGTGGCGCTTCAGGAACGCCCCAATCTGATCCAGCGGGATAATGGGAATAGCCAGGTCCAGCGGACTGACGCGCATGGTGGGTGTCAATTTTACGTCGCGTCCACGACGTACGCCCAGGCGGGGCCGACCGTCTACCCAGGTCAGGTAGAGCTCGTCCCCCGGGAAAATCAGGTGGGGGTTGTCTATCTGTGGGTTAACATCCCACAATTCCGGCCATAGCCATGGCTGCTTGAGGTACATGCCGGATATGCCCCAGAGCGTATCGCCTTTCTTGACGATATAGGTTTCTGGCACATTGTCGTTAAGTTCCACTGCCGCATGCAGCCATCCACTGAACAGTAGTGACAATAGCAATAGGCAAACCGAGAGTGACCTTGTTTTCATTTTTCCGTCCCTGCGTGGTCTTTGTTATTATCTGCTAGCTATACGCAATATAGCAGATCTGCTTCAGTGGCCCCCAAACTGCAGCCCATCAGCGCCCCTTGACCCTTCCCCGTCACCGGCACATCAGCAGAGAAACCAGACGATTCCCGCCGCGACTGCCGCCAAACTGGGCACCCCTTTAATACTGGTAGTATAATATCTACAGTTTGCTGCCGCGAATTATCGCTGGCAAGCCCTAATGTTATTAATTCACGCAGGCGGCAATCCCCCTCCAGGCGATACACTGAGCACCTTTTACCATGGCAGTACTCGAAATCCTCGAATTTCCGGACCCGCGCTTACGCACCCGCGCCAAGCCGGTGGCGCTGGTTACCGATGACACCCGTAACCTGGTCGACGACATGTTTGAAACCATGTATGCGGCGCCCGGCATCGGTCTTGCGGCGACTCAGGTCAACGTGCATGAACGGCTGCTGGTCATCGATATTTCCGAGGACCGCAGTGATCCCCAGGTGTTCATCAACCCGGAAGTCACCGTGATTGACCCGGAGCTGGGTGAATACGATGAGGGTTGCCTTTCTGTCCCGGGCTTTTACGAGACGGTAAACCGCCCCCAGCAGGTCCGGGTTACCGCACTGGATCGCGATGGAAAATCCTTCACCCGCGAGCTGGAAGGCCTGCTGGCCATCTGCCTGCAACACGAAATTGACCACCTGGACGGCAAGCTGTTCGTCGATTACCTGTCGCCACTGAAGCGCACCCGTATCCGCAAGAAGCTGGAAAAAATCCAGCGCCAGCGGGACTGAGGCGGGTGGCAAACTCTTCCCTGCGCATTCTATTCGCCGGCACGCCTGACTTCGCAGCTTTACATTTAAAGTCTTTGATTGATAGTAAGCACTCACTTGTAGGCGTCTATACCCAACCTGACAGGCCCGCGGGCCGGGGTAAAAAATTGACCGCCAGCCCGGTCAAACAGCTGGCACTGAAGACGAAACTCCCCCTCTACCAGCCAGCCTCGCTGAAAGGGGCAGACGAGCAGCAGCAACTCGCAAAGCTACAGGCCGACGTGATGGTGGTCGTGGCCTACGGACTTATCCTGCCCCAGGCAGTGCTGGATATGCCACGCCTGGGCTGCCTGAATGTACACGCTTCATTACTGCCTCGCTGGCGCGGTGCGGCGCCGATCCAGCGGGCCATAGAGGCCGGGGACCAGCAATCCGGTATTACCATAATGCAGATGGACGCCGGCCTGGATACTGGCGATATGCTGGCATCTGCCAGTTGCCCCATCCGCGGCGATACCACTGCCGCCAGCCTGCACGATGAACTGGCGGCGCTGGGCACACCCCTGCTGCTGCAAGTGCTGTCAGGTCTCCAGGCCCACCAGCAGGGGGCCCGGCAGCAGGATGATTCGCTGGCCACCTACGCCAGCAAGATTCAAAAACAGGAAGCCGAAATCGACTGGCAGCAGGATGCACTGACGCTGGATCGACGCATTCGCGCCTTTAATCCCTTCCCCGTCTGTTTCAGCACACTGGGGGGAGAGCGGGTAAAGCTCTGGCAGGCGCAACCGGTCGCCGGTGAAGCCGCGGACCAGGGCCGTGCCGGCACTATCATCAGCGCGAGCCGCGACGGCATAGCGGTGAGCTGTGGCAGCGGTGGCCTGAATATCCTCAAGCTGCAACTGCCCGGAGGCAAGCCCCTGAGCGCTGAACAGGTGCTCAATGCCCGACGGGAACAGTTCGCACCGGGTCAACAGTTCGAGACAACGCTTCGAGACAAGCCGTGAAGGCCGTCGACGTTCGCGCGACAGCCGCCCTGGTGCTGGCCGAGGTTATGGCTGGCAAATCCCTCAACCAGGCGCTGCCAACGGCGCTGGAAAAGGTCAGCGAGCGCGATCGTGGTCTGTTGCAACAACTGTGTTACGGCACCTTACGGCACCAACCGCGACTCCAGGCATTGCTGGACATGATGCTGGACAAACCGCTGCGGGAAAAGGATAGAGACGTGCAGGGCCTGTTGCTGTGCGGCCTTTATCAGTTGGAGGGCATGCGCATACCTGACCACGCGGCCGTCTCCGCTACCGTTGCCGCCACCCGCGCATTGAAAAAGCCCTGGGCAAAGGGCATGA
>Ga0316191_10000527_pt1 | contig 24931 bp, 21 predicted proteins | sample Eddworburr2cm_MG_FD_204928 | JGI IMG/M metagenome (GOLD analysis project Ga0316191, IMG submission 204928) | Coastal sediment microbial communities from Maine, United States - Eddy worm burrow 2 cm | ecosystem: Environmental > Aquatic > Marine > Coastal > Sediment | place: USA: Maine... | reverse complement strand
GGCGCGACGGACGGTAGGCCGCGACTTGCCGGCAGAGCTCGGATCCGATGCTGCCCCCAGCACCGGTAATCATGACCGGCTGGCCCCGGACGACTTCCGTGACGGCTTTGGAATCGAGTTGAACCTGATCACGACGCAGGAGGTCCTCGATGGCTACGTCGCGGATGCGGGAGAGGTTCACACGTCCGCCGACGATCTGATACGTCCCGGGAACGATCTTCGTCGCGAGACCGGCCTCCGAGCATCGTTCGGTGATGCGTCGAATGGAGGCGCCGGACGCATTGGAAATCGTGATCAGCGCCTGCTTCGCATCGAAGCGCTGCGCCAGACGTTCGAGATCGGCCGTAGTGCCCATGACCTTGATGCCGTGGATCACGGCGCCCTGTTTGATCGGGTCGTCGTCGACGAATGCAACCGGGAGCATGCCGAGGTCGGGGCGGCGCGACAGCTCCTGGGCCACGATCACGCCGCCCTGGCCAGCACCCACGAGGAGGGTCGGCGCGAGCAAGTCGCCGCGGCGCCCGTGCTTCTTCGACGCCGTCCGTTCACCCAGCAGCCGGCGTAAGGCGCGAACTCCGGCGAGACCCAGGAACGCCAACAGGAAATCGCCGAGCAGAACCCCGAGCGGCACGATGCCATACCGTACGAACGGGAAGCGCTCGACCAGCATCGGGCTCACGAACCGAAGGGAGACGAGGACCGCCGAAGCCGAAGCCACGGCCACCAGGATGCGCACGGCATCTCGGAGGCTGATGAACCGCCAGGAGAAACGGGTGATCCCAAAGGCCGAAAGGAACGCGTATTGGAGCAGCACCACGTAGGGCAGCACGAACGCCAACTTGCGGAACATGCTTGGAGGGACGCTCCAATCGAAGCGAACGAGCGTCGCGAGCGCGAACGCCAGCATGAGGACCAGGATGTCGATCAGAAACTGGGTGGTACGGTTCTTCAGGCGGCTCATGGCGCTTTGCTCCCGAGCACGGTGCGCTGATACCAGCCCCAGAACGCCTCGACTCCCTGTTCGACGGTGACCGACGGCGCGTAGTCGAGCAGTTCCTTGGCTCGCTCGATGTTGGCGTAGGTGTACTCCATGTCCGCGGCCGGCATCGGCCGATCGATCAGATTCGAGCGCTTGCCCGCAAGTCCCTCGATGAGGCCGACGAAGTCCGCGAGAAGCGTCGGCGTGCCGCGCCCGAGGTTGATCACCTCGTAGCCGAGCGGACGGTCCGCGGCTGCGAGGATGCCCTTCACGATATCGTCGACGAATGTCCAATCGCGGTGCATTTGCCCGTTGTTGTAGAGGGGCACTTCCTTTCCACGAAAGATGTTGTCCAACACGAGGTACGCCATCATGTCGGGGCGTCCTCGCGGGCCATAGACCGTGAAGAAACGAAGGGCCGTGAAGTTCTGGCCGTACAGATGGAAGTAGGCGTGCCCGAGCAGCTCGGCGGCGCGCTTGCTGGCCGGGTAGGGAGCCAGCGGCCGGTCGGCGCGGTCGGTCTCGATGAAGGGAATCACCTTCGTTCGACCGTACACGGAGGAGGTCGACGCGAAGACGAACGGGGGCAGACCGTGCTTTCGTGCCGCCTCGAGGAGGGTGAGTGTCCCGCCTAGGTTCACGTCGAGGTAGAGGCGGGGGTCCTCGATCGAGGCCCGCACACCCGCCATCGCCGCGAGATGCACAACCGCATCGAAGGCGTGCTCTGCGAACAGCCCCTCCATGACCTCATCGTCGCGAATATCGGCCTTGTGAAAGATGAAGTTCTCAGCATCGGGGGCCGTGGCTCGAACTTCCTCTAAGTTCGCGTGCTTGCGCGCCGGGTCGTAGTAGTCGTTGAGGTTGTCGACGCCCACCACGACGTCGCCGCGCTCCAACAACGCGGACGCGGTGTTGCTTCCAATGAAGCCAGCGGCCCCGGTCAGCAAAATCTTCTTCATCGCCCCCTCATGCCCGATTGGTCTACCATGGCCCTGTGCAGGCCATGCTTCTAGCAGCCGGACTCGGTACGCGCCTGCGGCCGCTCACCAACCTCCGGCCCAAGCCCATCGTACCTGTCGCCAACAAGCCGCTCGGGGCGTTCGCCATGGAGCACCTGGCACGGAGCGGTGTGCGACGCATCGTGGCGAACACCCACCCTCAGCCGGAGATCGTGGAAACGGCGCTAAAAGCAGCGTGTCCGAGGGACGTCGAGCTCCTCTTTTCCCGCGAGTCGACGCTGCTTGGGACCGGCGGCGGCCTTCGGAAGGCGCAGGCTTTGTTCGCTGCCTCACAAGCCCCCGTGATTGTGATGAACGGCGACACGCTCTTCGCCCCGGACCTCGGCAACGCCATTTCCCAGCACGAGCGCCGGGGCGCTGTTGCAACAATGATACTTCGCCGCTCGCCGGATGCGAGCCGCCTTGGCGCCATTGGAATCGACGCATCGGGACGGGTTCGGAGCCTGCTGGGCGCGCCGGCCCACGCCGGCGTCCGGGAAGAGCTGATGTTCACCGGCGTGCACATCCTTGCCCCGGAAGCCTTCGTCGCGATGCCTAAATCGGGCTGTGTGATCCGCAGCGCGTACCGCCGCTGGGTCGACAGCGACGAACTGGTGCTCGGGATCGTGGATGACTCGTCGTGGGCCGATCTCGGCACGGTATCGGAGTACCACCGGCTGAACCTAGAGCTCGCCTCAGGTTCGTTCGCCTGGCCCGGCGTCACCCCCCGCGGTGGCTGCATCTTGCCGAACAGCATCGAGCCCTCTCCGCGCATCCAACGCAGCGTCATCGGAGAGGGCGCCCAGCTCGCCGACGGTGTGACGCTCGACCGCTGTGTCGTCTGGCCGGGCGCACGCGCGGATCGGTCTGTAGAGAACGCCGTGATCACGCCCGAGCACCGAGTGCTCGTCAGCTGAGCCCCATCACCTGTCTAACCCGGCGGCGTGAAGACGAACATCGTGGAGAGCGGCCGTCACGTGTCCAAGGCGCAAGTGCAGGAGTTCGCTCGGAGAGCGCGAACTGAACCCGCGGAGGCCGCCAGGGTGATCCTGAACGCAGTCGAGAAGGACAAGCAACACGTCTTCGTCGGCACGGATGCGAAGGCGCTCGCGGCCGCGAAGCGTGTTGCACCGGCGTCGACCCTAGCTTTCGTGGCGTGGGCGATGCCAAGGCTGCCCGGAGGTGAGTGACTGTTTCCCGCGCAACCGCGAAGTGATGGGCGTTGAAACTCGCGATCGCCCGGCTCACCCAGGGGCTCACGCGCCATTGTGGTGCTCAAGAGACACCCCTGAAAGCCTCGAGGGCCTCTTCGAGGTCTTGCTCGGAGTGGGCTGCACTGACGCACAGTCGAAGTCGAGATTTCCCTCGTGGCACGGCGGGAAAGACGACCGGGGTCACCAAGACGCCTCGATGGTCCAGCTGCGCCGCCAGCTCGTGAGCCGCCCGCTCCTCGCCGACCAGCAGTGGAACGATCGGCGTGCTCGAAGCACCCGTGTCGAAACCCAGTCCTGCGAGGCCTTCGCGAAGCAGCTTGGCATTCGAGTGGGCGGCGGCGATTCGCCAACGCTCCGCTTCGATGACCTCGAGCGCCGCCAGAGCGGCACCCGCCGCCGGGGGGCTCAGGGCAGACGAGAACACGAAAGGCCCCGCACGGTGCTGCAGGTACAGCACTAGCTCGCGGCTGCCGGCGACGAAGCCCCCGTTCGACGGGATGGCCTTGGAAAGCGCGCCCACCCAGATGTCTACATCCGATGGGGACATCCCGAAGTGCTCGTCCACTCCGCGCCCCGTGGCGCCAAGGACCCCGAACGAGTGTGCTTCGTCCACCATGACGAACGCGCCGTGCTCCTTGGCCGCGTCCACGATCTCTGGCAACGGGCAGCAATCTCCATCCATGGAGTACACGCCTTCCACGATCACGAGTGTCCGCCGTCCATCTGCCCGCTCTCTCAACAAGCGCCGTAGGTCCGAAGCATTTCCGTGTGCAAAGCTGTGAAGCCTCACGCGAGCGAGCAAGCATGCGTCGATGATGCTTCGATGGGCCAGGCGGTCGACGAACGCCACGTCACCCGGACCGAAAAGCGACGTGACGACGCCCAAGTTCGCGAGGTACGTCGAGCCGAAGGAGACGGCAGCTTCGGTTCCTTTGAACCGCGCCAAGGCGAGGTCCAGGTCTCGATGGACTGCCGCGGTGCCCGTAAGCAGTCGTACCCCACCGCTGCTCGTTCCGTGGGTGCTCAGAGCCTGCATTGCCGCCGCTTGGATATGAGGATGCCCAACGAGTCCGAGGTAGTCGTACGATGACAGCATCAGCAGCTCGCGACCATTCACGCGCACCCTTGGGCCTGACCGTCCAGCGATCGTTTTCTGGTAGGGGTAGGTGCGGTTCGCATACCCCCATGAGAGCTCCTCGAACAGAGGGTCGCCTTTCCGCGCCGGGACCAAGCCACTCGGTGCAGGACGGAAATGGGGCTCCTCCGAGTACAGTGCCTTGCCTACGTCGGCACCGCTTTGATGTCGTTGCGGAGGCCCGTGCATTCGAGGGGCGTGCGGCCCCTGAGGGTGTCGTGGCAGAGAGTCAGTTTCACGTGACGTGGAGCTCGCACAAACTTCCCCTTTTTGGCGCCGCCTCATCGAGCGTAGGCTAGTACAGGCGCCATACCAAGACCAGTCATGCCGCGTTTGAAGTACACGATCTGCGTGCGACAAGCGTTGTTGCTAACCGATGCTTGCAGGCGGGGAATGAGGCCTTGTTGGCGAGCCGAGCCCCGCGGGTGGTTGTCCGTGGCCCGTAGCAACATTCCGGTCACCCTGCTACATCCTCGGCATGAGCTGGACGCACGAGGAGGTGGTGATCGAGGTTCGCTCCGTGGTGGCAGAGCACTCGGAAGCGGACGTCGACATCACTGAGACGAGCGAGTTAGTTGCTGACTTGGAAATCGACTCGTTGGCGGTGATGGAAGTCGTCGCGGACCTCGAAGACAGATTTGAGATAACGATCGACGAGTCCGAGTTGCAGGATGTGGTGACACTCGGCGAAGTCGTGGCCGCCATCGAGAACCGCCTCGAGGCGGACGACAAGTTGAAGGAGACGGTATCGGCGTGAGCAGTTCGATCCGCACCGTCGTTCAGGCTCTCGAGGACGCAGCGGACAGCGTGCACACTGGCTTTCGGTTCATCGACGAGTCGAAGAAATCTGAGCCTTTCTTCACGTACCGCGACGTCGAGCGTGCCACCGCACGCTACGCAGGCGCGATGCAGGCGATGGGCCTAAAGAAGGGTGAGCGCATCACGCTCATCCTCCCCAAGAACCAGGACTTCGTATTCGCCTTCCTCGGTGCGCTCCGAGCCGGCATCGTGCCTGTGCCCATCTACCCGCCGGCCGGGCTGCGCAAGCTCGGCGGATACTTGCAGAACACGTTGCACGTCGTTCGCAAAAGCGGCGCTCGAGTCGTGCTCACGGATGGCTCCATCCGTCGCCTGCTAGGGACCGTGCAATCTGGGGCGCCTGATCTTCAGCGAATCGAAGCCATCGAGTCGTTGCACGATTCACGCGAGCCGTTCGAGCCCGAGAAGATCAGCCTAGACGACCACTGTTTCTTGCAGTTCACCAGCGGGTCCACCTCAGCGCCCAAGGGCGTCATCGTCAGCCACCGCAACATCGCCGCCAACGTCCGCCGCTTCATGGAAGACGGCCTCGAGGTCGAGACCGGAGACAGCGGGGTATCGTGGCTGCCGCTGTATCACGACATGGGCCTCATTGGTTTCGTGCTCGGCCCTCTCTTCTACCAGAACACGATGACCTACTTACCACCGATCTTGTTCCTGAAGCGACCGGTGCGCTGGCTCGAGACCATCTCGAGACTTCGTGCCAGCATCTCCTTCGGGCCCAACTTCGCGTACGCCCTCTGTGTGAAACGCATTCGCGATGCGGACATCGAGGGGCTCGACCTTTTGAGCTGGCGTGTAGCCGGCTGCGGTGCCGAGCCGATCCGCGCCTGCGATCTCGACGCCTTCTCCAGAAAGTTTGCCCCGGCTGGCTTCGACCGACGCGCGATGCTGCCTTGCTACGGGATGGCCGAGGCGACCTTGGCAATCAGCTTCGACCGCCTCGGCAAAGGTGTTCGCACCGAAAATGTAGACGCTGACGTTCTGACCGGCGAGCTCAAGGCTCGCGTCGCCGATCCCGGTCGCTGTCGCGTGATAGAGGTCGTCAACTGCGGCAAAACCTTCGAGGATCACCAGGTCGCAGTCTTTGCGCCCGAGGACGCGGCGAGCGAAAAGCCGCTGCCCGATCGCGCCATCGGTGAGCTGCGCGTTCGCGGGCCAAGCGTAACATCGGGGTATTTCGGTGAGCCTGAGCTCACTAAGGAGGCGTTCGCTGGTGACTGGCTGCGCACCGGCGACGTGGGCTACATCGTCGATGGCGACATCTTCATCTGCGGTCGGCAGAAGGAGCTAATCATCGTCAACGGCCGCAACTACTACCCACAAGATCTGGAGTGGGAAGCCAGTCGGATCGACGGTGTTCGCAAGGGCAACGTCATCGCGTTCGGAACCGGCAAGCCATTGGAAGACCGAGAGCGTGTGGTGGTGGCTTTCGAGACGAGCGTTAGCGACCACGATGTACGCGAGACACTCAAGCAGGAGGTCCGAAAGGCGGTGATGCGGGCGACCGGCCTGAGCATCGACGACGTGGTGGACCTCGATGCCGGGGTGTTACCCAAGACCTCGAGCGGTAAGCTGCGCCGCAATGAAACCCGGCGTCTGTACGAGACCGGAGAGCTGTTCAAACGAACTTCGGCACGTCGAAGCGACGCCATTGGAATCGCCAAACAGATCGTCAGGAGTCAGATTGCCTACGCGCGCGGCGCTCTGCTGATGAAGAAATAGTTGGCGGCCGTAAGGGCTCGTTGGCTCGACCCGCAAGTTGCGTGGTACAACTTCTCATGTCGCCCCTGCGACCCACGAGGAGGTCCTTTGAATCATATGCTGGAGGCGTTCGAGGCTGACGTGTCCGATCCCCGCGGCGTCATCGTCACCGGCGGGTCGAGCGGCATCGGCCTCGCCACAGCGCGCCTCTACGCTGCGCGGGGCTTCCATGTCGGGCTGGTGGCACGCACGGAAGACAAGCTCGAGAAGGCCGCCGACGAGGTGCGCTCCTCGCGCAGTGAGTCGGAAACCATAGTTTCCGCGCACGTCGCCGACCTGTGCGATGCGGAGGCGACGCATCGTGCGATACAGGGGGTGCTTGATGACGGCATCGCGCCCGACATCGTCGTGAACAGCGCGGGCGTGATCGTCCCGGGCGAGTTCGTCGCGATGTCGCCTGAAGACTTCGCGTCCAACATCGACTCGGGGTTCTGGTCCGTCGTCCATCCCTGTAGGGTGCTGGCGCCCATGATGATCGAGCGCGGTTCCGGCCATATCGTGAACGTCTCCTCGGTAGCTGGCTTCCTCGGCGTCTACGGCTACACGAGCTACGCGGCGGCCAAGTACGCGGTCATGGGCTTCACGGAGGCGTTGCGCTTCGAGATGAAACCGCACGGGGTGGCCGTCTCGGTCGTCTGCCCGCCCGACACCAACACTCCCGCGCTCGAGCGTGAGCGACAGCTGAGGCCGCCCGAAACGGACGAGATCGCGGGCACCATCAAGCCGGTCCAGTCGGAGAGGGTGGCCGAGGCGATTCTCGCAGGCGTCGACCGCGGCAAGTATTACATCATCCCAGGCCTCGAGAGCCGCATGCTCTTCCGGCTAAAGGGACTGCTGCCCGAAGTCTTCTTCCGCATCGTCGACAAGGACGTGAGAAAGGTGCGCTCTGGGCGCTGAAGGTGAGCTCTCCGGAGGCACAAGCGCTAAACGAGGCCCAGCTCGATCAAGCTTTCGCCGGTGGCGATGATCATCTCTTCGACGCTTCTCGGCTGCCATCCGAGGACCTCCTTGATGCGCGCATTGGAGACGTTCTCGTAGTGGCCAAGTCGAGGCACGGCGGCACCTATTGCCTTATCGAAGAGCCCAGCGAAACGTACGGCAAAGTCTGGGAGGGCACGGGTCGGAGCTCTGTAACCGCGGTCGTAGAAGTGCTGGTTCAAGATCTCCGCCATCTCTTTCATCCAAAGGAACTCGACGCAGCAACAGAACCGATGCCCAGCCGCTGCAGGCGTAGTCATGGCGGCGAGATGAGCGGCTACCACGTCACGCACATCGACGCACGACCAGCCGAGGCGTGGGCAGGCCGGTACGTCGCGGCGCATGAGCTTGAGGATCGCTTGGGCAGAGAGGCCGTAGTCTTCCTCGAGCACCGGTCCGAGAACCAGACCCGGATTGATCGCTACGAGCTCGAGTCCCTTGCCGCCGCGCAGTCCTCCTATGAAGTCCCATGCAGCGCGCTCCGCAAGGGTCTTACTCTTGTCATACGCAGGTAAATTGGCATCCACGCGCGACCAGTCGTCCTCGTTGAAGACTCGAGAGGTGTCGCTTGGGTGCCCCAGACACACGGCGGCAAGCGATGACGTGAGCACGACTCGCTCGACGCCTACTTCGGAGGCCGCTCGCAGCACCCTCAGTGTGCCGTCGCGTGCCGGAACGATGAAGTCGTCTTCGTGTTTTGGGGGCGCGTTCGGAACCGGAGAGGCCACGTGCCAAACGTATCGACACCCGAGTACTGCTTCCGCCCACCCCTCATCGCTCATGAGGTCTGCTGTGACTAGCTCGAAGTTGTCGGTCTCGGTGTGCTTCGCGAGAGCTTCGCGAAGCGTCGGCTCACGCGAAAGCGAGCGCACGGTTCCTCGAACGCGATAGCCGGCCTGCAGAAGCTCGCGAACGCCGTGCAAGCCGATGAAGCCCGAGGCGCCGGTCACGAGTACGGTCGTTTCGGAAGGCTGGTGTTGGGCCATGGTGGGATGATACTTCCTGCTCATCGCGGCTTAGCAGCGCTCTCGTTCGCGTGGAACACTCAGGCCAAGTGCAAATTTTGCGTGAGCTGCGAGCGCTAGCGAATGAAACGCAGAGGTGGATGACCATGGGCCCGTGCAAACACTCGGCTTCTCGCATATCCTCGCTGGCGTAGTTCTTGCTGCAGACCAGGTGCGCGGACGCCGGGGCCAGAGCCGGAGCTGAAAGGAAAGAACCTTGCGAATTCTGCTCATCGGTCCCACCGCTCTCGACCGCGAGGGTAAGCCGATTCGAAAACGGCGAGTCTATCTTCCGGGGCTGACTCTCCCAATGCTCGCCGCGGTGACCCCTTCCGACTGCGACGTGACTCTTCACCACGACACCATTCGCGAGGTCCCCTACGACGACGACTGGGACCTGGTCGGCGTCACCGGGATGGGCAACGGAATCGTTCGAGGTTGGCAGATCGCGGACGAGTTCCGCAGCCGAGGGGTGCCGGTCGTCATGGGCGGTATCGCAGCCAGTCTCGCAGGCCCCGAAGTGCCCCTCCGGCATGTGGATAGCGTCGTGATCGGCGAGGCAGAAGAAGTCTGGCCGCGCGTCGTACGCGACGCGGCAGCCGGTCGGCTCGAGCGCGTGTACCGCGCGGAACGCCAGCCCCCGATCGATTCGCTTCCCTGTCCGCGATACGACCTCTTGCAGCGTCGTGATCACGGCTTTTTCCGTCCAGTTCAGGCGACACGCGGTTGCCCCTACCAGTGCAACTTCTGCTCGGTGACGAGTTTCTTCAAATCGCACTATCGCAAGGCCCCGATCGATCACGTGATTCGGGACGTGCGCGCCGCGAAGCGTGGAGGCTTCCGTCACATCGCATTCATCGACGACAACATCGGTGTGGATTTCAACTACGCGGCACGGCTTTTTGAAGCGCTGATTCCGGAGAACATCATCTGGATCAGCCAATGCAGCATTCATATCTCCGACCACCCGGAATTGCTCGACCTGGCGTACCGGAGCGGATGCCGTCTTCTGTCGGTCGGGGTCGAATCTGATGACGAGGCCTCCCTCGAGGCTCTCAACAAGAGCTGGAATCGCCCATCTCGATACACCGAAGCCATCGCACGCGTTCGCGACCACGGGATCGACTTCTCGACGGAGATGATCATCGGAGCGGACGGCGACGACGATCGGTTCTTCGAAAAGGCTTTCCGGTTCGTCATGGACCAGCGTATCGCCGTACCTCGCATGCACATCCTTACTCCCGTGCCAGGCACTCCGCTGTGGGACGAGATGGACGCGGCCGGCCGCATTACCTCCGACGATTACAAGCTCTTCACGGGAAGCGAGGTCATCTTCAAACCGCGAAACTTCGATCAAGGCACTCTCAGTCGCGGCTTCTGGCAGCTCTCCGAGCAGGTGTTCAGTTGGACTTCGATTCGGCGGCGGATGTCGGCCCTTCCCCAAGGGATCGGCGTCTTGATGCGAGGCTTCATACTCGGGTCCAATCTTCAATACCGCAGCCACGTCCAGCAGCGAATCAGCCCAGGCATCGTTTAGGGGTACCCATGCGCGTTCTGCTCGTCCGACCACCCGTACCGCCTCGAACGATAGGCTTGAAGAACGTGATGATCTGCGAGCCGCTGGAGCTCGAATACGTTGCCGCGGGGCTCGAGGGTCATGAAGTCCAGATCATGGACATGATTCTGGAAAGAGGATTCGAGCGGCGGCTTCAGGAATTCCGGCCGGATGTCGTCGGAACGAGCTGCTACATCACCGGTGTCAACGAGGTCAAGAAGCTCTGCAGAACGGTCAAGTGCCACTCACCGACTTGCTTCACCGTGGTCGGTGGGGTCCAAGCCGCGAGATGTCCTGACGATTTCATCGAGCCAGCGATCGACTGTATCGCTCTCGGCGACGGAACCACCGTCATGAAGCAAATCGTAGACGCGCTGGACGCCGGGCGACCGTTGACCGAAATTCCGGGTCTGGCTCTCAGGCACGAGGGACATCTGCACCGGACGGCGCCGGGAGATTACATGCCCGACCCAGACAGCATTCCCTTGCCAAGACGCGACCTCGTCGCCCACCTCCGCCACCGCTACTACTACGCTTTTCACCAACCGGTCGCGCTGATGAAGACGACCTGGGGTTGCTGGTATAAATGCAACTTCTGTTACACGTGGCGGATCACCGATGGGCGCGTCTACTCTCGAAGCCCGGAGTCCATTGCAGAAGAGCTCGAGGCTATCGACGCTGATGACGTTTACATCGTAGACGACATCTTCCTCATCAACCGTCGGAGGTTGTCGCGGTTGGCCCAGCTCATTCGAGCGCGTGGCATCAAGAAGAACCTTCTCGTGTACTCGCGCGCTGACTTCATCTGCGAGAACGAGGACGTGATCGCGGAGTGGGCCTCGCTTGGGCTTCGCGCCGTCTTCATCGGGCTCGAGGCGAGCACCGACCGCGAGCTGGAGTCCATGGACAAGCGCTGCACTGCCGACAAGAACCGTCTCGCCATCGAGATCCTTCGTCGGAACGGCGTGGATACCTACGGCTCTCTCATCCCGCAGCCGGACTACGAGCCGGAGGACTGGGAGCGCCTTTGGAACTTTGTCGATGAGACCGGCTTGTACTACGTGAACATCTCTCCGATGACCCCGTACCCAGGTACGACGATTTGGGAGCAGTATAAGCGTGATGTGACGGTACCTCGCAGTGCCCACGAGCTGTGGGATCTCAGTCACGTGCTGTTGCCGACACGCATGCCGCTGCGCGCCTACTACTGGCAGCTCATCAAGCTGTACGCAAAGACCAGTCTTGATCTACGACGCGCGAGGCGGCTGACGCTGCGCACGCGTCCGCCGATTTGGTCTCTCACCTATCTGCGTCTCTGGCTTGGTGCCATGCGCATCTTCCTGCAGTTCGTTCGCGCCCACCGGCACCACGATCCGGATCATCTCGCCGACGCGATGGACTTGGGTCCGGCAGTCGCGCCGGTTCCCCCAGTGATCGGTTGGCAACCTTCCGATACGACGCCGTGTAGTTGCCAAGTCGACGTTCCCGCTGGCCAACTGGCCAGCGCTCGTTCGCATGCCAGACGCGCGATAGCGCCCCAAGTGTCAGAAGGAGGCGCCGAATGAGAGCAGAGACGACTCCCGTTTCTGCTCCCGCCACGACGGAGATCGAAACCTTTGTGGCGGACGACATCGACGAGATCTCACCGCGCATGTGGGATGCCCACCTCGACCGGGACGACCTCCAAGCGTCCCACCAATTTGTACGGGTGTGTCAACGCTCCGGAGTCGAAGACGCAAAGTACCGGCACATCCTACTCACCCGGGGAGGCAAGACCGTCGCCACAGCAACACTCGCCTGCATGGACGTGCGACCAGAGCTGCTCGCCGGATCCGCCGTACGACGCCCGGTCGCTGCGGCGCGGAAGCTTTTCCCGGGTTGGTTGCGGATTCCCGTCATTCTCGGAGGGCTTCCTGTCTCTTTTGGCCAGTCGTGTCTGCGCGTAGCGCAGGGCGAACCAAGTGCGCCAATGCTTGCCCGCTTCGCGGAAGAAGCGGAGCGTTTTGCGGCGGATGCGGGCGCCATGGTCATCTGTTTCAAAGAAATGGACGAGATGGAGGCACGCGTCGCCGACGGACTCTGCGATCTCGGATACTTTCGAGTACCGAGCCTCCCATCGTGTCATTTCGCGCTGCCGTTCGCTGACATGGAAGAGCTCGAGCGCTCCATGCGCTCGGGGTACCGTCGCCAGCTCCACCAGACGTTCCGCGAGTGCCGAGAGCATCAGCTCACGGTTCGCCACATCGACGATTGGGAGCCGCTCGAGGACATCCTGTTCGAGCTGTACGAGCGAGTCATGGACCGAGCCGAGTATCAGCTGGAGCGACTCAATCGGAGCTTTTTCAGCACCCTGCGCCTCGCATTCGGCGACCAGGCCAATCTCATCACGGTGGAAGGTCCGAACGGTGAAGTTCTAGCCTATGCGATGATGTTGCACGGCCAACGCCGCTCGACGTTTCTCATCGCGGGCATCCGATACTCCGCGAAGAGCGGACTGATCGCCTACCGTAGAGCGGTAACCGAAACGGTCGCAGATGCTCTGAGCCACGGCGCACGCGCGCTCGAGATGGGGCAGACGTCCTACGGTATCAAGACACGGCTCGGAGCGAAGGACACGAGCCGCTACCTCTATCTCCGGGCTCGGTCTCCCATGTTGCACGGCGTCCTGAACAAACTTGGAGGCGTGCTCTTCCCGACCCACGAAATCCCACCGAGGCGCGTATTTCAGAAGCCTCAACCATGAATCCGTGGAACAGAGCCGCCATCGGGACAATCCCATGAAGTCCGCTCAGCAGCGCGTCAGCGGGTGGCTCTTGCTATTGGGGCTCGCGCTCCTCGCCGCGATCGTCTTGCGCCTCGATGTGCGCGAAATCGTTTCCCTCGTGGTTCGAGCGGGACCCTGGCTCCTGCTCGCAATCCTGGTGCGCGCGGTGCGCCTCCTATGTGGAAGCCTCGGCTGGCGCGCATTGATCGCGGAGGCGGCGGATCCGCCGAGTCGAACCAAGTGCTTCTCGATGTACTGGGTCGGTCATGCGTTGAGTGCCGTGACTCCAGGAGATGCGCTTGGCGAGGTCGGAAAGGGCGCACTCGCTTCGAGGTCGATCGATGGAGCGGTCGTCACCGCCTCGCTCGTCACCCACAGGATTCTCTTGGCAGCGAGTGGGGTCCTCGCTGGAATCATGGGGAGCGTTCTGTGCCTTCCGCGCCCCGAGATTCCGAGGGCGCCGGTGTTCGCTCTTCTCGTCGGAAACGTCGTAGTAGGTCTCGGGCTCATCGTGATCTGGCGGGCCATCAAACGCGGAGCGACGCCGCGGATCGCGAGGTTGTTTTCGCGCATTCCACTGCTCTCGAAAGGCCTGCGGGAGTGGTTGGTCTCTGGAAGCCATCGGGTCGACCGCGAGCTAGCCGCGCGGGGCGCAGGCCGCATCAGCAGTGAGCTCAAGGCGTTCTCGTGGCTCTCTGCAATGCGGCTTTTGCAGGCCATCGAGCTCGTCGTGCTGCTGGTGCCACTGTTGCCGGCGCTCGAGTCCTGGAACCTGATACTGCTTGCCTTCCTTTCGATGTCGGCGGGTCAGCTTGCTTCTTTCGTAGGAAGCTGGATTCCGGCGAAACTGGGCGTGCTCGAAGTAACGCAGGCCGCACTGTTTGCTTCGCTCGGTCTCGATCCAGCCACGGGAGTTGCGCTTCAACTCCTGCTGCGCGCCCGCACCCTGTTTTTCGTCGCGATCGGACTCGCCATCGGATGGCGCGAAAGCCGCGACAGTGAGGTCACTGCCAAGGAAGCGTCGTGGTGACGTGGGCCGTAGTAGTTGGCTACATCCTACTGTGGGCAGCGCTGCTCGCGGCCGCGCATCCGGTTGATCTCCACCTTTTCGGGCGCCTGCTGACCAGGCCGTTCTACAGACGACGCTTGGGACACTTCATACGCATTCCATCATGGGGAGGGACGCTGCTGTTCTATCCCGCGGTGCTACTTCTGATCCTGACTTGGCCTTGGTCATCGCTAATCGCTCATCGGCGGGCGTTGAACCTGCAGACGTTTCGGTCGGTCTTGAAGCATCCGTTGTCGGTTGCCGGAATCAAGCTCTACGCGGTACTGCCTTCGGACACGGCGGTCTTGGCGAACAAGTCCAAGCTGAAGGGACACGCACTTTTTGGGAAGTTGGGGGTATTGAAACCCGAGCTTTACGCGGTCGTTGACGCCGGCGTCGTGCGCTGGCGCTCACGCTACGCGGGGCCCGCCATCGTGAAGCCTGAGTTCGGGAGTCAGGGGCGCGGTCTTCGGCTCGTAGACACGCGAACGCCAGGCTGGGAGGAAGGGCTGAGTCGGCGGCAAAGGTGGGTCGTGGAAGAGTTCGTGGTTCCCGCGGAGATCGATCGCGCCCGCCACTACCGGATCGTGACTTTTCTTCGCGGCTTGGACCCCGAAGTGCTGGATGTGCTTCGGTACACTCAGCCCGATCCGAACGTCCTCGCCAGCAATTTGAGTCGCGGGGGACGAAGGGAGAGATTGACCGACTCCATGCAGGAGCTCTCCTCGGGTCCGTTGACCGATGCTGTTCGCGAGGCACGTCGAATGCACTCGGAGGGCCTCCCGAACGCCTTCGTCGTCGCTTGGGACATTATTCTAGGACCGGAAGGTCCCTGCTTCCTCGAACTGAACTTCGCGCCCGACTGCCGAGGCGACGCACGAGCCCTTCGAAACGTCGAAGCGCTCGTTTCCGAGCTCGAGAAACGCCTGCACGATGCCGGCCTCCTCGACTACGGGAGACCATGAGTCTTCGACGCACTCGAATCATCGAGCGTTACCTCGCGATCAGCGAGCGCCACGGGATCTGGATCCTGGTCGCGGCACTGCTTCTAGCAGCGGCTAGCGTGTACGGCGCGAGTCGGCTGACGGTCGATACGCGCCTCGAGCGGCTCCTCCCCGCCGAAACACCTTCTGCACGCGCCGTCGCGGAGCTGCGTGCGCGGACCAGTGTTGAAGGGCCGCTCTATCTGCTGGTGACGTCATCGGATCCGAACGTCAACCGGCAAATTGCACGTCAGTTGCTGCACGAGGTTGAGGAGTGGCCTGACACACTCTGGGCGATCAATCGGCGCGACCCAACGTTCTTCAGGGAGCATGCTTTGCTGTTCGCGCCAACGGACCGACTCGAAGAGCTAACCGACGACGTGGAATGGCTGGTAGATTGGGAGGAGTGCAACGCGCTTCCGCTCTGCATCAACCTATACGACCGGCCGAGTGAGCCTACACGCGAGGACGTTGTTGCGCTTTTCGAAGGCGTCCCCGCGGTAGAAACGCTTGCCTCCTTGTTGGACACCGAGGTTGATGCGCTTTTTGCGGAAGCGAACGAGGAGACCAACGACGGACAGCTCCGAAGCGGCGAGCTATGCAACTCGGACGCAACGGTTTGCGCGGTTCAAGCAGTGCTCGAGCGGCCCGCGTCAGACGTGGAGTTCTCGACGCGTATCTTCGAACGCTGTCAGGCTCTCATCTCTCGACTGGAACCCCGAAACGCACCGCCCGATCTACGAATCGTGCTTGGGGGCACGTATCGAGTCCTGCCGATGACCGGGGCGATCGTGCGCGGCGATCTAAAGCGAGCAGGCGTCCTCGGGGGCCTGCTCGTATGTGTCGCCCTATTGACCATGTTTCGCGGCGCTCGCGCGTTCGTCGTGCTACTCGTTCCGATCGTAGTTTCTGTGCTGTGGGCGCTCGGGGTCGTGGGACTCGTCCACCCGAACATCAACTTGATCAGCGCATCGGTGCTGGCGCTTCTCCTTGGGCTCGGCGTCGACTTCGGAGTTCACGTGCTGATGAAGTATGGAGCGTTCCGCGATGCAGGGAACGCGCCTCGTGGTGCTTTAGGGAAGTCCATGGAGACATTGCTCGGGCCGATGACCGTCGCAGCGATAACGACCGGGACGGCATTCGCCGCACTTTCGGCCTCCCGTTTTAGGGGTTTTGCAGAGATGGGACCTCTCGGCGCTCTGGGCATTTCGCTCGCGTTTTTCGCGTTCCTGCTGTTGGTACCGCCACTGATTCTGACGCTGCACCGAATCTCACCCGAGCGGCGTTCGCCCTTGCGCCTTGCACCGCGTGCACCCAGACGGCTGAAGCCCGCGACTGCGATGTTTGTGACCCTTGGCGGCATCGCGATCGCGGTCGCACTTGGCTCTTTTGGGGCGAGCCATCTCGAGCTCGAGCGCGACTTCCGAAGGCTGAGACCTGAAGAGATCGACCATGGCGTCCGCTACGGCGATGCGCTTCACGGCACGCTGCGAACCCCGGTCTTCATCATGGCCGACGACCCAGAGGAGCTCGAACGGGTCGCCGACGAGATCCGAACGAGCGAAACGCGCGATGACGACGACACCCGATTCGCCGTCGTCACGCCCCGCTCCTTCACTCCTCCGGACCAAGAGAACCGCCTCGCCCTCATCGCACGCCTGAGAGACGCGTCGGAAAGGGCCGAGAAGAGAGCGTCCGACGAGGCGGCCGACCGGATTCGCGAAATCGAGCCCTACCTCGACATACGGGAACCCATCTCTGCAAACGATTTGCCGGATTGGGCGCGTGGTAGCTTCGCGGAGAAGGACGGAACGTTCGGCCGTCTGGGAATCTGGTACGCCGGAGGATCGACGTCCGACATAGGCGACATGGAAGAGCTCGCGCGCGAGATCCAACAACGGCGAGAGCGACATCCAGGCGTTGGCTTCGCTTCCACGGCCGCGCTCATTGGTGAAGTCATCCCTGGGCTCAAAAGAGACGGTCCTGTCGTGATTGGCCTGGCGCTTCTGGCAATGTTGCTGACGACGCTCCTCGTGGCCCGCTCCATACGACGAACATTGGTCGTCGGTGCGACGATTGCGGTGGCTGCAGGAGTGTGTGCTGGGCTCGTTCCTTTACTCGACCTGAAGGTCGACCTCTACAACATGCTCGTGTTTCCGTTGGCTTTCGGCGTGGGTGTTGACGGAGCGATCTACCTTGCATGGCTATACGACCGGGATGATACCGACCTCTCCCGTCCTCACACGACGGCCCGCGCCGTTCTGGGCTCTACGCTCACCGATGCTGCTGCTTTCACGGCCTTGGGCACCGCTGTCTATCCAGGGCTGGTCAGTGTAGCTAAGGTCGCCTTGGTAGCCCTCGGGTCGGCTCTCGTCGCAAACCTGCTCTGGCTTCCTGCCGCATTTCAATGGAGGAAAAGAGATGGCTCGTAACCAAGTCCAGCCACATGCCACCCGCCCCCCGGGCCCCGGAGGTCACTGGCTCTTGGGCAACATCCCGGAATTCCGTCGTGATCCGCTCGGCTATCTCGAGCATACGGTCGATGAGTACGGCGATGTGGTCGAGCTCCGAGCCGGGCCACAGCGCGCGGTGCTCCTCCGGCATCCCGACGATGTTCAACACGTGCTTCAGACAAGCCACACCGACTATCCGAAGCGTTCGAAGCTGCTCGACCGGTTAGGTCTCGTCCTCGGCGAGGGTCTCGTGAATAGCGAAGGTGATCTTTGGCGTCGGCAGCGAACCCGAGTGGCGCCGTTCTTTCATTCGCAGCGATTTAAGAACTACACGAGCACGATGGTCGACGAAACGCGCAGCACGATGGATTCGTGGGAGCCCGTCGCCTCGGAAGGCGGCACTCTCGACGTTTGCGAGGAGATGATGGGGTTGGCCTTTCGGGTCGTGGGGAAGACCCTGTTTGGGGCCGACATGACGGAAGAGACGTCTGCAGCTCGCGAATCCATCGGTGTGCTCGAACAGCAGACCAACGACCGATTCCTAGAATGGCTGGCGCCCCCTCTGTGGGTGCCTACCAAAGAGAATCGATCGTTCCGTCGAGCCCTCGAGAAGCTAGACGGGATCGTACTTCGTCTGATCGAACGAAGTCGACGGGAGCCGAGTGTGCAGAGCGGCGTCGTCCGCGCTCTCGTCGAAGCGGCCAAGACCGACCCTGAGCTGACGGACAAGCTGATTCGGGATGAAACCGTCACCCTTCTGCTCGCCGGCCACGAGAACACCGGCAATGCCATCGCCTGGGTTTGGTACATGATCATGAAGCACCCAGACGTGCTTTCGCGCATCGAAGGGGAGTTGTCCGAGGTGCTAGGTGGTCGGCCGCCTCGTGAGTCGGATGTCGCGTCTCTCGAATACACGAGAATGGTCGTTGACGAGACGCTGCGCCTCTATCCGCCGGGCTGGATGATGGTCCGGAACGCGAGCAAAGAAGATCGAATCCGTGACTACCGCATCGCCCCTGGGTCCTGGATGTTGATCAGCCAGTATCTGGTACATCGGCATCCCGAGTTCTGGCCAGATCCGGATCGATTCGTCCCGGAGCGCTTCTCGAAAGCACGGCGGACGAGTCAGCACCCGTTCTCCTATATCCCTTTCGGTGCGGGTCCTCGGAAATGCCTCGGGGCGCGTTTCGCCACGATAGAGATGGTGCTCGTGATCGCGTCGATTGCGCAGCGCTATCGGCTGCACCCAGTGTTCGATGGCGACATCGTCCCCGACCCATTCGTTGCCCTCGCGCCTCGAGGTGGGCTTCCTGTGAGGCTGGAGTCCCGCTTCAGTGCGAATTAGCGCTACGCCGCTGGACGACAGATGCGGCTTTGGCCAGCCCTTCTGCCACGGTTCGTGCCTCATTCACGGCAATGAGCTTACTCTGCGACGTGAGACGCCCCTTCTTGGTCCGAAGATACTCGAGACTCGTCCCGCTCGGCAGCAGGGTCACGATGGGAGGGGCGATTGCATGGGCACGCCGCCGTTTGCCATAGTGACGGTTGTGCTCGCAGAGGTAGGCGTCAACCGCGCCGGCGAGAGAGTCCGAATCTCGTGCGAAACCAGCCAGTTCGACGAGCCACTCGTGCTGAGGCATTTCGATCGACGCCGACGCATACGTTACGTGGTGATGGCGAACCCTCACTCCAGTAAGTTGGCTGGCCGCGCGGAGCGCCTCCGCGACCTCACTGGCGCAAACACGCTCGCCTGCGCGATCCAACATCGAAATGGTTCTTCCTCGGACGCGGAGCCGCGGCGGATGGAGGCTCGTGAACTGCAGTACGTCCTCCAATGGATAGCCCCACAGCCCGGCACACGTGGACACGTGAAGTGCGTAATCGACCCCGAGCTCCACGTCGGCCAATGTATGACGCCGTGGTCGGTCGACATGCCGATCTTCCAAGCGTACGAACTCATAAAATACGCCACTGACGAGGTGTACTGCGAGCTCCGTCGACGCTGGATCGTCCTGAAACGCAAACACGCCTTCCGAGGCGGAGTAGGACTCGATGAAGTCGATGTCGGAGCCCGCGTAGTGCTCGATGATTCCGCGATAGGCCGACATGGCGACGCCGCCACCGAAGAAGACCTGAAACCGCGGCCAAATCTCGCGGAGGCTGGTAACCCGGGCTCGCCGCGCGCGTGAAGCATGCTGCAGCACCGCCTCGAACAGAAGAGGCGCCCAACTAGGAACCACGATGACTGCACGAACGTCCTGGTCGGCGACACACGCCGCGACTCGCTCGACCTTCTCTTCCCAGTCCTCGATCATCGCGAGCTCCTCGGGAACGGCTTGGAAGCGCCGCACCAAGGCGGGCTGGGCACCAAGCGCCTGCAGCGCGGAGACCTCGCCAACGAGAACATCGGGTTGATCGGGTTCCGGCGCGACTGCCCCTGGAAGCATCAGGATCTTCCCGCCGAGAAAGCTCGCGCTCCCGGTGCTCCGAACGTATTGCAGCCCAGGAATCATGCCCGCCTGCGCCATCGCGTGCTCCATCTCCTCACTCACCGGAATGAGACGCCCGCGGGAGGCAGTGCCGCTCGAGACCGCGAAATGCCGAGTGCGACCCGGCCAAAGGACGTTTTCCTCACCCGCCTTCGTACGTGCGACATACGGTTTGAAGTCCTCGGCGGTGCTCAGCGGAACGCGCTCCTGGTAGGCACTGACGGGCTCGTCAGACCGAAGGATCTCGTCGTAGCCGTGCGCTCGACCCCACGCTGTATCCTTCGCTCGACGAATCAGATCCTGCAACAGAAGACGTTGCGAGTGCAGTACGTCCTCTTGCGCACGGTCGAGCCGCCCCAGCGGACTAGACGGAAATCCGACAATGCGTTTGAGAAGAAAACCGCTCACACCCCTCGACGATGCACCCCTTGCTCGGCGTGCGCAAGCGAGACTATACCACTACCGACGACGTCCGTCCTTCGAATGAGCGAATGATGTCTGCGACCCACTCAGAACTCGCCTCTCGCAGCGTAGAGGCGCCGAAGCGAGGCCGCTACCACGAGCTCGATTTCCTTCGAGGCTGGATGATGATGCTCGGTCTCGTTTTGCACTCCGCGATCGCCTACATGCAGACGCCCATGGGCGAGCTGTGGGGCTACAAGGACTCGCAAAGTCATTTTGGCTTCGACCTGGTGGTCGCGTTCCTTCACACGTTTCGAATGCCGGTGTTCTTCATGTTATCGGGCTTCTTCGCCTGCATGCTGTACGAAGATAGAGGCGTCAGCGAGATGGTCCGCAATCGCAGGCGTCGCGTCTTGTATCCTCTCGTCGTCGGGTGGCTATTCCTCTTCCCGCTCACCGTCGCCGGCTTCGGGTTCGGTCAGCTCGGCGGAACGCGGGAAGGCGCGAAAGAGGCGATCGAGTACGTCGTGACGGGCAAGGCCGTCGAGCACCTACAGCTTCTGCATCTGTGGTTTCTGTTCGATCTGCTCATCTACTACGCATCGGCTCTGCTCATTAGCAGACTGGTCCCGCTGGTCGACGAAGAGAAGCGGACCCGCTTTCTCGATCGATTTGCGAAGATTCTGGGGCACTGGTGGGCCCCGCTTCCCTTTGCGCTCATCACCGCGTTCACACTGCTACCGATGCCGTCAGGGACGCTCGAGACGCCGGGAACGTTCTTTCGTCCGCTCTCGACCTTGGTCGCGAACGGGGTGTTCTTCGTTTTTGGTTGGCTGCTCTACCACCGTCGTTCGTTGCTATCGGGCATGGTTTCGTATGCTTGGCGTTGGACGTTGTTCGGCGTCCTGATGTTCGCGGTTCATGGACTGGCACTAATGAGATTTTCCGCGACCCTCGGCATCGTTCCCCATACCGTCACAGTCATCAGCCTCGCGGTCGTCATCTGGCTCTTCGTCTTCGGACTCACTGGGCTCTTCGTGCGCTACCTCGCCCATCCAAGTCCCCTCGGCCGCTACATCGCCGACGCGTCGTACTGGTTCTACCTGGTCCACCTGCCGTTGGTGGCATGGGGGAGCGGGCTCCTCGCTGGCCGCGACTGGCCGGCGGGCGTGAAGTACGTCGTGTTGCTTGCGAGCGTGATTGGGATCTGCTGGGTGACGTACGACCTATTCGTTCGCCCGACCGTGATTGGACTGTTCCTGAATGGACGGCGCTACCCGCGCGGGCTCCCGTCTGAGCCGGTCTAATCGCTTCCGATTGCCTTTTCGTAAAGCCGATAGCGTTTGTAGATTCGCCCGCCCGACCGTCGAATGATGACGTTGACCGCGTGATGGTCCTCGAGAGTCCAACCGAGCTCTCCCCACTCGTATCCCATCTCGTGACTGCGGCGCATGAGCTCCGCGCAGATTGCCATCGCGAGCGGCGCGTAGCGTCTCTTGCGTCGAAGCTCGGTCCGAATGCCAAGAAGGATGAATCGGCCAGACTTCGGCCCCTTCACCTTGAGCCGCCACAAGAGCTTCAGTACGTTGAGGGGGGTGAGCCTGCCATTGAAGTCCCGGATGACTTCGTTGAGGTTCGGTAAGGCGATGCAAATGCCGACAGGTCGACCGTCGATGTCGGCGAAGAACGATAGGTCGTTGCCGATGGGACCGAGATCCTTTGCAAGCTTTTCGGCCTCCGCGTTCGTCGCCGGAACGAATCCCCAGTTGTGTTGGAACGCGTCGTTGTAGACGTCGAGGATATCGTATGCCTCGGTGTCGAGCTTCTTGCGGTTGACGGTCCGAAAGCGAACCTCCGGAAGCGCGGCCATCATCTCCCACGCTTTTTGCGCGCGCGGAGTGGGCTCGGAGATATCGTACCACCAGCTATAGCAGTCTTTGACCTTCCCCAGCCCTGCGCCTTCAGCTAGCGCCGCTTGATACGGTCGGTTGTGCGGGGACATGATCACAGGAGGCTTGTCGAAGCCTTCGATGAGGAGCCCGGCCTCGTCGTTGATCGACAGGGAGCAAGGGCCCCGCATCGCCCTCATGCCTCTGCTCGCGAGCCACTCGGCGGCCGCGTCCACCAGGGCGGTCGCCACCTCCTGATCCTCGATGGTGTCGAAGAAACCGAAGAACCCCACGTCATCCTCATGGATGCGAAGGTGTTCGTGGTCTACTTGCGCCGAGATGCGGCCGACCAGCTTGCCGTCTTTCCATGCCGTGAAAAGAGCGACCTCGGCGTGCTCGAAGAACGGGTTCTTCGCCGGGGAAAGGCGCTCCTTGATGTGAACGTTGAGGGGCGGCACCCACGCGGGATCATCGGCATACACCGCGAAGGGGACGCGCATGAAATCCTTCAGGTCCTTGCCCGGTTGATGCTGTCTGATCTCGATGCCCACCGATCCAGCCCCCCTGATTCTCCCTCAGGTGCCGGCGATATGCAGCAAAATTTTCGCTTCGTAGCCCATCGGGCTCTTCGTAAACGCGCAATTGCGCGGCACTGGCTCATCATGTTGACTTGGGGTGCACTTCGTACCGCGTTCGGATCGCCGAATTGAGTTCCCGTTCCATTTCACCGAATCTCACGACTCTCTTTCTTCGCAAGAACGGTCGCATTCCGCTAGGCGTGTCTCGGTGCCGCGCTGCAAAGCCCGATCGACAATGAGCTGCGGCGGGATCTCCCGAAGTCGGCTCCGCGACGTGGCGTAGACCTCGCCCAGACGAAGGCCTAGGCGCCCCGAAAGGTAGAGAAAGAGGTACCAACGCGGCTGAAGCTCGAAGCACCCGGCCAGAAATCGGTCGCGCTCGGCGTCCGAATACCAGTCCGGGACTTTCTACCATCCGTCTTCGCGCTTCTATGAAGCATCGAGTACCTGCGTTTGTGTTCCCAACTTCGACAAGACTTGCAGGAGAGTTTCGGGCCTCAGGAAATGGGACTGGAAATACAAGCCTGGTCTGTGGACGTTCTCCGACAGAGGTCAATGGCAGGATAGTCGCGAAGCTGCCGGCGTTGACACTTGACGCGATCGGGGCCACTTTCGCCATACCGACGCGGGTTTGGAGGCCACCTTGAAACGTTGGAGCGTGAAAGTAGTCGTTCTCATGGTCATCGCGGCGGCATTCGCCGCTGCTGCTGCAGACGACGCGCGCGCCGAGGAGACGGATGCCTCGGACCCCGCGTCAGCGGAAGCCCCGAAGCCCGCACCCTCCCTCGATACGGAAAGCCAGAGTCTTCGCTTCGCCGATCGAAGGTACGTCCTTTTCCGTATCGCCTTCGGCGGGGTGTATCAAGACGGTTTCCTCGGTAACGCTAAAGGGCAAGCCAGCTATGGCGGCACGTTACGCTGGGAGCGACCCCTCCACGAGTACTTGACGACGGGCCTCGACTTCAGCGCTTACGGTGCGAAGCCCGAGTCCATCCCGAGACAGCCGAATTTCGAGGCCGCGCTCTTCCTCAAAGGCCGCTACCCGTTCGAGATGGGTCGCAAAGAAAGAAAGTTCGAATCGGAGGTCTACTTGCTCGCGGAAGCCGGGATCCTTATCCGGATCGATGGGAACACGCTCGACACCAACCTGATAGGTCCCGGCGTCGCGGTCACCGTCACGCCTGGCTACCTCTTCTTCATCAACCACCGAGTCGGCCTTCTCGCCGAGCTCGGCTGGACTCATTCGCAAGTGTACTTCACCAGGGGGAGAGGGAGCGTCTTGGTCCACCAAGGCCTGGCGCGCATCGGTATGGTGTTCCCCTTCTAATCCCGCACGCGTGAGGGCTCGGTTGGTTGAACAGGAGCGTGTGCGCGCGAGACTCGTCCAACACGAGATGGCTCGGATTTTGACGCGTATTTGACGCGGAGATCTGGAATGACCTGATATGGGGTGACGGTCCCGAGCGCCGGCCACGGCACCTAAGTCTCGGTTATCGTTCGTAAAGTGTCTCAGATGTTGGGATTGACTGAAGCGAAGAATTTCGCGCTTCTAGAGCTCATCACCCGAAAGTTGTCGGCGTACCGACAGGGCAAGACGTGGGGGGCCGCCGGGTTCGAAATATCGATGCGGTATGCCGAATCGTTCGATGGCGTTGCGTAGCCCCGCAACGCGCCGTGAACGTGATCGCAGGGTCAACACAACTCCCACAATTTCTCCCACACACCACGAACAAATCAGGAACAGACACGCAACACCCGAGAACATGATACCCCGTGTTTTCCGGGGTTTTCTCAATGATCCTGATCGCTCAATTCAACTGAGCCCCATCACCTTGGCGAGCACCACGGTGATGTTGTCGGGGCCGCCGGCTTCGTTGGC
>Ga0316191_10000525_pt1 | contig 24939 bp, 20 predicted proteins | sample Eddworburr2cm_MG_FD_204928 | JGI IMG/M metagenome (GOLD analysis project Ga0316191, IMG submission 204928) | Coastal sediment microbial communities from Maine, United States - Eddy worm burrow 2 cm | ecosystem: Environmental > Aquatic > Marine > Coastal > Sediment | place: USA: Maine... | reverse complement strand
TACTCGCCGTGCACAGGGTAAAAATAACTTGGCCTTGTTAACTGCATCATCATCTTCAACTCATGCGCCTGTGCATGGCCGGAAACGTGCAGTGAGGCCTGACCTGAGTGCATGATGCGAGCGCCACAGCGGTAGATATGATTGTAGAGGCCGGCGATGATACGCTCGTTACCTGGAATGTTGCTCGATGAAAAGATGACCAGGTCACCGTGACCAAGCTTGAGTCCGGTAAACCGGTTCTGAGCCAGGCGGGCAAGTGCCGCCCGCGATTCACCCTGCGAACCTGTCGCAATAATCAGCAGCTTGTCGTCAGGGATATTTGAAGACTGTTTGATATCAATCAGGGTGCCAGCCGGAATAGTCAGCCGCTTAAGCGTACTGGTGATATCCATATGCCGTTCCAGGCTGCGTCCTGCAACCGCTACCCTACGGCCATTGGCTACAGCCGCATCAACAATCTGCTGGATACGGAACATATTGGAGGCAAATGTTGTGACTATAACCTTGCCACTGCACTGGGAAACCGCCTGCTTCAGTGCGGGCCCTACAACACGCTCGGACGGGCCGCTACCGGAACGCGTCGCATTGGTAGAGTCAGACGCCAGCAGCACTACACCCTGATCTCCCAACTGAGAGAATCGATGTATAGCTGTGGTACGACCATCGATCGGTGCCGGATCAATTTTGAAGTCGCCTGTATGGACGATAATACCGAGTGAGGTGTGAATCGCGATTGAAACTGCATCCATAATCGAGTGGGTTACTGGAACACCCTCAACCTTGAAAGGTCCTACATTAACCATCCGCCCATCATCTGGAAGTTGGCGAAGGTCGCCTTTGTATCCACGTTCGGAGAGTTTTGCTTTGATCAGTGCCAGGGTCACCTCTGAGGCGTAAACAGGTAGGCCAAGGCGTGGAAGAAGATGTGGAAGGCCGCCAATATGATCCTCATGGCCATGGGTGATAAGCAGCGCGTGGATATTCAGCCCTAGTTCATGCAGGGATGAAACATCCGGCACCACAACATCGACACCATGCTGACCTGCACCAGGAAAACCCATGCCGCAATCGACAATCACGGCATCATCATCAATGGCATATACCATCATGTTTTTACCGAACTCACCGACTCCACCAAACGGAAAACATCGCAGTACAGGTTTACTCATTTAAACTCCTTATATTGACCGGGGGACAAACGTAACAGGCAACGGCCAAACTGCCGTGCCCTTGATCACAAGCACCCCTTACCGGGACCGCCTGCTTCAGGCTGCACCCCTGCTGCCCGGTTTGACCGGTGGCAGCAGACCTTCGCTACACATTGGACAGTCGTCTGCAGCATAGGTTTCAACGCTCAGGCTGATCGCTGTTGCAAAAGGCACATCAAAACGGCCCTCGGCATCCGGCGCACGGTCTACAACAGCCAACACCTTCACCGGCTCACCACCATGTTCGCGCACAACCGCTATACATTCGCGCACTGAGCCGCCAGTGGTAATCACATCCTCAACAACCAGCAGCTTTGTGCCCTCTGGAATCGAGAATCCACGGCGCATCTGCATTTCACCCTCTTTGCGCTCGGTGAAGATGAACGGCTTGCGCAACAGGCGAGCAACCTCCTGGCCAATCACCAGACCCCCAATTGCGGGAGCAACCACCATATCAATCTCATCTGCATCTGCCTTGGTGATCAACTCACCAGCCAAAGCTGTAGCGTTATCGATATTCATCAGCACCAGTGCCGACTGCAGATAGCGGGCAGAGTGCCTGCCACTTGAGAGAATAAAGTGACCATTTAACAGCGCACCCGCATCTTCATACATTGCCAGAATCTCGTTCTCGTTCATTTATGTATCCTTATATGTCAGTTCAGTCGCCAGAAAAAGCTACCGTCTGTGAAAATTTGCGCGAGTGTAACAGTTTCCCCGCAAACACAGAACCTTGCACCTGTATTTAAACAGGAAAGTAAAAAATGATCAAAACCAAGGACTATCCATCATCTAATCATGTTGCCAGTGACAACAGAATTTCCAAACCTGAATTCACATATGAATGGGAAAAAGTCTGCAATCGCACCCGAAGCATCTGCTAAAGCTCCATGAATACGCATTGATTCCTTTCCCTGACCGTAACAGCTGCTTAGTCTTTCCCCATGCCTGTCATCTTTCGATGGATTTTTTCCGGCTGCATGAGCCGCGCTCTGGTCACACTTGCTGCCCTGCTGTCGATATACGTGATTATTGAGAGCTTCGATAAAGCCCGTTATCTCGGCCACGGTCTGGATGGTGGACTGATGATCGAATACCTGCTGCTGAAGATCCCGTTTATGATCAGTGAGTTTATGCCGATCATTATGCTGATCGGCGCCAGCATTTACCTGATCGAGCTCTCCCGCAATCATGAAATGGTTGCCATCAGGGCAGCAGGTCTGGGTATCAACAAGATTCTGATACCACTGCTTGCCGTCGCCTTTCTTGCCTCAGCACTAAGTTTCCTGATCGGCGAGTGGGTTACCCCTGTCACCAACAAACGTCTGGACGTGATTGAAAACGTACATATCCAGCAGAAAAAGAGTGCCAGCCAGGGCGTCCAGTGGTTGAAAGATGGACAGCGTTTTTTCCGGCTGACGCCACTAAAAGAGAATAAATTTGCTGTCATTATTCTGGAAACTGACAGGCAGGGTGGCTGGCTTAAGCGCATTGATGCCGCCAGCGCCAGCTATTCAAACCAGCAGTGGCAGATGTCTGATGTCCACATCACCAAGCCCTCTTCCGATCTGGGTATGCTTCACGAGAAGCTGGAGAAGCTGACCCTTAACTCGGCGATTGGTCCTGAAACCGCTGAACTGCCCAAACCCCGCCACATGCACTTTTCTGAACTCTACCATTACATTTCAGACCTTGAACATGCTGGACTCACCACCGGATCTTACACCTATGCTCTGCACAGAAAATTCGCTGCTCCGCTGGCATGCCTGCTGATGGTCATCCTTGCAACTGCCCTCTGTCTGCATACCGGCAGCCGTAACAGCAAGATGTCGTGGGGCATCGTTTCAGCCATTTCGCTTGGGCTGCTGTTTTATGTGATTGGTAATGCAGGGAACCTGCTGGCCGGCAGCGAACGGATTCCTCCTGCCTATGCAGCATGGTTACCCACCCTTGTTTTCGGGGGGTTAGGTATGTTCCTGCTACTTAAACGGGAAGGCCATTAAGAAAAACTGCCTTTGCAGACGGCATCAAGCCGACTTGAGCAGCTTACAAACATCTCCGTGCAGATGTGAATTGGCAGCCAGAATATCGCCCTTCTCAAGATCGATGGTTGCTCCGTTGATATCTGTCGCCATACCACCGGCCTCCTGAACCAGAAGGTAACCCGCTGCAATATCCCAGGGACGGAGACCCGCCTCCCAGTAAACATCAAGGCGTCCTGCTGCCACATAGGCGAGATCAAGTGCGGCGGAACCGCCACGGCGATAGCCGTCCATAGAGCGCATACAGAGATCCATGCGGCTCTGGAACAGATCGATATGCTCCCGCTGGTAGGAGGGCATGCCTGAAGCAAACAGAGCATGGCTCAACCTCTTTTCATTGTTTACACGCAAACGTCGACGATTCACAAATGCACCGCCACCGTTTTTAGCTTCGAATGTTTCATCGCGAATAGGATCGTGAACTACCGCTAGCAGCGGTTTACCATCCTTCCAAGCGGAAATTGAGACAGCAAAATGTGGATAGCCGTGGATGAAGTTGGTTGTACCATCAAGCGGATCAATATACCACTGTATGGATGCATCAGGATTTACCCGTTTGTCAGACTCTTCGGCAACGATTCCGTGATCGGGATAGTGCTGGGTAATCTCCCTGAGAATCAGTGCCTCAGCACGTTGATCCACATCGGTAACATAGTCCCGATCGCTCTTCTGATGCACTTTGATGTCATCACGCTCATCAAATGCCCTGGCAATCAGATCCCCGGCCCTTCTGGCGGCCCGTACAGCTACATATAACACTCATCACTCCTGGAACAGCCGATCCCGTTAGAATCAGCCTGATCGGTTCGCGAACCATATCAAGTATGATTGAAAAAGTACGCCGAAATATTTACTGCTTCACTCCGATACCTTGCAGCAACATGGAATTAAACTACACTCATAAACATGGAAGCGGCCCCATCAGCCTCCTGTTCGAAGCAAATCCTGTGAGTGGAGGGCTCATGCTAAACTTCAAAAGATTAGCAGCATGGCTGAAGAACGAGGCATATACGGGCAACAAACCTCTTGCCGAACTGCAGCTGCAGCAGACCAAGTCGCGCATCCTGCTCACCATTGCCAGCCTTACATATGTAATCCTTCACGGGGAATATTTCGCATACTTCAAGGTAGAGGCACTTACTTTTGCAGCCGTCTATTTTATATTAAATGCCGCTGCGCTAATCAGCCTGCGCAAGCGCCCCTTCTCCATCATTGGCAGCCTGTTCTACCCGCTTCTGGATGTCATGATCGTTACATTCGGCATGATTATCGATGGTGGCCACTCAAGCGGCGTCTATTTCATGCTCTTGCCGATCATTATCGGCAATGGCCTTCGCTTCGGCAACCCCATGCTCATTTATGCTCAGGCTTCATGCCTAGTTGGCATGGTGTGCTCAACCGCCTATGGACATTACACACTTCATCTTCCGATCGATTACACCCTGCTTTGCTGGCAGATATTCACCCTCTTTGCCGTACCTCTATTCGCCTACCTGATCGTTAAAAAAGTTGAAAAGGCGATCCACGAGAAAAATGAAGCAGAACAGAGCTCATTCCAGCTGATCGACAAGGGCCCACTGCCTGTTTTTACCTATGAACTGAACAGGGAAGGCAGCACCCGGATTCTCTATGTCAATTCAGCCGTCTATAAGCTGTTTAATAATACCCAAAGTGACATTATCGGCCAATCCACAGATGTACTGGTACTTCCAGAAGATAGTGAAGAGATGCTCAAGTTCTGCTCTTCGGCTTTTCGCGGGCAGGAGCACGAGGAGCCTCAGCAGACACGCTCCACATATATCAGGGGCAGAGACAGATCAGGTCGGATACTCAAACTGATGGTTACAGCTATCCGCATGCGCTGGCGTGACCGCTGGATCGGCGTCTGCTTTCTGCTCGATATTACCGAGCGTGAAACCATACAGGAGCAGCTGGAGGTGGTGCACAGGCACGGGTATATGTCCACGCTTGTTGCAGGCATTGTTCACGATTTTAGGAACGTGCTGACCAACATGATCGGCAATGCCGAAGTGCTGCAAATGAACAGTGGAAATGAGGCTGAAAAACAGCAGATCGAAACCATTATTGCAGCCGGAGAGCGTGGCTCTGACCTGATCACCCATCTGTTGAAACTGAGCAGGAACAACAAAAAGCACGATCAAACTCTGGTTTGCACGAAAGGCGAAGCACTTTCGCAGCCGCTGGAAAATATTATCGCCCTTGCCCGCCTGCAGCTTCCGCACAAAATACGGTTAATCAGCGATATCAGGGAACCACTACCCGATGTTGGCATCTCTGTTGTTGAAATTGAGCAGATTCTCCTCAATCTGATCAATAACTCGATGCAGGCCATCGTCGATTCAGGTCTTATCGAAGTGGAGGTCAGCAGTGAGCATAACCCGGACAATGGCAGGACGGAGTTTTGTATTTCCGTCACCGATAATGGTCTGGGCATCAGTGACGGGGATATGGCAATGGTATTCAAGCCGTTCTGGACTTCCAGGGCAGATCAGGGCGGCACAGGCCTTGGCCTGACCATGGTTCAACGCATCGTTAAGTTACACCACGGAAAGGTTGATATTTTATCGCCAACCGGAGAGAAGAAGACAACGGTTCGCATCTGTATCCCAGCGTATAAAGCTGAAGTGGCAATATCCCCTGCCTCCTCTACTGAGATAGAACTCGGCAGCAACCCTGCCAGCCGATCAGCAGAGATACCTTCAATGCACATTCTTGTAGTCGATGACATGGCTGATATTCTGAAAATTCATCAGGCCATCCTCTCCCGCATAGGCCATACGACAGCACCTGCAGAATCCGCAGATGAAGCACTCACCCTGTTCGAGGATAAAGAGCATCAGTTCGACCTGATCGTTACTGATTATCGTATGCCCGGAAAAGATGGACTGGAACTGGTCGAGGCGATCAGAAAAAGGGATTCAACCATCCCTATTCTGATGGTCACGGCATATGGTGAGGATGAGCAACTGCAAAGGGTCAGCAGCTATGGCGTTACACTCATCAATAAACCTGTCTCGTTGAAAAAACTTAAAGATGGTATTAGTGAGGCCATCACTCAGGCATCACTATTAAGCTCGAACTGAATTCAGCTGCGGCCAATCAGTTCACGGGAACTGAAACCGTCGTAAACCGCATCGATAAAGTAGAGCCCATGGGCGGGTGCAGTTGCTGCACCTTTGCTGCGGTCACACAGAGCCAGCAGCTGCCTGAATTCATCGGGGCTCTGCTTCCCTACCCCTACTTCGACAAGGTTTCCCACCAGATTGCGAACCATGTGATAGAGAAAGGCGTCAGCCGCCACTTCGATCTCGATGGCATTACCGACTTTTCTTATCTCCAGCCTGTTGATCGTTCGGGTTGCATGCGCGGCCTGACAACCTGATGCTCGCAGGGAACTGAAATCATGTGTGCCAAGACAGTATGAGGCCGCCTCCTGCATCGCTTCCACATCCAGAGCCCTGGGCATCCACCAGTGCCGCCAGCGGTGAATAGCTGATAGGGTGTTACGATTCCAAATCTGATAGCGATAAGCGCGTTCCCTGCAGTCGAAGCGCGCATGGAAATCAGGCTTTACCGCTTGCACACCAATAACCCTGATTGTATCCGGAAGCTTGCTGTTGAGACCATGCAGGTATGCCAGATGCGAGCGTTGCCAGCGCTCTGATGACACATCTCCATGCACCAGTATCGCCTCTGCATGGACACCGCTGTCGGTACGCCCCGCAGCAACGGTAACAACCGACTCTCCTTCAATCGCTGCCAATGCAGCCTGCAACTCAGCCTGCACCGAGGTCGCATTATCCTGCTTCTGCCAACCGTGAAATGCGCTGCCATCAAACTCCACCGCCATGGCGATGCGCTGTTTCTCCACGTTTAAATTTGCCATGCCATCACTACTCCCAATCCGCCAACAGTCGCACACAACAGATTCACAATCAGACTTGAACTGGCTGGTAATGGGCCATCCAGCAGTGGATGAACAGGCCAGCGCAGCCAGAGTTGGCGGGAGTGCTCAGCTGCTACTGCCAACGTGGAACGAAATGCGGAAACAAGTATCAGAGGGAATTCAATCCAACCTTTTCGCAACTGCCACTTCTGCCGTAATAGCTGCAACATACAACCGACACTGCCTCGCAATGGTGCAATCATCACCACATAGACCGCCAGCTCTCTGTTGATTACAGGCAGGTTTAATATGGCCTTAAACCACTCACGTCGGTTCAGACAGAGGAACAGCGCAGTAGCAGTAAAAAATATGGCAGCAAGATGAACGGAGAGATAGAGCCCCTGCGTTATTCCCTCCCATGTCAAAGGCAGCGGCACTCCGGGAAAAATAAATCGCCCAGGAGAAAAACATGCATGTAGAATCAGAATAGGAATAACAAACCAGCGTAGTAAGCCAAGCGTTCGAATCACCCTGCTCCAGCCGGCATCTACAGTTCGCAGAAACAGGGCTGAGAGCAGCACCAGCAGCACACCATATGCGACAGCCGAAGTCGCTGTTGCCAGACTTAAAAGTGCCAGACCAAGCAGGAACCTTGAAGCCGGATGGATCGTGTAGAACAAACCTCTATTCACTATTATTCGACCGATCTGTAACAGCTTCAGGTGTTCTTATTCTTATCCTTCTCCTCATCATCATCGTCATCACCAAAGTCGATTAGCAGATCATCCAGCTCCTGAGTCGCACTAAGACTATTTTCTTCAGCCTCACTGCTCACCTCTGCCTCTCCACCGGGCACTTCCAGCCCGTTCTTGGCTGACAATTTACCAAGCAGTTCATCAAACTCCTGAGTGGCATCATGACTTCCGACGACCTCCTCTTCAGGTGACTCTTCTGCAGAAGAAGTATCCGGGAACATGCTGTTATCATCGAACTCCAGCAGATCACCATTCTCTTCGTTACCTGCGAACTCACTCATCAGGGAGCCGAGGTGCTGTGTGGATCCGAATATGTCTTCATCCGTAGCTGCCTGCCCCGGCGAATCCGGATCACTTTCTCCTTCTAACGGAGATATAGTTTCTTTTTCAACTTCGAACAGAAAATCATCTTCATCATCGAACTCACCAAGAAGGTTATCCAAATGCTGCGTCGCAGTAAGTTCTTCTTCCAGATTCAGCGCATCTTCATCTGAAGGAGCCACAGTTTCATCCTCGGAAACCTCTTCCGGTACCTCTCTCTCCTCGGTATCGGTGAAAGCATTGAAGAAGTTGTCCAGCTCCTGTGTTCCACCGACTCCAGCCAGATCTATCGTGCCATCAGATTCCGGAAGTTCTTCGGCAGTATGTTCTGTATCAATCGAGTCCCCTTCCAGAGATATCTCATTTGAGTCATCATCTACAAATTCATCCAGAATTGAGTCGATCGTACCGGCTTCACCATCTTCCACGTTCAGCGTGACAGCTTTAGCATCGTCTTCCTCTTCACCGGCATCAACTTCATCCTCAAACGAGGCATCGCGCAACCAGTCCACCTCTGAGAGATCATCCATACTGGAGGTATGGGTCTCCTCTTCGGTGATCACTTCACCTGCCTCAGAAGCCTCTTCTTCCGGTCCATCCACCCCGGAAAGATCATAATCCAGTGTGGGTTCCTCTTCGGTTTCAGTTGCTGTAGAAGGCGCCACGTCGTTACTTTCTGCCGGTGCAATTTCAGCCACTTCATCAACAGCAGCACTCTCGCCTGCTTCAGAAAGTCCACTCACTGCAGCATTGAACTTCTCAAGCGCAGCGCCAGTGAGAAGAGCCAGAGCAGCCGAGCTTGCCACATCAAAGGCTGCGCTATCGCCCTTACCATGCAGCAGTTCAGCCTTACGAATATGGGCTTCTACATTGTCCGGATTGGCAGCCAATGCCATCTCCAGCTGCTGCAGAGCCTCTTCTTCCATGCCGTAACGAATGTAAACATCAACCTCCGAGAGGTAGTCGACATTCGAATCACTCGCCATTTCAGATGAGTCAAAAGGCACCATCTCCGCAGTGTCTGTCTCGGAAAGATCCTCAGACAGGTTGAAAACTTCATCAACCTCATCTGCTTTTGTCTCAACACTCTTCTGCACGGCCGCATCTTCGCCAGAAGATGCTTCCTGAACCGGCGCAGAAGGCTTTTCCGCAACATCAGGGGCAAGCATTGACTCAGCCGGATGGGCAGGCTCCCTGCGCATTAGCAGTACAACAACAATTAACAGAATAATGACCAACCCGACCAGTACCCAGACTATCCAGTCCATGACACCTGCCTGTGGCGACGCTGCCTGCGCTCTCGCATTCTCCAGTTCTTTCTGCATACGGGCTACCAGAACTTCCAGCCTTGCAACTTTGGCATTGGATACTTCGGCAGAACCCTCATCCACCCTCTGACTCAACGCCTGAAATCTCTTTTCACTCTGCTCAAGCTTCTGCTTCAGCAGTTCATTGTTCTCCTGCAGTTCTGTCAGCAGGGCGCTCTCTTTGCCAGCAGCCATCTGTTGAGCAGCTGCAGCATCTACTGCAGTAGCAGGCTCTTCAGTGAGGGTCCCGCTCTCTACGCCATCCTTGACGCTGGCAGTAGCACTCTCGCTTTTAGTCTGTCCCGTTGCAGCATCAATTGCTGGCGCAGGTGCTGTAGCAACGCCTCCTGCTGTCTGACCAACATGAACGCGTTTAGAGTAGCGGGTACGCTGTGCCTCGGCTTCAGCGGCATACCTTGGCTCCTGCTTCAATGCTTTCCACTGCTGGTTATGCTCTTCAAAAACCTTATAGGCCTCACTGGCAGAGAGTCGTTCGACCTCAGCTGCAGTCGGCACATCAAGGAAGCTACCCTTCATCATCAGGTTGATGTTTCCCTTATTAAACTTCGATCTATTCTTCTCAAAAAGCGCAACCGCCACCTGAGAAAGTGTATATCGTTTGTCGATGCTCAGGCGATGAACAACCGTCGAGAGCATATCGCCACGCACAATCGGCCCGTAGCGACTGGTTCTGGCCCAGCCGTCAAAATATTCAACCTTGGAAGCAGGCTGATCATCAACCGCGACAGCTTGATTCGTTGTTCCTGCAGCCTGATCTGTTGATGCAACATCCTGCGGCGCTGCTTGCTGAGATATTGAAGGTTGTCTCTTCTCTGCTGCATGGATAACAGTTTTCGGTGGTTCGAGGAAAACAGGGTACTTCTTGAAATGGGAGACACGGCCATGACGTATTTTTACGATCAGGTTAAAAAACGGCGCTTTAACCTCGGTGGCTGAAGTGAGTTCAACACGGGTACCTCGAGCATCGTTGGCTACTCTGGCGCGGATACCCTGCAGGGCAGAATCGCGATAAACCTCGAAAATTTTGTAATCGGAAGCTGTTGCAATTTCGACAAAGACCTTGGTAACCAGTTCATCGGCATCCAGCTTGAGCGGGATCTCTGCATAGAAAAGCTCTCCCAGGCGGGAGTTAACCTCGATCTTTTCAAGGGATGCAGCATATGCGCTACCCGCCATCAGTAGCGCTACAGCCACCCAGACCAGTCGAAAAATATGCCTTGCTCGATTCATTTTGCTCCCCTCCATCACCTCTTCAGGAGCTTCTATCCTAAGAGTGAGGAATCAGAATTTCCGCTATCTGTACAGCATTTAGAGCCGCACCTTTACGTACGTTATCGGCAACAACCCACAAATGCAAAGAATTCGCACAGGAATCGTCATTGCGAATTCGTCCCACCCAAACAGGGTCCGTACCGGCCGCTTCGCTCGGCATCGGATAATCTTCAGTCGTCGGATCATCGACAACACAGATCCCTTCTGCATCAGCAAGCAGTCCGCGCGCCCTGTCTGCATTCATCGGCCCGCTAAATGTAATATTCACCGATTCAGAGTGACCGTAAAATACAGGAACGCGAACCGTCGTGGCTGTGACCCTGATCTCACATTCCATAATCTTGCGCGTTTCATCGATCATCTTGCGCTCTTCCTTGGTATATCCATCTTCCATGAAGACATCGATATGCGGAATCACATTAAAAGCGATACGGGCAGGCAGCACCTTTACATCAACACTCTGGCCGTTCATCAGCTGCGCTGACTGCTTGGCCAGCTCATCCATCGCCTTGCCACCTGCGCCGCTTACTGCCTGATAGGTAGAGACAACCACACGTTCGATCGGCACGGCATCATGCAGCGGCTTGAGCGCCACCACCATCTGGATGGTCGAGCAGTTCGGATTGGCAATGATTCTATTATCGCGCGCCATCTCAAGTGCATGCGGATTCACCTCGGGAACAACAAGGCAAACCTCCTCATCCATACGCCAGGCACTGGAGTTGTCGATCACATAGCAGCCTGCCGCTGCAAAACGCGGCGCATGCTCTTTGGAGGTGGATCCACCTGCAGAGAAGAGTGCAATATCAACACCAGTCGGATCAAAGGTTTCAAGATCCTGCACAACGTACTCTTTGCCCTTAAACTCAACGGTGGAACCGGCACTGCGGCTGGATGCCACAGGATAGAGCTCATCAACAGGAAAATTTCGCTCAGCAAGGATCTCCAGCATGGTCTGTCCAACCGCACCGGTTGCCCCGACTACTGCAACGACATAACCCTCTTCTTTTTTCAGCAAAAATGGTTCTGCACTCACGCCAATGCCTCCAACTCTTTACAGATCGCATCACCCATACCGGAGCAGGATACGAATGCCCCACCATCGGCAAGATCGATCGTGCGCACACCAGCATTCAGAGCATTCTCCACTGCCTGCTCCACCTTTTCAGCCAGATCGGTACGATTGAGCGAGAAACGAAGCATCATTGCCGCAGAGAGGATGGTCGCCAGTGGGTTGGCCTTGTTCTGGCCGGCAATATCGGGAGCAGAACCGTGGATCGGCTCATACATCGCATGATCCACACCAATGGAAGCAGATGGCAACATACCAATGGAACCGGTCAGCATGGATGCCTCATCAGAGAGGATATCACCAAACATATTGGTGGTTACAATCACATCAAACTGCTTGGGATTGCGAATCAACTGCATAGCCGCATTATCGACATACATATGCGAGAGTTCGACATCGGCGTATTCGGCTGCATGAAGCTCAGTAACCACTTCGCGCCAGTATTCGGTGGATTCAAGTACATTGGCCTTATCGATCGAGCAAACCCTGTTGGAGCGCAGGCGTGCAGCCTCAAAGGCCTTGCGGGCAATGCGCTGGATCTCGGAAGTTTTATATTCAAGTGTGTTAAAACCACGCTTCTCACCATTTGGAAGCTCTTCAATGCCACGTGGCTGACCAAAGTAGATGCCGGAGACCAGTTCACGCACCACCAGGATATCCACACCGCTGATTACCTCAGGTTTAAGTGTTGAGGCATTTAACAGCTGCTCAAACACCTTGGCCGGGCGATAGTTGGCAAACAGGCCGAGATCTTCACGAATACGCAGCAATCCCGCTTCAGGTCGCAGAGGTTTATCCAAAGGCTCCCATTTCGGGCCACCCACAGCGCCAAGCAGCACGGCATCGCATGCCTTAACCAGTTTCTGTGTTGCTTCCGGATATGGATCGCCCGCCACGTCATAACCGACGCCACCAAGATCACCCTCTTCCCAGGTCGCATCAAGAGCGAAGTCACGATTAAGCACCTCAAGCACCTTCAGCGCCTCATCAACAATCTCTTTTCCGATGCCATCACCGGGTAATACTGCAATCTTTACAGACATATCTACTCCTTCTTTCCAACCACGGTTTTTACCGCAGCCAGAAAATCATCCACATCTTTAAACTCGCGATATACAGAGGCAAAGCGCACATAGGCCACACCATCAAGCCTGCGCAACTGCTCCATCACAAAATCACCAACACTCTCTGCAGCAATCTCTGGCTCACCCTGCTCCTGCACAGAGCGAAGCACCGCATTAACGCCTTTCTCTAGCGCTTCTGCTGAGACCGGACGCTTCTCCAGCGCCTTCTGCATACCCGAATGAATTTTTCCTATGCTGAATGTCTGCCGCGTACCGTCCTTCTTCACCACCAGCGGCAGCTTGAGTTCAGCACGTTCATAGGTCGAAAAACGTTTTCCGCATGCCTCACACTCACGGCGGCGGCGCACAGCAGCGCCATCCTCCACCACACGTGAATCGACCACGCGCGTGTCATCATTTGCACAATAGGGGCAATACATTCAGATCAACTACAGGTTACAGCTAACGATCTTAACTTTCGTAAATCGGAAAACGGTCCGTCAGCTTGCGCACATCCTTAAATACCGCCGCATGAACAGCAGCATCTTCCGGAGCCTTCAATACCTTCAGGATCATCTCACCGATCAGGCAGGCTTCAGCCTCTTTCATGCCACGTGCAGTAACCACTGAAGCACCGATACGGATACCGGAGGTAACAAATGGTGATTCAGGATCAAACGGAATGGTATTCTTATTGGTTGTAATACCGGCTGCTTCCAGAGCCTCTTCGGCCTGTTTACCTGTAATACCCTGCGGACGCACATCTACACGGAACATATGGCAATCGGTACCGCCGGATACAATGCGCAGACCACCGTCTGTCAGGGTCTTAGCCAGTGCGCGTGCATTGGCAACCACCTGTTTCTGGTCAACCTTAAACTGTTCACCAAGTGCTTCGCCAAAGGCAACCGCCTTAGCTGCGATGACATGCATCAGCGGGCCACCCTGAATACCAGGGAAGATACGCGAGTTGATCTTCTTATAGATCTCAGCGTCATCTGTCAGAATCATGCCGCCACGTGGGCCGCGCAGGGTTTTATGGGTTGTAGTGGTAATCACGTGGGCATGGCCAACCGGGCTCGGGTAGACGCCGGCTGCAATCAGGCCTGCATAGTGCGCCATATCCACCATCAGGATGGCACCAACGGAATCAGCAATTTCGCGCATACGGGCAAAATCGATACCACGCTCGTAAGCAGATGCACCACCGATAATCATCTTCGGACGATGTACTTCAGCCATCTTCTGCATGACATCGTAATCGATCAGTTCGTTATCCTGGCGAACACCGTAGGCCACAACCTCATAGAGGCGGCCGGAGAAGTTCACAGGAGAGCCGTGAGTCAGGTGGCCACCGTGTGAGAGATCCATACCCATGATGGTATCACCAGTGCTCAGCAGCCCCATAAAGACAGCCATATTAGCCTGAGAACCGGAGTGCGGCTGCACATTGGCATATTTGACACCGAAAAGTTCGCAGGCACGCTGCTGTGCCAGAGATTCAACCACATCAACATGCTCGCAACCACCGTAGTAACGGCGCCCCGGATAACCCTCGGCATACTTATTGGTCATCACAGAGCCCTGCGCCTCCATCACGGCACGTGAGACGATATTCTCACTGGCGATAAGCTCCAGCGTGTGTTGCTGGCGACCAAGCTCGGCTGCTATGGCATCTTTGACCACCTTATCGGCGAGTGGCGCATTAAAAAAATTGCTGCGATCAGACATGAATACTCCTGAAAAATGACAAAAAGGCGATGTTATCACACGCCTTTTTTCTCTGCTCCCGAGCAATGAAGAATTCGGGGGGCGTATTATGGCGAAACGAGAGGGTTACGTCGACTTCGATTTCCAAAGCCGCGCACAACGACAGCTAGAACCCTCCCTATTGTAGCTGGTGCATCCCTTCATAGAGCATGAAGCGGCCTGCATCGGCTGGATTCATACGCACCACCACATCCACGACGGACTCATCAGCCGTTTTCGACAGCACCGAACCTCTCTGGTAACAGAAAGCCAATGAACGCCCATCAGAAATATCCAGCTTCAGATGTAATTCGTGCATGTCCTGTTGCAGCCAGTCGGATAGAAGATCAATCAGGTCCCCCACCCCATCACCTGTGACGGCAGAGAGTGCGATGCGGCTACCCGACACCGTTTCGGCGCGATAGCTCTCCAGTCCCGGAGCCAGATCCTTCTTGTTCATCACCTCAACCACAGGTGGTGCCAGATCATCCACCAAGCCCATCTGCTCCAGTGTCTGCTCCACTACCTTGCCCTGCTCAGACAGCATCGGATCAGCAGCATCCCGCACATGCAGCACCAGATCAGCCTCGATTACTTCTTCAAGCGTTGCTCGAAAGGCATCGACCAGCTCATGCGGTAGCTCCTGCACAAAACCCACCGTATCGGAGAGCATCAGTCGCAGACCACCGGGAAGCTCCAGCAACCTCATAGTGGGATCGAGTGTGGCAAAAAGCTGGTCGGCAACATAGACACCAGATTCCGTCAGATGGTTGAAGAGTGTCGATTTACCAGCGTTGGTATAACCCACCAGCGCCACAGTCGGAATATCCTTCTTCTTGCGCCCGGCCCTCTGGGTGGCGCGCATCTGGCGCACCTTCTCCAGATCCTTCTCCAGGGACTTGACCTTGCCCATAATCATACGGCGATCGAGTTCAAGCTGGCGTTCACCCGGTCCACCCATAAAACCAAAGCCGCCACGCTGACGTTCCAGATGGGTCCAGCTACGCACCAGCCTTCCCAACTGGTAGTTGAGGCTGGCCAGCTCCACCTGCAATACACCCTCCCGGGTGCGGGCACGCGATGCGAAAATCTCCAGAATAAGGCCGGTACGATCCACCACCTTGGCATTCCATGCTTTCTCCAGATTGCGCTGCTGCACAGGTGTAAGCGGGTGATCCACAAACACCACCACAGCTTCCTTAATTTCTATCTGAATGCGAATATCTTCAACCTGTCCAGATCCAAGCAGGGTACCAGATAGAGCCCTGCGCACTGTAAAGCGAAGTGACGCTACCAGATCACAACTGCTGGTCTCGACAAGTCGGTCGAACTCTTCAGCGCGTGCTTTCCATGCGTAATCACCAACGCGCCTGCTGGCAAGCTCCGGATGCACACTGATCGCAATATCAGGTGCCTGTTGTGTATCGTTCAATTCACCACTCATCGATTTCGCAGTATCTCCATCATCTTATCTTTGAATCCATCAGTAGTTCCGTGTGTAGCATCCGGTGTCTGATGATTGAACCAGGTCACCTGCCGTTTGGCGTAGCGACGCGTAGCCGTAATCGTATCGCTGACCGCTTTTTCAAGAGTCAGATCACCCTTCAGATGATCGAGAAGCTGCCGATAGCCGACTGCCCGCATTGCCGGATGGGTATCAGGCAGCTTCAATGCTGCCAGCCAGAGCACCTCATCCAGCCAACCCGCCTCCATCATGGCCTGACAGCGTGCGGCAAGCCGCTCACGCAAAAGCTCACGCTCAACATCGAGCACAAAGACCGGGCAATCGATCGCCACCACCTGGCTGGAAGCTTCAGCCTGCCAGTCGGCGAGTGAGCGCCCCGTACTCTCCAGCACGCAGAGTGCACGCATAATACGCTGGCTATCGTTCGCTTTCAGACGCGCAGCCATCACCGCATCATGCTCTTGAAGGTAACTGAACAGCCCCTCTGTCCCCTCTACCCACTGAATCATTTCAAACTTCTTTCGCACCTCTTCCTTCTCATCCGGAATATCTGCGAAACCTTGTAAAAGCGCTTTGAGATAGAGGCCCGTACCGCCGACAATCAGCGGAGTGCGCCCCTGCTCATTCTCCGCCTTGATCACAAGCCGGGCTTCCTGGGCCCAGCGCGCTGCCGAATAGAGGTCGGGAAGTTCACAGCAATCGACAAGAAAATGTGCAACCTCTTCACGCTCAGCCCCGGTTGGCTTGGCCGTGCCGATATCCAGCCCCCGATAGAGCTGCATCGAATCGCAACAGATAATTGAGGTTTGTGCCTGGGCAGCAAGCTGCATCGCCAGCGCCGATTTGCCGGTGCCGGTTGCTCCCATCAAGGCTACAGCCTGAAGTGCGTGACTCATAAGCGATCCTTTGTATAGATACCTTGCATCCGGGAAAACCTCTTGATCAGAGCGTGCCACAGTGGGCTGAGCATCAGTGTTAGCGCTATAACCAGCACCGTCATGGTGTGCAGATCCTTATCAATTAGTGCTACATGCAGGCCAACGGCCGCAAGCAAAAAGGAGAATTCACCGATCTGGGAAAGCAAGCCGGCTGTGATCAACGATGACTCCCACGGCTCACCAAGCGCCCGCATGACAAACACGTTACTGCCCGAGTTAAAGAGGAATACCAGCAATGTTAATCCAAACACAACCTCGATATTGGCCAGCAGGTAGTTGATCTCCACAAGCATGCCGACAGAGAGGAAGAACATCGCCATGAATATAACCTGCACGGGAGCAATATGTTCATGCACCCATTGTGACTGATCCGATGATGCCAGCAGCACACCGGCAAGAAACGCACCCAGAGCCGGAGAGAGCCCCAACCAACCAGTCAGTGATGCCGAACCCAGACAGAGCAGTAAACCAAGCATCATCCGGTGTTCGTAACTTCCCAGCAGCACCTTAGGAATGTGAAAATGGTTATTACGCATCAGCCAGAAGACAAACAGCAAAATCGCCACACCACCGATTACTTGCAGCGCCACATCTGAAATCGAAGTACTGTCACCGCCACCAAGCATGCTGAGAATAACCATCATCGGAATAATGGCCATATCCTGAACCAGCAGTACACCAAGCGCATTCTGCCCCATCGGCAGCTCCAACTCTCCAGAGTCCTGCAACATTCTCAGTACCACAGCAGTACTGGAAAGACTGATGATAAAACCGTAAAGCACGCCCTGTTGCCAGCTCATATCAATCAGCAGGGCAAGAGCAACGCAAACGGCCACACTGATCACGATCTGAACATTGGTGCCGACAAAGGCGATTTTCCAGCCAGCCATAAGGCGCGGAATGGAGACCTCCATACCGACAAAGAAGAGCAGCATAATCACACCGATCTCTCCAATGCGGGTCACCAGATCGTGATCCTCGATAATGGCGAATCCAGAAGGGCCTATGACAATACCGGTGAGGATATAAGCGACGACAATCGGCAGTTTCATGCGCATGGCGGCATAAGCCATCAGCATGGAGAAAAACAGCACAATGGTGATCACCAGAATCACTGGATCTAAGTGCATTTAAAACTCATTACTCTTTCCTGCCAAAGAGGCGATCGAGATCATTCAGCGACAAGGACACATAGGTCGGACGGCCATGGTTGCACTGGGCGATATTGGGCGTCTGCTCCATCTCACGCAGCAGCGCCTCCTGCTCCTCATGAGAGAGCAACCGACCGGACTTGATCGAACCCTTGCAGGCGCGGTTACCAAGCCAGCGCTCAAGAATCCGGCCCAGCCCGCGACTATCCCCTTCCGCATCGCTCCCCATCAGCATGATACTCTGCACAAGCTCAGCCACCAGTTCACCTGCAGCTTCCCGCACCAGCATTGCAGGCACGGCACGAATCAGGAATGACTCCTCGCCGCTGATCTCAAGCTCCACCCCGAAGGGCTCCAACTCTTCAGAGTGATCATGCAGCCATGCCGCCACCTTACCACTCAGATGCAGTGGTTCGGGGGTCAGAAGTTTCTGACTGGAGACCTTTTTACCTGCCAGTTGTGTTTTCAGCTTTTCGTAGGTCATACGCTCGTGCGCCGCATGCTGGTCGACGAGAATTACGCCGGAGTCAGTCTGGGCCAGGATATAACAGCGGTGAATCTGAGCCAGCGGCTGCCCGAGATTCAGCTGTCCTGACCCATACTCTGCGCCCGGTTCGGAAACACCCGCTGCAGAGAAGAGGATGCGCTGCATATCTTTCGGCATTGAGGTGGAACCAGCCGGCATTGATGGCGCCCTGAAATCACCTGATGAGAATCGCGGCATGCCGCCATGCCCCATCGAAGGTGATGCCGGACCTCCGTAATGCATCGAACGCATCGCCTGATCTGTAGTGGTTGAGGAGACAGCCTGCCCCATCTTCTCAATCGCTGCCCGGATACAGGAGATTACACCCGCCCGCACAGCCTGCGGAGATCTAAAACGCACCTCGCGTTTGGCCGGATGCACGTTGACATCCACATCAGCCGGATCGATCTCGATCCTGATTACCGCCACAGGATAGCGGTCATGGAACATCACATCCCGGTAGCCTGCCCGAACTGCGGCAAGCAGCTGTTTATCGCGAATCACACGCCCGTTCACCATGAAGAGCATGCGCGTGGAGTCGCGATGATGGAATGTCGGAAGCCCGAGATGCCCTGAGACCTGCATCCCCTCATGTTCTATGGCCATCTCGATACTGTTATCGGAAAAATCACTGCCCAGAATCGCCATCACGCGTGACCGCTCATCCTGCGGCATGAAATCAAAACGCTTGCGCCCATCGAGCTCCAGAACCATCGCTACAGATGGATTGGCCAGCGCCAGTCCACGGAACACCTCAACAATCGCGGCATCCTCGGTTTTATCCGTGCGCATAAAGTTCAGGCGTGCAGGTGTGTTAAGGAAGAGATCGAGCACCTCGATACGGGTACCCCTTCGTGGCGCAGCCGGTCGCAGCTCGGTGGTGGCACCACCATCCACGCGCACCTCTACCCCTTCACTACTTCCTTTCAGGGCAGTCTGCATGCGAAAACGGGAGACCGATGCAATTGAAGGCAGTGCCTCGCCGCGGAAACCGTGGCTGGCAATCAGGTGCAGATCCTCTGAAGTTTCAATCTTACTGGTTGCATGGCGCTGCAGTGCAAGCTCGGCATCTTCAGGTGACATACCACAACCATCGTCTTCAATGACAATGGACTTCTTGCCTGCGCCTGTAATGCGCACCACAACCTTTGTCGCACTCGCATCAAGCGAGTTCTCCACCAGTTCCTTGACCGCAGAGGCCGGGCGTTCCACCACTTCACCGGCAGCTATCTGGTTGGCCACCTGCGGCGAGAGGATATGAATCAGATGTTCAGTAGTCATAGAAACGCAGTCTGGTGCAGAGAAACAGCGATGTTGAAACTCCTTGCAAGAAAAGTGGCGTAAATCTGCAAGCTTTAAGCGCAACAATCCACCTTTCACAATCAAAAGGTGCACATATTCCGTCCTCCCCTAGAGTGTAGCAATTCCGAAACAGGGGTCTGACATGGGCGATGCGGCAAACACGATAAGAATGATGAAAGGCAATTCGCTCTTTGCTCCCCTTCCCGCAGAAGGTCTGGAGCAGCTGGCCGATCATTGCAGGTGTAAAACATTCAACGCAGGTGAGAAACTGATCGAAGAGAATGGCAATAACGAATCGCTATTCCTGCTGACCAAAGGAGAGGCGAAAATCGTATCCAATGGCACCGAAGTCGACAGACAGCAGGCAGGTGACACTGCCGGTGAGGTTTCGATGTCAAAAATCAGTCCGCCGGTTGCCGATGTGATTGCGGTGAGTGATGTTGAAGCGATCCTGTTTCCAACCAATGTGATTGATGAAGTTTGTGCCAGTTACCCTGATTTTGCCAGAGAGCTGCGCGAAACAGCCATGAAAAAGGTTTACGACAGATAATTCTGAGCTGACAGGGTTTCAGCTTCTGAAATAGACAACCACCAGATGATAACCAAATTTTGACTTAATCGGCCCATGCACCTTCAGCAGCAGTTTTTTAAAAATCACATCCTCAATCGGTTTCACCAACTGGCCGGGATAGATCTCGCCAAGATCACCGTCCCGTTTCTTCGAGTTACATAGCGAATACTTTCTCGCCAGTTTTCCGAACGCCTCACCCCTGACGAGCCGCTGTTTCAACTGCTCAGCCTCATCCTTCGTTTTCACCAGAATATGTTTCGCCATTGCGCTTCGCATAAGGCTTATAATCTCTGAATTTTCGGGTTGTCAGTTATTCGTATGCGGCAAGTGCTGCGGCAACAGCAACACCACTGTTCACCGGCGCATTAACCCGAGCAAGCACCTCATCAAGTGCAGCCAGACATTTCAGCACATTATCCTTGCGTGCGGCATAACCCATCAGTCCGATACGCCATACCGTGCCGGCCATAGGCCCCAGGCCTGCACCGATCTCAAGGTTGTAGTCATTAAGCAGTGCTCCGCGCACTGCGGCATCATCAACACCATCGGGAATGGTTACGGCATTTAGCTGCGGCAGCCGTTCAGCCTCAGGCACCACAAATGAGAGCCCCAGCGCTTCAAGGCCTGCCTTGAGTGCATTGTGATGCAGACGATGCCTTGCCCATGAGTTTTCCAGCCCCTCCTCCTGCAGAATCACCAGCGACTCATGCAATGCATAGAGGGTATTGACCGGGGCGGTATGGTGATAGGCACGTTTTGCACCCTGCCCCCAGTAACCCATCACCAGATTCAGATCGAGGAACCAGCTCTGCACCGGCGATTTACGCCCTTTGATCGCCTCAATGGCACGGTCGTTAAACGAAACAGGTGAGAGACCGGGCACACATGAGAGGCACTTCTGGGTGCCAGAGTAGATCGCATCCACCCCCCACGCATCGACGCGCAGCTCGGTACCGCCGAGTGAGGTAACTGCATCAACGATGGTCAGGCAATCATATTGATGTGCCAGCTCCACGAGCGTTTTCACATCCGAGGAAGCGCCGGTTGAGGTCTCAGCATGTACGAAGGCAACCACCTTTGCCTCCGGATGTCCTTTAAGTGCATCCTCAAGTTTGTTGGCATCGACCGCCCTGCCCCACTCATCCTGCACCATGACAGCAGTAGCACCACAGCGTTCGACATTCTCTTTCATGCGACCACCGAAAACGCCATTCTGGCAGACAATCACCGTATCACCGGGTTCAACAAGATTGACAAAGCAGGTCTCCATGCCAGCAGAACCGGGTGCCGAGACTGGAATGGTCAACTGATTCTCAGTCTGGAAGGCGTACTGCAGCAATCCCTTCATCTCATCCATCATAGCCACAAACATCGGATCGAGATGGCCGATCGTTGGCCTTGCCATCGCCTGTGAAATACGCGGATTTACATCCGAAGGACCAGGCCCCATCAGAGTGCGTTGTGGTGGATAAAATGATGTTGTCATGTTCTACCTCTCTATTTGGCTGGCTGCAGACTAGAAAAAAGATTCGCCTGCATCACCCTCTATCTGTTTGTGGTTTTTCGTATAACTCAGCCAGCAGTTCAATCCAGTGCACCACCGGAATCTCACTGGCAGCCTCAATCTGCTTCATGCATCCGATATTGGCCGTGGCAATCCGGGTCGGTCGCCCTGCCTCAAGTGACTCTATTTTATTCGTTCTCAGCGCCTCGCCAATCTCTGGCTGCAGCAGTGTATAGGTACCTGCGGCACCACAGCAGAGGTGGCTGTCATTGACTGCTACAAGCTCATATCCTGCATTGCTAAGGATTGCCTCGACAATGCCACCCAGCTTCTGGCCATGCTGTAGCGTGCATGACGCGTGGAAGGCGATCTTTTCAGCCTCGCCTGCTGGCACGATTGGCAACGTCTGGGCAGCCACCAGCTCAGAGATATCAGCAGTAAGTGCTGATATCTGCCTTGCCTTCTCTGCATATGCCGGATCGTTGCGCAGCAGGTAACCATACTCTTTAAGTTGCAATGCGCAGGCACTCGCCGTGGATATAATCGCCTCTACACCTGCTTCAAGATAGGGCCACCAGTGATCGATATTGCTGCGCATGCGCTTCACTGCGACATCGGTTGCATTCAGGTGATGCTCCAGCGCCCCGCAGCACTGGGCCATACCTGTGCGCTGCACCGAAATTCCAGTCCGATCCAGGACAATTGCCGCAGCACGGTCAATGCCCGCATCAAGCACCGGCTGTACACACCCCTCGATCAGCAATACCTTGCGCTCATGCCTGAGCGGCGGCCAATTCAGTTGGGTCTGAGAAACAGATGGAAGCGATGCCTTCAATCGCTGCGGCAGCAGAGGTTTGAGAAGAGAGGCTCCCTTAAGCAGCAGGGAAAAACGAGCCCGATTGGGAAGCAGAGCCACCATAGCTTTACGCTGCATCCGCTCCCCCATTGGTCGCTCTGTTCCTGCCTCACACAGTTCACGGCCAATATCGAGAAGATGGGCATACTCCACACCCGACGGACAGGTTGATTCACAGCTGCGACAGGTGAGGCAACGATCGAGATGCTCGCGCGTCTTCTCCGTGACACTACCGCTCTCCAGCATCTCCTTGATCAGGTAGATACGTCCGCGTGGCCCGTCCAGTTCATCACCAAGCAACTGGTAGGTCGGGCATGTTGCCGTGCAGAACCCACAGTGCACACAGGAGCGCAGAATACGATCCGCTTCTTTCCCTGCTTCGCTGGCCAGTTTCCCGGCTGGGATCTTCGTCTGCATGTCCTATAGCTCCCCGTACATGCGGCCGGGATTTAGAATCGCTTTAGGATCAAACGCCGCTTTTAGTCGCTTTTGCAGAAGCACCTGACCGTCACTCAGCGGTGCAAACACTTCCCCGCTTCGATCACCGCCACGAAATAGCGTGGCATGGCCACCGGCTGCAGAAGCAGCTGCAAAGATCTGCTCAGCAGGCAGCTCCGACTTCAGCCAGCGCTGCGCCCCGCCCCAGCCGATAAACCAGTCGACCTCTTCTGAGGCAGGAAGTAGTGGATGTTTAGCATCCGAAGGTACGGAGAGGCGCCAGAGTGGACGCGGATCATCGAAAAAAGGTAGTTGATGCTCACGGATATCTTTCCAGAGCTGCAGGCCATCCTCGTAAATATCACCACCAATCAACCCTGCTGATTTTCGCACTGCCGATTCAGTGCCACAGATTCGGAAATAGATCCGTTCACCATCTGCAGCCATGGCCGTGACCGGCAACGGAGTGCCAGCCCAGCGATTCATCAGCCCGATTGCACACTTATAGTCCGCTTCGATCATCAGGGTCTGCTCGGCCTGCCTGTGCGGCAACACCTTCAGTGACACCTCAAGCAACACTCCGAGCGTTCCAAGACTACCGGCCATCAGCCTTGAGAGATCAAAACCGGCGACATTCTTCATCACCTCACCGCCGAAGCGCATCTCCTCGCCCTTACCATTGACCATGCGGCAACCGAGCACGAAATCGCGGCATGCCCCCGCATAGGGCCTGCGTGGACCGGAAAAACCGCAGGCAATCGTACCGCCGAGGGTTGCATCATCACCAAAGTATGGCGGATCGAACGGCAGCCGTTGGCGATGCCCATCCAGAGCATCAGCAATCTCGGTAAGTTTTGTACCTGCGCCTGCGGTAATCACCAACTCTGTCGGCTGGTAGGAGACAATCCCGCTGTTACCCGAAACATCCAGTGCTTCCCCCACAGCTTCGCGGCCATACCAGGACTTTGTGCCGCCACCAACAATATTGAGTGGGAAGCTATCATTATAGGCCTGCTCGACCTGCTGCCGAATCTCAATAGCTGTCATCAGAAACGCTCCAGCTCCGGATGCGGCAGCTCTCCATTGTGGACATGCATGCGGCCAAGTTCTGCGCAGCGATGCAGTGTTGGAACCGCCTTTCCAGGATTAAGAAGACGATCGGGATCGAAGGCATCTTTGACAGCGAAGAACTGGGCAAGCTCCAGCGCACCAAACTGCACGCACATCGAATCAAGCTTCTCCATGCCTACACCGTGTTCACCCGTGATGCTGCCACCCGACTGCACGCAGAGTTCCAGAATCTTTGCACCAAACTCTTCAGTTCGCTCTAGCTCTCCCAATTTATTGGCATCATAGAGGATTAGCGGATGCATATTGCCGTCGCCTGCATGGAATACGTTGGCAACCGGCAAGTTGTACTCCTCAGACCACTCGGCGATACGGCGCAACACATTCGCCAGTGCCGATTTA
>Ga0316191_10000523_pt1 | contig 24956 bp, 21 predicted proteins | sample Eddworburr2cm_MG_FD_204928 | JGI IMG/M metagenome (GOLD analysis project Ga0316191, IMG submission 204928) | Coastal sediment microbial communities from Maine, United States - Eddy worm burrow 2 cm | ecosystem: Environmental > Aquatic > Marine > Coastal > Sediment | place: USA: Maine... | reverse complement strand
GATCGTGATCCACAAGCCATTGCCGCCGCTCCCGCTTCTCTTACTGCAGATCCGCGTTTCGAACTGATCAGGGGTGAAAGTGCGCGACTTGAGACATTCATTGGTGAAAGAGGGCTCGCGGGCAAAGTCGACGGCCTCCTTTTCGACCTGGGCGTCTCATCACCGCAACTGGATGAGGCCGATCGAGGCTTCAGTTTCATGCGCGATGGCCCGCTCGACATGCGAATGGACCCGGATTCAGGCAAGTCGGCCAGTGAATGGCTGGCGACTGTGGATGAGCAAGAGTTGAAGTACGTGCTGCGGAAATACGGTGAGGAAAATAATGCGAGCCGCATTGCTCGCGCCATTGTGAAGGCACGCGAAGAGGGGCCAATCTCTCGCACCGCGCAGCTTGCTCGCATTGTTGAGGAAGCGGCACCGAAACGCGGCCAGAAGAAACACCCGGCGACAAAAACCTTCCAGGCTATCCGTATCGCGATCAACGGCGAACTTGAACAGCTTGAGGCTGTGCTCGCGCAGTCGGTCGACGTGATGCGCAAAGGGGCGCGACTGTGCGTCATCAGCTTTCACTCGCTCGAGGATCGTATCGTCAAGCGCTTCATGCGCGACGCATCTCGCGAGTCGGAGCAGTACCGCGGCATGCCCGATGTTCCTGAGGAATTCCAGCCGAGGTTACGGACGATCGGCAAAGCGATCAGCGCGACCGATGAAGAAATCGACGCTAATCGACGTGCACGCAGCGCGCATCTTCGAATTGCGGAGCGAACCTGATGCAAATGAAGCAACAGCCGTTCCTGCTCGTGTTCGTATTCGCCGTTGTGTGCGTGCTCAGTGCCATGGCGCTCGTCTACACAAAGCACGAATCGCGAAAGTTGTTCGTTGAGCTCGAGGGGCTAACGCACGAACGCGACGACCTGAATATCGAATGGGGACAGCTGCAGATAGAACAAAGCACCTGGGCCCAGCATGCGCGAATCGAACAGGTAGCAAAAGACGACTTGTCGCTCGTACGTCCCGAGGCAGCGGAAATACTTGTCATTGAGAGACCATGAAACGAGGAGCAGAAACAAAACAACAAACTGCACGACGCTTCGTCGGCAGAGTGACGCTGGTTACCGTGTTCTTCGCGATGCTGGCGTCCTCCCTTGTTGCGCGCGCCGTCTATCTGCAGGTCCTGGATAAGGACTTCCTGAACCAGCAGGCAGACACGCGTCACCTGCGCACGGAAAAGATCTCCGCGCACCGCGGCACGATAACTGACCGTTACGGCGAGCCGCTGGCAATCAGTACGCCGGTTGACTCAATCTGGGTGAACCCGAAGCAGTTTGCACCGGCTGTCGACAGTGTTCCGCAACTGGCAAACGCACTTGGCGTCGACTCGCAAATACTCATGCGCCGCATCACGCGCAGCATGGACAAAGAGTTCTTGTACCTGAAGCGCCACCTTAGCCCGGAACGTGCTGCGGAAGCGCTCGCCCTGAAGCTGCCCGGCGTTAACGTGCAGCGTGAGTACCGTCGATACTACCCGGCGTCAGAAGTCACGGGCCATGTCGTCGGTTTTACGAATATTGATGATGCTGGCCAGGAAGGTCTTGAGCTCGCGTTCAACCACTGGCTCGCCGGCGAGTCGGGTGCCAAGCGGGTCCTCAAGGATCGCCTCGGTCGCTCCATCGAAAATGTTGCGAGCATCCGGCCACCGCATCACGGCAAGGACTTGCGCACGAGTCTCGATCTGCGACTGCAGTACCTCGCCTACCGCACGCTCAAAGCCGCAATTAAAACGCATCACGCTCGTTCGGGTTCCATTGTCGTTCTTGACGTAAAGACCGGGGAAGTGCTGGCGATGGTCAACCAGCCAACTTACAACCCCAACGATCGCGCGCAGTTTGCCGCGGAGCGCTATCGCAACCGTGCCATCACAGACATCTTTGAGCCCGGCTCGAGCCTGAAGCCGCTCGTCGTGGCGGCAGCTCTCGAGAGCGGTCAGTACCGTCCATCCAGCATCGTTGATACCGCGCCAGGGTTCATCGTCGTTGGTCCGAAGAAGATCGAAGACACACGCAACCTGGGCCGCGTCAGTTTGACGACCATCCTTGCTCGCTCATCGAACGTCGGCATAACCAAGCTTGCAATGACGCTGCAGCCCGACCAACTGTGGGACACGATGACGAAATTCGGTCTCGGCGAACTAACCGCGAGCGGCTTCCCGGGTGAGTCGGCCGGCATGCTGACCCATTTCAGCAACTGGCGCCCAATCAGCCAGGCGACACTGGCTTACGGCTACGGCATCTCGGTCACACCGCTGCAACTGGCCCAGGCCTATGCAGCCATTGGCGACGACGGACGGATGCGGCAGATCTCGCTGGTCGCGCTGGACCAGCCGAACCAGGGTGACCAGGTAATCAGCCCGGAGTCCGCCACGGCGGTCCGGCGGATGCTTGAGGAAGTTGTACGTCCCGGCGGTACCGGAACCAAGGCGGCCGTGAATGGCTACCGCGTTGCCGGAAAGACTGGCACGGCCTGGAAATTTGCCGCCGGCGGCTACTCCGAGGACAAGTACATATCGATTTTTGCCGGCCTTGCACCGGCCAGTGACCCCCGCCTTGCAACCGTCGTTGTGATTGACGAACCTGGTGGTGAGCTTTACTACGGCAGCGATGTGGCGGCGCCTGTTTTTGCGGACGTCATGTCGGAGTCGCTGCGCCTTCTCGCCGTCGCTCCCGATGCCACGCAGGCTCGCGATCCAAACAGCGCCATGCAGGCAATGGCAACCAGGCCGGAGAACCAATGAGCATGCCGGCCGAACACATGAATGCTGCGCCCACTCTTGCTGATTTGCTGCAGGGATACGCACAAGCCCCGGAGATTCCGGTGCAGGGGATTGCGAGCGATAGCCGCTTGTTGCAGCACGGATTCCTGTTCCTCGCGGTGCAGGGCATGAGCAGTCACGGGCTCGACTACCTTGAGCAGGCCAAACGAGCAGGTGTGTGTGCGATCGCGTGGGACACATCGACGGGCGCCGACCCGGGCGAGATCGGTGTTCCAGCGATCGCGATAGACGACCTGGCCGGCAAGCTTGGTGAGTTAGCCAATCGTTATTACGGGCGCCCCTCGGAACAACTGAAAGTCCTTGGCGTAACCGGCACCAATGGCAAGACAACGGTCGCGTGGTTGATTGCTCAGGCCCAGGAAATTCTGGGTGAGCGCTGCGCCTACCTTGGAACCCTGGGTTACGGCGTCGACGCTGTTGATGGCGGGGAGGGAATGACCACACCCGCGGCCGTCGAACTGCATGGTCATCTTGCCGATTTCGTGACGGCGGGAGCCACAAGCGCCGCGATCGAAGTGTCGTCGCATGCGTTGACGCAGGGGCGGGTGGATGGTGTCCGCTTTGATACCGCGATGTTCACGAACCTGACGCGCGACCACCTCGACTACCACGCGGACATGCGCGAGTACTTCGACAGCAAAGCGCAGCTATTTCTCGCTTGCCACCCGAAGGACCGCATCGTCAATGTCGACTCGGAATACGGTGTGCAACTCGCCGCACAGTGCGGAGAGGACGTAGTCAGCGTTTCAACAACCCCTGATCTTGCATCGAATGAGCGACCACATGTCTTCGTGCGCTCGATCATCGCGACAGAGCAGGGATTCGACGTCGCGTTTGTCAGCTCATGGGGTGCAGGTAACTTCGCTCTGCAGCTGCCGGGAGACTTTAATGTGGCCAACGCGGTACTCGTGTTGGCCCTGCTACTCAAAAAAGGTGTGCCGCTTGACGCTGCTTGCGACGTCATGTCGCAACTTAGCGCGCCACCTGGCCGCATGCAGCGCGTGGCCGTCGACGCAGTCGACAGATCCTTGCAGTGTATGGCTAAAGATGGCCCCGCTGCTTTTGTTGATTATGCGCACACGCCGGATGCCCTCGATGTAGCTTTGCGCGCATTGCGTGCGCATTGCCGCGGCAAGCTATGGTGCGTCTTCGGATGCGGTGGCGATCGCGACAAGGGCAAGCGCCCGCAAATGGGCAAGGTAGCTGAGCAACTCAGCGACCGCGTGGTTGTCACGACAGACAACCCGCGCTCGGAGGACACGCAGGCCATCCTCGACGACATCCTCACTGGCCTGGCGGACACGGACAAAGTAACGGTCATAGAAGATCGCGCTGCTGCCATTGCCTGGGCGATCGAGCAAGCTGCGGACAACGACGTCGTGCTGATTGCTGGTAAGGGTCACGAGAACTACCAGGAGTCGAACGGCGAGCGTATCGCGTTCTCCGATTACGCTGTCGCGCAGCAGGCGCTCGCAGCGAAGGAGGGCGGTCAATGATCGAGACTCTTTCGCAGGCCGCCACCTCGATGCAGGGCGAATTGCATGGCTCTGATCGCTCCTTTAAAGGCGTCAGCACCGACACACGCACGATCCGCGAGGGCCAGCTATTCTTTGCGCTGCAGGGGCCGAATTTCGATGGGCGTGACTACGTTGGCGTCGCGCGCGAGCAAGGTGCCGCCGCCGCAGTCGTATCCAGCCAGGTTAACGACGAGGCGACTCAAATTGTCGTGGACGACGCGAAGGCGGCACTCGGTCGCTTTGGCGCGGCGTGGCGGCAGGAACACGACGCAACCGTCGTTGGCATTACCGGCAGCAACGGCAAGACAACGCTCAAGGAGTTGATTGCCGCATGCCTCAAGCGGCAGGCGCCGACCCTGGCCACGCAGGGAAACCTGAATAACGATATCGGCATGCCGTTGATGCTCACGCGCATCGATGAGACACACCGCTACGCGGTGCTCGAGATGGGCGCCAACCATGCGGGCGAAATCGCCTACCTGGCGTCATTGGCCAGCCCGGACGTGGTCGTAATTACGAACGCTGGTGCTGCGCATCTCGAGGGCTTCGGCTCGATAGACGGAGTGGCGCGCGCAAAAGGGGAGATCCTCCAGGACAACAAGCGTCCGCAGGTGGCGGTGCTCAATGCGGACGATCCCTTCTTCGACTATTGGGCATCACTGGTTAGTGATGTCGCCTGCGTCAGTTTCGGGTTTCATGATTCGGCTGATGTTCGTGCGGACGACATTGCTGCTGGCGCCAGCGGCACGAACTTCACGTTGCACATTGCAAACGAGAGCGTCGTCGTCGCATTGCCGCTGGTCGGTGTACACAACGTGCGCAATGCCTGCGCGGCCGCCGCGGTCGCGCATGCGCTGGATGTGTCGCTCGACGATATTCGCGCCGGACTCGAAGATGTCAGCCCGGTCGCCGGTCGCCTGCAACCGGTTCGTGGCGTGCATGGCGCCACCCTGTTTGATGATAGCTACAACGCCAATCCACTGTCCGTTATTGCGGCGGCGGAATTCCTGTCGGCCCTGCCGGGCGAGAGCTGGCTTGTGCTTGGGGATATGAAAGAACTCGGGGACGATGCGAGCGAATTGCATCGCGAGGTTGGAGAAGCCGCGCGGGCAAGCGGTGTGAACCGCTTGTTCGCGTACGGCGACCTGGCCAGCAGTGCCGTTGAAGGCTTCGGCGAGAACGCCCGCTGGTACGGGTCGCTCGATGTGCTCGTCGACGAACTCAGCGAAGCACTGACAGCCGACGTGAGTGTGCTCGTCAAAGGATCCCGCTCGATGCGTATGGAGCGCGTTGTCGCCGCGTTGCATGAGCCGGACGCCGTGAGAAAGGAGGCCTGACCATGCTGCTGTATCTCACCAAGTACCTCGCGCAGTTTGAATCCGGTTTCAACGTGTTCAATTACCTGACGATGCGCGCCATCATGGGCGCGCTGACGGCCCTTGTAATTTCGTTCATTATCGGTCCGCGCATGATCAAGCGCCTGCAGGTAAACCAGCTTGGTCAGCCTGTGCGTGACGACGGACCTGAAACGCATTTGCTCAAAGCTGGCACACCCACAATGGGCGGCACGCTGATTCTCGCTGCGATCTCGATTAGCACACTGCTCTGGGCAAACCTCGAGAATCTCTACGTCTGGGTCGTGTTGTTCGTCACGCTGTCTTTCGGCGTCATCGGCTATGTCGACGACTACAAGAAACTCATCCTGCAGGACCCCGCCGGAATTTCGGCGAAGCAAAAGCTCTTCTGGCAGTCTAGTGCGGCCCTGATCGCCGCTGTAGCCCTGTACGTCGCGGCAACGGATGAGGTGCAGACCTCACTCCTGATTCCGTATTTCAAGGACCTGGCTATCCCCCTGGGTATGTTCCAAATTGTCGTGACGTACTTTTTTATTGTTGGCTTCAGTAACGCAGTCAATCTTACTGACGGCCTCGACGGTCTCGCTATCATGCCGACCGTCCTCGTCGGTGGCGCGCTGGGCATTTTCGCCTACGTCACCGGCAACGTGAACTTTTCCGATTACCTCGGTATTCCTTACGTGTCCGGCACCGGCGAAATACTCGTGTTCTGTACTGCGCTGGCTGGAGCCGGACTCGGCTTCCTGTGGTTCAACACGTATCCCGCGCAGGTCTTCATGGGCGATATCGGCGCGTTGTCGCTTGGCGCAGCACTTGGCGCCGTCGCGGTCGTCGTACGGCAGGAAATCGTGCTCGCGATCATGGGCGGCGTATTCGTCGTCGAAACGCTGTCGGTCATGATCCAGGTCGCGTCTTTCAAGCTGACCGGAAAGCGCGTATTTCGCATGGCCCCGCTGCATCACCATTTTGAACTCAAAGGGTGGGCCGAGCCGAAGGTCATCGTTCGATTCTGGATTATCACGGTCATTCTTGTGTTGATCGGTCTTGCGAGTCTGAAGATACGATGAGCACGTCTAACGCGAATACCGGCAAAGACCTGGTCGTGGGCCTCGGCGCCACCGGTCTGTCTATTGCCCGCTACCTCAAACGTAATGACACCGATGCGATTTTCTTCGACAGTCGTAAAGAGCCGCCTGGTCTGGGCGACTTGCACGATGTCTACCCGGACGCAGAGGTGCAGCTTGGCAACGAAAAACTACCGAAGAGCATAAATCGAATTATCGCCTCGCCGGGAATTCCTGACAGCCACCCGTTGCTGGAAAAGGCGCGCAAGAAGAAAGTAGAGATCGTCTCCGACATCGAGTTGTTTGCCCGTGCGACGGACAAGCCGTTTGTCGCGGTTACAGGCTCGAACGGCAAGAGTACGGTGACCACATTGCTGTATCACATGTGCCGGGCGGACGGCCGCGAAGTGCTCGCGGGAGGCAACCTCGGCGAGCCAGCACTCGACCTGCTCGAGAACGACGCTCCGGATATTTACATACTCGAGTTGTCCAGCTTCCAGTTGCAACGCACCGAGAAGTTGCCGGCCGACGTGGCGCTGCTACTGAACGTATCTCCGGATCATCTCGACTGGCATGCCGATGAGGACGAATACCGCGCAGCCAAGTATCGGGTCTTCAAGGACGTCGATGCGGCCGTTATCAATCGTGGCGATGCAGAAGCTGCCGAAAAAGCAAAGCACTGCAGCCAGGTCATCAGTTTTGGCCTCGATGCCCCGGAAGAAGGCCAATATGGCATTCGTGAGGAAGACGGCGAGAAGTACCTTGCGTGCGGCGATGCGCTGCTGCTGTCCACAAAGGACCTGGCACTCTATGGCTTGCACAACCAGTTGAATGCACTCGCAGCGCTCGCCGCTGGTGACTTGATTGGCCTGGACCTGGCCGGGATGTTGCAGGTTCTCATCGAGTTCCCGGGCTTGCCCCACCGCATGCAGTTTGTCGCCCGCATCGGTGCTGTCGACTACATCAACGATTCCAAGGCAACGAACGTTGCCGCGGCCGTCGCATCGATCCACTCGGTGGATACCATGCTCGTGCTGATCGCCGGCGGCGACGGCAAAGGCGGCGAGTTTGGCGACCTGGCCAATGCAATTGAAGGCAAACTCCGCGGTGCCGTGCTTATCGGCAAAGATGCCGAGAAGATCGCGCATGCCCTGGATACCGTCATGCCAGTGCATTTCGCCGAAAACATGGAGTCGGCCGTTCACATGGCGGCCACGTGCGCTGAGTCCGACGATACTGTGTTACTTGCTCCGGCTTGCGCGAGTCTCGATCAGTACGACAACTACATGGCACGCGGCGACGCGTTCTGTGCAGCCGTGGAGGCATTGAAGCGATGAGCACACGAAGCACGCTTATGCCATTCCCGGCGAGGCTCAGGACCGAACTGAAGATCGATCCGGTTCTTCTTACGATCGTGCTGGCACTTCTGCTGGGCGGTTTCGTTATTCTTGCCTCGGCCTCGATTTCGATTTCCGACAACGTAGCCGGGAACCCGTTTTTCTATATCCAGCGGCAATTGATTGCAGCCGCAATCGGCGCAGTTGTCGGTGGTGCCTGCCTGTTTATCCCGATGCGGGTCTGGCAAAACGTGGGTCCGCTATTGCTCTTTGCAGGACTTGGGCTACTGGTTCTGGTCCTGATTCCGGGCGTTGGGTACGAAGTGAATGGCAGCACTCGGTGGGTCCGTGTTGGCATCATGAATCTGCAGGTCTCCGAGCCCGCGCGCCTGTGTTTCCTGATGTATCTTGCCGGTTACCTGGTTCGCCGCAGCAAAGCACTGCGCGAAGAGTTCGTGGGCTTCCTGCGGCCGATGCTCGTGTTGACCCTGGCCTGTGTCCTGCTTCTCAAGGAGCCGGACTTCGGCGCCGCTATCGTGCTCCTGGCGACTGCGCTGACGATGATGTTCGTTGCAGGCGCTCGTATTCGCGACTTCATCGTGTTTTTCTCGGCGGCGGTCCTGGCGATGGCCGCATTGGCGATTACGTCGCCATACCGCATGAAGCGCGTCACCGGCTTCCTCGACCCATGGTCCGACCCGTTTGATTCGGGCTTCCAGTTAACGCAATCGCTAATCGCCATTGGCCGCGGCGAGTGGTTCGGCGTGGGCCTCGGCGAGAGCGTGCAGAAGCTCTTCTATCTGCCGGAAGCACATACCGATTTCGTATTCGCCGTGTTCGCCGAAGAGTTCGGCCTTCTCGGTTCCCTGACTTTGATCGCGCTCTTTTTGGCACTCCTCTGGCGCATCTTCAAGCTCGGCAAGCGTGCGCATGACGCCGAGCGTTTCTTCGAGGCCTACCTGGCCATTGGGCTGGGTACCTGGATGGGCCTGCAGGCCTTTATCAACGTAGGCGTCAATATGGGCTTGTTGCCCACCAAGGGCCTGACTCTGCCGTTGATCAGTTATGGGCGAAGCAGCCTGATCATCACGATGATCGGCATAGGACTATTGCTGCGTGTTCACCATGAACTCGCCGTCGATGCGAAGCCCGTCAATCGCAAGCGAGGTCGCAAAAAGAAATGAGTAAGCGACCAATACTTGTAATGGCTGGTGGCACGGGTGGACACGTCTACCCGGCGCTCGCGGTCGCGCGTGCCCTGGAGGCGCAGGCGCACGAAGTCGTCTGGCTCGGCACACACCGTGGCCTGGAATCGCGCGTCGTTCCCGAGGCTGGTATCGAGATCGAGTGGATCAGCATCAAGGGGCTGCGGCGCAAGGGCGCGCTGGCCGCTATCATCGCGCCACTACAAATTGGCTGGGCGCTGATGCAGTCGCTCGCCGTCATATTTCGTCGCCGTCCTGCTGCCGTGCTCGGCATGGGAGGTTTCGTCAGTGGACCAGGCGGCGTTGCCGCCTGGCTAACGAGACGTCCCCTGGTAATCCATGAGCAAAATGCCGCAGCAGGCATGACCAACCGTCTTCTGGCGCGTCTTGCCCGGGTTGTGCTGCAAGCCTTCCCGGGCAGTTTTAATTCTGATGTCGATGCGGAAACCGTCGGCAACCCTGTTCGTGAGGATATCGCGGCAGTGCCGCCGCCGCATGAGCGCTATGCCGACCGGCAGGGACCTCTTCGTGTTCTCGTGCTCGGCGGCAGCCAGGGTGCGCTGGCGCTGAATCGTACCGTGCCGGCGTCGCTCGCACTGCTTGATCCGGAGTTGCGCCCGGTCGTACGACACCAGTGCGGGGAACGCACGTTGGACATTGCCCGGCAGTCCTACGAAGAGCATGCCGTTGACGTCGAGTTGTTGCCATTCATCGAAGACATGGCAGCGGCGTACGCGTGGGCTGACCTGGTTATCTGCCGCGCCGGCGCGCTGACGGTCGCCGAGTTATGCGCGGTCGGCGTTCCGGCATTGTTCGTCCCGTATCCGGCTGCTGTTGATGACCACCAGACTGCAAACGCGCGGCCGATGGCAGACGCCGGTGCGGGCGTAATTATCCAGGAAAAAGATCTGACGCCCGATCTGCTGGCCGATTTGCTGCGTGAGTGGCTGCAGTCACGCGCCGAACTACTGCGCCGTGCGACAGGCGCCCGCGCACTCTCCACACCCGAATCTCTGCAACGCATCACTAACATTTGCCTGGAACAGGCTGGAGTGGCCGCATGATCAAGAAGATGCGTCGAATCCATTGTGTGCACTTTGTCGGAATTGGCGGCTCCGGGATGTCGGGAATCGCCGAGGTGATGGCGAGTCTTGGCTACGCCGTACAAGGTTCGGACATCAAGTCGAGCAAACAGACACAGCGCCTTGAGAATCTGGGCGCCACAGTATTCATCGGCCACGCTGCCGAGAACATTCGCGATGCAGATGCGGTCGTCGTCTCCAGCGCGGTCGATGAAACCAATCCCGAAGTGGCGGCAGCGCGTGAACAGCTCATGCCTGTCGTCAGTCGCGCAGAAATGCTCGCCGAGCTGATGCGTTTCCGTTACTCGATCGCCGTCGCGGGAACGCACGGCAAGACCACGACGACGAGCCTTATTGCCAGCGTACTGGCCGAGGGCGGTCTTGATCCGACCTTCGTCATCGGCGGGCGTCTGAAGAGTGCGGATGCGAATGCGCGACTCGGCGAGGGTGACTACCTGGTCGCAGAAGCCGATGAGAGTGACGCGTCGTTCGTGCATCTGAAGCCGATGTTGGCCGTCGTGACCAACGTCGATGCCGACCACATGTCGACCTACGACGGTGACATCGACAAGCTGAAATCGAGCTTTATCGAATTCCTGCACAACCTGCCGTTCTACGGTCTGGCTGTCGTCTGCAGCGATGACCCCGGCGTCAATGATGTGCTTGCGGACATTGGTCGTTCGGTCACGACCTATGGCACGAACGAAGATGCTGATATTCGCGCGGTCAATGTCGAATTTAGCGAGAACATGGCGGAGTTCGACGTGGTCCGGTCCAGCAAGGTTGAGCAGAGCCTGGGCGATACACAAAGTGTATTCCACTTGTTGCACGTGAAGCTGCGTCTTCCTGGCATGCACAATGTCAGGAACGCATTGGCGGCGATCGCCGTCGCGGATGAACTGCAGATCGGCGACGACGCTGTTGTAGCGGCACTGGAAAAATTTGAAGGTATCGACCGACGTTTCCAGAATCTCGGTGAGATCCGGACCAGTGCTGGCAAAGCCTTGCTCATCGATGACTACGGACACCACCCGACCGAAATTGCGGCAACGCTGGCTGCGGCGAGGTCGGGCTACCCGGATCGGCGCATCGTGCTGGTCTTCCAGCCACATCGTTACTCGCGAACACGCGACCTCATGGATGATTTCGCGACTGTACTTTCCGATGCCGACGCTCTTGTGCTGCTCGACGTCTACGCAGCAGGCGAAGAGCCGATTGCCGGTGCAGACGGCCGCTCAATGGCCCGCGCCGTTCGCACGCGCGGCGCAGTTGAGCCCGTGTTTGTTGAAACACTCGAGGAGCTCGCGCCGGTACTCGAAGACGTGCTTGCCGATGGCGACCTGGTCCTGGCTATGGGCGCCGGTGATATCAGCGCCTACGCACATTCACTTCCCGAACTTCTCGGCAATGCGCCGTCGCTGAAGGTGCACTCATGATGGCCACGGCAGCGAACATGCGCGCCCAGGGTGAGATTCGGCACGACGAATCGATGAGTCGCCATACGTCGTGGCGTACTGGCGGACCGGCCGAGACGTTTTTCATTCCCGCGAGCATCGACGATCTGTCCGAGTTCCTGGAAGAGCTGGATGCAGATACACCGATCTTCTGGCACGGCGTTGGCAGTAATTTGCTCGTACGCGACGGCGGCTTGCCGGGCGTGGTTATTTCGGCGACGAAGATCCTGCGGCACCTGGAACAGATCGACCGGTATACCGTTCGTGCCGGCGCCGGACTGCCTTGCACGCAGCTGGCCAAACAGTGCATCCGTTGGAAGCTTGGGCCGTCGGAGTTTTTCGCGGGCATCCCCGGCTCAGTGGGTGGCGCGCTGGCGATGAATGCCGGCGCCCACGGCGGTGAGACCTGGGAGCGCGTCGAATCGGTACGCACGATCGATCGAGCCGGTGAGATTCATGAGCGGTCGCCAGCTGAGTATTCGGTTGCTTATCGCAGCGTGACAGGGCCGCCAAATGAGTGGTTCATTGAAGGTACCTTCCGTTTCGAGCCAGACGTCGTGCCAAGCATGGACGCCATGAAAACAATGCTCGAGCGCCGCAAGGCAACCCAACCCCTGGGACTGCCGAGCTGTGGCTCCGTATTTCGCAACCCACCCGGGGATCATTCGGCTCGACTTATCGAGGCCGCCGGACTGAAGGGCTACCGGGTTGGTGGTGCCGAGGTTTCAACCAAGCACGCCAACTTCATCATCAATCGTGACGATGCCACGGCGACGGATATCGAAGAGTTGATCGAGCACGTTCGACAGACGGTTCTCGACGTTCACGGCATCGAGTTGCAACACGAAGTTCGAATCGTTGGCGAGGTACCCGCATGAACGCGCCGAGCCTGCTTGAACAACGCCGCGTTGTTACAGACTCTGCGGAATTCGGCCGCGTCGCGGTCATGCTCGGCGGCAATTCGAGCGAGCGCGATGTATCGCTGGATTCAGGCGCCGCCGTGCTCGAGGCACTCCAGGCGAAAGGAGTGGACGCACACCCCTGGGATCCCGCAGAAAAATCGATGGCGGAATTTGCCACCGCAGGTTTTGACCGTGTCTGGATCGCTCTGCACGGCCCGGGCGGCGAAGACGGCGCCCTGCAGGGGTTGTTGCAGTGGCTCGAAATTCCGTACACGGGTAGTGGCGTAATGGCATCCGCCGTCGCAATGGACAAGGTCCGCAGCAAACACCTCTTCCGTGCTGCCGGGATTCCAACGCCTGACTACTCGGTAGTGCGGACTCGTGCTGAAGCTTCGGTGGCCGCCGAGCAAGTGGGCTTCCCGCTGATTATCAAACCGTCGGGGCAGGGCTCAAGCGTCGGCATGTCGAAAGTCTTTGAGCGAGCCGAACTCAATGATGCCGTGGAACTGGCCATGCAGTACGGCGACACGGCCCTGCTTGAAACCTGTATCACGGGCGCGGAATTCACGGTTGCTGTGCTACAGGGCGAAGCGTTGCCCACGATCAGGATCGTCACGCCGCGTGTGTTTTACGACTATCGCGCGAAGTATGAGTCCGAGCGCACCGAGTATGTCTGCCCCGGCACCGAAGATTCGGAGGCCGAGGGCTTGTACGCGAGTCTTGCAGTGGCGGCATTTGCCGAGCTCGGTTGCTCGGGCTGGGGTCGTGTCGACTTCATGACGGGCGCCGACGAGCAACCCCTGGTACTGGAGGTCAACACGGTGCCGGGCATGACCAGCCATAGCCTGGTGCCCATGGCTGCGAAGCGCGAAGGGATCGATTTCGGGGAACTGTGCTGGCGCATTCTCGAGACAAGTTTCGAGGCGAATTCGGAAGCGGACACTGTGGAGGTCGCAGCTCATGGCACGTAAGCAAGCCAAACGCCGCAAGCAGAAGAAAGTGTCCCGGTTCAGGATGCCGACGATTCGCATTGGCCGCATTGTTGCGCCACTCGTGGCGGTCGGCATCGTCGTGGCAACCTATCAGCTCACGATGGTCATGCTTGACCGGACGATCTCGTCGATCGAGATCAGCGGTCCGTTTCAGCGCGTATCGGCACTGCAGATCGAAGAAGCCATCAGCGATGAGATCGACGCAGGATTTGTGGGTGCCGATCTCGACAGCATCCAGGAAAGCATCATCGCCCTGCAATGGATCGACCAGGCGCGCGTCGCGCGTCGGTGGCCGAGTCGTATATCCATCACGGTTACCGAGCAGGTGCCGGCCGCGATCTGGGGTGAGAAAGGGCTGCTGAACACGCGTGGCGAGTTGTTTGTTTCCGAGGCCCACCATATACCGGCTGAATTGCCGCGACTCAGTGGGCCGGATGAAAACTCTGCCGAGGTGGCGAAACGCTACCTGGAAGTGCGCGACCAACTCATACCCGTCGGGCTCGACCTGCGCCGCGTGCACGTTGATGCACGAGGGTCGTGGGAAATGACCCTGGCGAACGGCATAGAGGTTCGTCTTGGGCGACGGGACGTGTCGAAGCGGACCGGACTGTTCCTCGATGTGGTCGCCGACATTATCACTGGCCGTGCTGCTGACATTGACTACGTCGACATGCGATACGGCAACGGTTTCACGATTGGTTGGAAAGGTGGGTCGAAGACTCCGGTCTCGGATCCACAAAAGGACGGTCAGAAAATGCTCGCGTCCAGAGGAACGGAGTGAATGTCAAAGCACCCTGACAGAAACATGATTGTTGGACTCGATATCGGTACGTCAAAAGTCGTGGCCATAGTCGGCGAGGCAAACGAGGATGGCAGCATCGAAGTCGTAGGTATCGGTTCGCACCCGTCTCGCGGTCTCAAGAAAGGCGTCGTCGTGAACATTGAGTCCACGGTGCACTCGATCCAACGCGCCGTTGAGGAAGCAGAGCTCATGGCCGGCTGCGACATTCACTCGGTTTACACCGGTATCGCCGGCAGCCACGTGCGCAGCCTCAATTCTCACGGGATCGTCGCCATCCGCGACAACGAAGTCAGCGCGACCGACGTGGACAGGGTTATCGACGCCGCGCGTGCTGTCGCCATCCCGGCCGACCAGAAGATACTGCACATCCTGCCGCAGGAATTCCTGATCGACAACCAGGAAGGTATTCGCGAACCGATCGGTATGTCGGGGGTGCGTCTCGAAGCCAAGGTACACATGGTCACCGGCGCGGAGAGCGCCGCACAGAACATCGTCAAGTGCGTGAAACGGTGTGGCCTCGAGGTCGACGACATCGTGCTTGAGCAACTGGCATCCAGTTACGCCGTTTTGACTGACGACGAGAAGGAACTCGGTTCCTGCATCGTCGATATCGGTGGTGGCACAACGGACATCGCCGTTTTCCTCGGGGGAGCAATTCAGCATACAGCCGTAATTCCGATCGCTGGTGACCAGGTGACCAACGACATCGCCGTATCGATGCGCACGCCGACGCAGTACGCCGAGGAAATCAAGATCAAGTACGCCTGCGCCTTGTCGCAGCTCGCCAACCCGGATGAAACGATCGAGGTGCCGAGCGTGGGTGACAGGCCGCCGCGACGCCTTGCTCGCCAGACCCTCGCTGAAATCGTCGAGCCACGTTACGAAGAGCTCTTCGGCCTGGTTCGCGACGAGCTGCGCCGCAGCGGTTTCGAGGAACTGATTGCGGCCGGTGTCGTCATCACGGGCGGCAGCGCCAAGATGGAAGGGGCGGTTGAACTCGCCGAGGAAGTATTCCACATGCCGGTGCGCCTCGGCGCGCCGCAGTACGTCGAAGGACTCATGGATGTTATCTGCAACCCGATTCACGCCACGGGCGTGGGGCTGCTCTTGTACGGCTACGAAAACCTCTCCCGGCGCGATCGCCGCAGCACGCCAATCGGCGGCAACCTGGGTGAGGTCTGGGATCGGATGAGGTCGTGGTTCCAGGGCCATTTTTAGAAGGTTTTATCAACCGGGGTTCAGTGAGTGCCCCACAGGGAAACGCAATAAGCGGAGGAAGACTCAATGTTTGAATTAATGGATGCGCATAGCTCGAGCGCTGTCATCAAGGTCATCGGTGTCGGTGGTGGTGGTGGTAACGCAGTCGCGCACATGGTCGAAACCGGCATCGAGGGTGTCGATTTCATCTGTGCCAACACGGATTCGCAGGCGCTCAAGGGGTCGCGCGTGCGGACGTCGTTGCAGATAGGTTGCAATATCACGAAAGGGCTCGGCGCAGGTGCCGATCCCGACATTGGTCGCCAGGCGGCTATGGAAGATCGCGATCGAATCCTCGAAGTGATTGAAGGTGCCGACATGCTGTTCATCACCGCCGGGATGGGTGGTGGTACCGGCACAGGCGCTGCGCCGATCGTTGCGCAGGTCGCCAAGGAACTCGGCATCCTGACGGTGGCGGTTGTGACCAAGCCGTTCCAGATGGAAGGCGGCAAGCGTATGCAGATTGCCGAACACGGGATCGGGGAACTCGGCAAATACGTCGACTCACTGATTACCATTCCAAACGAAAAACTCCTGACGGTCCTGGGTGGCGAAACGACCTTGCTGGACGCATTTCGTTCGGCCAACCAGGTGTTGCAGGGCGCAGTGCAGGGCATCGCCGAGTTGATCACGAGGCCTGGCCTGATCAACGTCGACTTTGCGGACGTGCGTACGGTGATGTCCGAGATGGGCATGGCGATGATGGGCACAGGTGTGTCCCAGGGCGAGGACCGCGCCCGCGAAGCTGCAGAAGCGGCTGTCTCGAGTCCGTTGCTCGAGGACATCAACCTGGCCGGCGCGAACGGTATCCTGGTTAACGTGACGGCCGGCATGGACCTGTCGATTGGCGAATTCCAGGAAGTCGGTACGACCGTCAAAGAGTTCGCATCCGAGGATGCAACGGTAGTCGTCGGTACAGTAATCGACCCGGAAATGACGGACCGCATTCGCGTCACGGTCGTCGCAACGGGTCTCGGCAAACACGCCACTGCCGCAGAATCACCGATGCGCATAGTGCGGCGTACGCAGGCGCAAGCCGAGCCGAACTACCACACGTTGGATAAGCCAACTGTGCAGCGCAAGCGCGCGGTGGGTGACGGCCTGGACGAGGGAAGTCTGCAGGAAGAACTGCTGGATATCCCGGCGTTCCTGCGCCGCCAGGCTGACTAGGGCATGGATAGCCCTGTGCCGCGAGCGCATGGATGCGCGGAAGCGGTCTAGGGCATGGATAGCCCTGTGCCGCGAGCGCATGGATGCGCGGAAGCGGCCCAGGACGAAGAGGGCTACGACCCGCGGTGTTACTCACTCACCGGCGGGCACCTCCTCCGCTTTGCCGACCCGGGAAGACCCGGGTCGGCTCCCTTCCTTCCCATGGACTGCGCTTGCGAGCTAACAGTCTAATTCTTGTAGAGTTTTTCCACGATATGTTAATCTTGCGCGCGACATGCTGAGACAACGAACTCTCAAATCGACAATTCGAGCGACTGGCGTCGGTTTGCACTCTGGTGAGAAGGTCTACATGACCCTCCGCCCCGCAGCCGAGAACTCGGGTATTACGTTCCGGCGTGTTGATCTCGAGCCCCCCGTGGATATTCCTGCCGACCCGTTGCTGGTCGGTGAGACCATGCTGGGTACGACACTCGAGCAAGATGGTGTGACCATCGCGACTGTTGAGCACCTGATGTCGGCGCTGGCGGGTCTCGGTATCGACAATTTGTATGTCGATCTGTCGGCTTCCGAAGTGCCCATCATGGACGGCAGCGCCGGCCCATTCGTTTTTCTGCTGCAGTCCGCCGGGATTGAAGAGCAGAATGCGGCCAAACGTTTCATTCGCGTCAAGAAAAAGGTGCGGGTGGAAGACGGTGACAAGTGGGCAGAGCTTATCCCGTTCAATGGCTTCAAAGTGAATTTCGAGGTGTACTTCAATCACCCGGTGTTCAACAAGCTGAGCCAGCACGCGACCATCGACTTTTCGTCAACATCGTTTCTCAAAGAAGTCAGTCGTGCGCGTACGTTTTGTTTCCTGCGCGATGTGGAAGCGCTGCGTGAACGCAACCTGACGCTTGGTGGCAGCATGGACAATGCGATCGTGCTCGACGATTACCGCATCCTCAATGAGGACGGGCTTCGTTACTCAAACGAGTTCGTAATCCACAAGATTCTGGATGCGATTGGCGATGCCTACTTGCTGGGCCACAATCTGATCGGCGAGTTTAAGGCCTACAAGTCCGGACATGATCTGAACAACAAGCTGATGCGCGCCATGCTCGCGGACGAGTCCTCGTACGAGCACGTCACGTTTAATGACGAGAAGAAAGCGCCGATTTCCTACGCAACACCCGCCTACGCTTAACGACTGTAGGAGCCCGCCTTGCGGGCGATATACGCCCCAAACCACCTGAGAGCCCGACTGTCTTCAGCGGCCTGATGGCCGCCGCTGCGCTTCGCGCGCACGGCGCGCTCCTACGGTGGTTCGAATCTATGCCTGCGTGACCCGGATCCGGCACGTTGCCGGTTCGAGCCCGGCGGCGCGCGCGGCGGCGAGCAGCGTGTCTGTCTCGTAGCGGAGCCGGCTGGCCCACGCTGACGTTGCGGCGATGACGACGAGGTCCCCGTCTTCGCGGAGGTTGGCCGCGACGATCGCACCGGCATATTCGTCCGGCAAGGCCTTGCACAGAACATGGGTCAGCTCGGCCATCTGGCGAGCGCGCCGTACGATTTCCCCTAAGTCCCCGCCATCACTGGGATTTAGTAGATTTTTGAGCTCATTATTGGCCATAAAAATGTGACGCAGTTAGCGCTTTTGTCCGCCTTTTTGGAACTGGTACTCACACTGACTATAGTCCGCTTGTAATAAAAACCGACATTATGCATATTGTCGCACACGATAAGGGCAAACCCGCTGTGAGGCGGGGACGCAAATCCACCGGTCCGGGCATAGAAATCGGACAGCGGGGCTACCGAAGTGAACAGGGACTGCAGGTCTACAAGAAGCAAAAGAGGCGTGCGCGGCATTATGGCCTGCGTAATCGCACCTTGCAGGAGAGAAAACCGAGCGTTTGTTGCGCATCCGGGATTGATTTAGATGAACGTTGTAATTTTCGGCAAAGGGTTCGGAAAAACCCGTCAGCTAAACTTGTCTGGCCTCGTGGCCGGCATTGCTGCCGCCGTTGTGGCGACTGCCGTCATGTTTGCCGGGTTCGCGGGCGGCTACTGGTACTCATCCAAGACAGGTTCTGGGGTCAGCACGTCCGAGTTGACGCAACTCGCAATCGATCTCGAGGCGCAACGCGAGACCATCGACACGATTCGCCAGGGCAACGAGGACACGCTCGACGCACTCGCAATCCGCATCGCCCAGATGAATGCACGCATTATTCGACTCGACGCCGTCGGCCGCCGCATTACCGAGATGGCGGATATTGATGGCGACGAGTTCAACTTCGACTCCGATCCGGCGCTGGGTGGTCCTGAAGAACCTATGGCCGCCGGCTCCAACGTGGCAGTTCCTGAGGTCCTCGAGGCTATGACGTCGCTGAGCTATCAGCTGGACAGTCGTGAGGCTCAGCTTGGCGTCCTCGAATCAGTCCTGATGAATCAAAGCCTGAGTGAGCGCGTCTACCCGCAGGGTCGACCGGTCAAGTCAGGATGGCTATCGTCGTATTTTGGCAAGCGAACTGACCCTTTCACGGGCAAGCCCGCGAATCACACCGGTATTGATTTTGCGGGCAAACGTGGCGACGAGATCGTCGCGGTTGCCGACGGCGTTGTGACCTGGTCCGGTGACCGCTACGGTTACGGCGTCATGGTCGAGATTAATCACGGCAATGGCTACTCGACGCGCTATGCGCATAATTCAGAAAACCGCGTTGCCGTTGGTGACGAGGTCAGGAAAGGGCAGGTCGTTGCCCTGATGGGCAAGACAGGCCGTGCTACGGGCCCGAATTTGCACTTCGAAGTGCTACACGATGGCCGCCGGGTCAACCCGGTAACGTTCATCCGCGACTCGTCAAAGTAGACATCGCAAACCCCTAAGAAAGACACCCCGACAGGGCTTTGGTCGCGAGCCCAGGCAAAGTGGGTTGTGTTCGCAAGAAATGCCCATAAATCGCGACATTGGATTCGTGTGGCCGTAGAATAGCGGCCTTTGTTTGAGCGGGAGCCCTGCGTGGCCAATTTCCTGACTAGCCTTTTCGGCAGCCGCAATCAGCGCCTGCTGCGTCAGTACTCAAAAGTCGTCAAAACCATCAATTCTCTCGAGGAAGGCCTGCAGGCGCTCAGCGACAGCGAGCTCAGGGCCAGGACCGAAGAATTCCGCAAGCGATATGCGGATGGCGAAACGCTGGATCAACTCCTCCCGGAGGCGTTCGCGGTCGCTCGCGAGGCATCGGTAAGAACGATGGGCATGCGTCCGTTCGATGTCCAGCTAATCGGCGGCATGGTGCTGCACGATGGCAACATCGCCGAGATGCGTACGGGCGAGGGCAAGACCTTGATGTCGACCCTTCCGGCCTACCTCAATGCCATTAGCTCGGATGGCGTGCACGTTGTAACGGTTAATGAATACCTCGCGCAACGCGACGCCGACTGGATGCGCCCGATTTATGAGTTTCTCGGCCTGACGGTTGGCGTATCGAAGTCGGGACTAAGTGGTGAGGAGAAACGCGCCGCCTACGCCGCAGACATTACCTATGCTACGAACAACGAGCTTGGTTTTGACTACCTGCGCGACAATCTCGCGTTCTCACTGGAAGACAAGACACAACGCCTGCTGAATTTTGCGATTGTCGACGAAGTGGATTCAATCCTCATCGACGAGGCGCGTACACCGTTAATTATTTCGGGACCGGCTGAGTCGAGCACCGATCTGTACGGGCAGATAAACAAGCTGATCCCAAAGCTGAATGCGCAGGAGGTCACTGAGGAACCGACCAACTACGACATTCCCTTTAACCGCGTCCAGCTCACCGATCGCAACGACGCGGTGATGACGCTCGAAGAAGCCGTCTCACTGGCCGAGGAGAACGAAGCTGACGTCGTCCTCGTCGACGATAGCGAAAAGCCGGCCAAATGCCGCCTCTTATCACGTGGTGACTTCACTCTCGACCTCAAGGCCAAACAGGCCCATGTGACTGAGGAAGGTCACCAGAAAGTCGAGGCGCTCATGGTTCAGGCCGGCTTACTCCAGGCAGGCGAGAGCCTTTACGACGCGGGCAACATCCGCCTGTTGCATCACCTGAATGCGGCGCTGCGCGCACACTCAATCTACCAGCGCGATGTCGAGTACATTATCAAGGACGGCGAAGTTGTGATCGTCGACGAATTCACCGGGCGCACGATGCCCGGGCGTCGCTGGGGCGATGGTTTGCACCAGGCGGTCGAGGCAAAGGAGGGTGTGTCGATCCGACAGGAGAACCAGACGGTCGCCTCAATCACGTTCCAGAACTTCTTCCGCCTCTACAACAACCTCTCGGGTATGACCGGTACGGCCGATACCGAGGCGTTTGAGTTCCAGTCGATCTACGGCCTGGAAGTGGTCGTTATCCCAACCCACAAGCCGATGATCCGAATCGACCACGCGGATCTCGTGTACCTGACTGAGGACGATAAATACGAGGCCATCGTTGAAGATATCGTCGATTGCAGTGAGCGTGGCCAGCCAGTGCTGGTTGGTACCACGTCAATTGAGGCATCCGAGCTGTTATCGAACTTCCTCAAGGTCAGGAAAATCAAACATGAAGTGCTGAACGCAAAGCAGCACGAACGGGAAGCTCTGATTGTGCAAAATGCCGGTCGACCTGGTGCGATCACGATCGCCACGAACATGGCAGGTCGCGGTACGGATATCGTGCTCGGCGGCAGCCTGGATGCCGACCTGGCCAAATTGCCGGAAGGCGGCGACGAGGAGCCAGTTCGAGCGGACTGGCAGGAACGCCACAACTCGGTCCTTGAAGCCGGTGGACTGCATATCGTAGGCACCGAACGCCATGAGTCGCGCCGTATTGACAACCAGCTCCGCGGCCGTTCCGGGCGCCAGGGAGACCCGGGTTCTTCGCGCTTTTACCTTTCCATGGATGACACGTTGATGCGCATCTTCGGCGACCCGGAACGCACCAAGAGCCTGCTGTCACGCGCCGGCATGCGCGAAGGTGAGGCGATTGAGAGCAAACTGTTAACGCGCCAGATCGAACGGGCACAACGGAAAGTTGAGGCGCACAACTTCGACATTCGTAAGAACCTGCTGGAATACGACGACGTCGCGAATGACCAGCGCAAAGTCGTCTATGTCATGCGAAATGACCTGATGGAAGCGGATGAGATCGAGGAGTCGATCGGCGCGATTCGCGAGGAGGTCGTCGAAGGAAGCGTTCATCAGCATATTCCGCCCGGCAGCCTTGAAGAAATGTGGGATGCCGACAGTCTGAGCCATGCCCTCGACGCAGAATTTGGCGTTCGCGCCGACGTGGCCCGCTGGATACGAGAAGATCCTACGCTTACGGCGGATGGGATCAGCGAGCGGTGCATTCAGGAAGTCGACAATGCATACGCCAAGAAAGTCGGCGACATCGGTGCAGAGCTGATGCGTGGCGTAGAGAAGCAGGTAATGCTGCGTCAGCTCGACTTCCATTGGAAAGAGCATCTTGCGGCCATGGATCACCTGCGCCAGGGAATCGGCCTGCGGTCGTACGCGCAGAAAAATCCGAAACAGGAGTACAAGCGTGAAGCCTTCGAAATGTTCGGCGAAATGATCGAACAGGTGAAGCACGACTCCGTCAGCATCCTTTCGCGAATTCGCATTCAAGGCGAAGAAGACTTGTCCGAAATGGAAGCGCGCCGCCGCAAGGACGAGCAAATGAAGTTCCAGCACGCCGAAGCATCGGCGTTGAACGCGCCGTCAGGAGCGGGTGCCCCGGCCGCCGAGCAGCCAGCCCCCTTTGTTCGTGATGGCCGCAAGGTGGGTCGCAATGAGCCCTGCCCATGCGGGTCGGGCAAGAAGTTCAAACAGTGTCATGGGAAGCTGAGCTGAGTTCTCGGCGCCGATGAATCACTTTGATGTGGCGGCGGGCGTTCTCTGCGATTCCAGTGGTCGAGTGCTGATCGCCGAGCGTCTCGGTGGCGGGCCGTTCCACGGCTTGTGGGAGTTTCCAGGCGGAAAAATCGCGTCGGATGAGACGCCGCTGGAGGCACTCTCGCGCGAACTCGCGGAAGAACTGGGGATCGAAGTAACCACGTGTGCGCCTTTCATGAACCTGCGTCATGAGTACGAGGATCGCGTCGTGACGATCGAGTTTTTTATCGTCAGCGAATGGAACAGCGAACCGGTTGGACGCGAAGGCCAGGCGTTACGCTGGGTGCCGCGGGATCGACTTGATGCAAACGAGTTACTGCCGGCGGATGTGCCGGTGATCGAGGCGCTCCAACAACAGCACTAGCAAATTGAGAGTTGGAACGGGACGTCGTGCCCGGTCTGGACGGCGCGACTGTCGATCGTCGACCACTCAAGAAAACGGACTGTAAAGCGGTGCTGGCTGCCACTGATTTCTGGAAACAGCGAGCTGCTTCCGGCAAGGCTGACTCTCAACAGGCGACAGTTTCCGTTCTTCTGCATGTTGTGTTGGTACATGCCATTAACGGCCATCTTCTCCGTGGGTTGCGCGCTTTCGCGAATCAGCCAGAGAAACTCGGAAACCGCATCGCAAACCGGGCGGATTGCCGACATCCACTTCTCCATGTCCTGCTGTCTGCGTTCAAAGGGCTGTCGCAGCCAGTGGTTATACTCGGGCAGGTCGAATTCACAAGTACCGCCCGGTATCGCGCTACGATGCTTGATTGCATTTAGGAACTCGCAATCTTTTAGCGGATTCAGAAACGCGGTGCCGATGTGGCTGAGTTCGTCCCGGCTTGCCACGATATTGTGGATCAAGGTATCGAGTCGCCCGTCGTCGACGCCAGGTTGCTTCTGAAAGCGCTCGAGGACGCCGAGCTGATGATCGAGTTCCTTGTGTACGTCGCTGCGAACGTCGCCCCGCGACAAAATCGCCAGCATTTCCAGAAGTGTCGAAACAGCCGCACGAGTCGCCCAATCGGCCTCTCGTTCGCCGTAGTACAGAATCTGCTGGTATAGGAACTCGAGCCGCAAAAACGTCCGCATGCGCTCCGACAGCGGCTGCTCGTAGTGAGTCTCGGCTCCGGCTGACTCCGGTGATATTTCTGAGGCGGATATTGCCATTGGTCTATTCTGCGCCAGCGTTGGACGAGTGGCAAATAGCCCGGCGCGTGAAGTGTGACGTCCCGGCTATGTGAAACAGGTTCATCAAGCTAGAATCCCCGGGACAATACGACACGAGACCCGGTCAACACATGAATTTGAAAGAAATAGCCGCGCAGATAAAGAAACAGCAACTGGGATTCCTTGCCGGTTGGCTCATCGTGCTGCTGGCAGCAATTCTGGCGTACTGGCCGGGGCTCGATGGTCCCTACCTACTCGACGATTTTGGCTCTATCGCCGTACTCGGCGACTACGGTGGCGTGACCAACTGGGAGACCTTCCAACGATTCGTCTTCGGTGGCCATGCGGGGCCCACGGGCAGGCCGATTTCGCTGCTGAGCTTCCTGATTGATGCGAACAACTGGCCAGCGGACTCGCTGCCATTTAAAAGGACCAACCTCGTCATCCACCTTATCAACGGAATTCTGCTCGGAGTTTTGACGACGATGGTGCTGAAATGCCTGGACGTGAGCGAGCGGGGGGTTCGGTGGATCGCCCTGGTGGCAACAGCGATATGGATCCTGCACCCGTTTCTCGTCTCGACGACGCTCTATATCGTGCAACGGATGGCTCAGTTGTCGACCCTGTTCATGTTCGCCGGACTCGCATTGTATCTGCACGGTCGCCTGCAAGTAGCACAAAATGCGAGGAAGGCCTATTTCATCATGACGGCGGCAGTCGGCGTGTTCACGTTTCTGGCCATGCTGTCCAAAGAGAACGGAATCTTGTTGCCGTTGCTTGTTGGTGTACTTGAAGTGACAGTGGTCGCCAGCCAGCGGCACAGACTACCCGCGCTGAACCGCTACTGGATGGGGTTATTCATCATTCTGCCCGCCGCTGTAGTCTTTCTTTATCTCGGTAGACTAACGCTGAGTCCAAACTTTTTCGAG
>Ga0316191_10000521_pt1 | contig 25079 bp, 29 predicted proteins | sample Eddworburr2cm_MG_FD_204928 | JGI IMG/M metagenome (GOLD analysis project Ga0316191, IMG submission 204928) | Coastal sediment microbial communities from Maine, United States - Eddy worm burrow 2 cm | ecosystem: Environmental > Aquatic > Marine > Coastal > Sediment | place: USA: Maine... | reverse complement strand
GCAGTGGCAGCGGACGTGGCAGCGGACGCGGCCGGGGTTATGGCCGGGGTTATGGCCGGGGTTATGGCGATTACTATGGCCGTGGCTATGGCTATGGTGGCTATCCCGGTTATGGCTATGGTGGCTATCCCGGTTATGGCTATGGTGGCTATCCGGGCTATGGCTATGCACCCTATGGTGCTCCGCCAGCTGCACCGGCAGCACCCGCTGCACCTGCGGCAAGCCAGTAACAGCTAGACCTGTCCAGCGCATGCGTTTTTACTGCGCATGCGCTGGTAACTGGTGGCTGTCTGTTGTATAAAACGGTAGCGGCAGGCCGGCAAACGCCGGCCTGTTTTTCTTGCTAATACCCAACATAACTACAGAGGCCTCCATGAAAGCTAATCTACTGGCTGTTTTATTCATACTCGTTTCAACGCTCGCACACACCGTCAACGCTGCTCCTTACGCACCTTATCATCCACCTTATTATCCGACACAACAGGCTGAGTCACCGGTACCGGCTACCATTGTCAAGGCGGGTATTACCAAGCTGACCAAATTCATCCGCAGTGGCGGCGCGCAGAATCCTGCCCAGGCCAGAACCTTTCTGGAAGCAGAAGTAGCCCCCTATTTTGACTTCAACTACATGGCCCGCTGGGCAGCCGGACCGGCATGGCGGACCATGACAGCCGAGCAACGCAGCCATTTGCAAGACAAGATTACACAGGCCTTCATGACGACACTGGTACAGAAACTAACCAGCTATAGCAACCAGCCTATCCGTTATTTCACGCCACGCGGACAAGGCAGCGATGAAGTCAGGGTCAGCGCCTGGATCATGCAACCGAGCGGCATTCCGACCAAGCTGGAGTTTCGCTTTTACAAAAGCCAGGACGGCTGGAAGATCTTCGATGTAACAGCCGGGGGCAACAGTGCCGTTATCCACTATCGCAATCAATTCAGAAGGTTATTCCGGCCCGGGATCACGACTCGCCGCTAGGAAGCTGCCAGTTTAAACATACCTGCATTGCTGCCGTTAAATCGTTAGAGCTGCCCACCGGCCCTGTTCGGTGGGCAGCTCTCTATTGATCAGCCCAAAGGAAACCCGGCAATGACACCGTATACGAAAACCCTGATAGGCCACCTTACCAAAGTAGAAACCGGAGCCCTCGAGGCCACACTGATCGAAGCCAATGAAAGCCGGCTGCCACGCATAGAAACCCGGAATGACGGCGACATGAACGGCCAGCCCGGTTCCTATGTTGCGATCACCCAGGGCGACATCAAGCTGCTCGCAATAGTCAGATCCATCCAGGAAATTACAGCGGCAAGCGGCAGCGGTACCCGCAAAGCCATCAAGCTGATTCCGCTCGGCGAAGTCACAACTGGCGGCGTTTTCCAGAATGGTATAAAAAATTTTCCTGTCACCGGGGCAGAAGTCCACACGGTGAGCAAGGAGGAAGTCGAATCCATCTTCGTCAAGTTCCGCGCCCAGGGTTATTCCGTCGGTGTTGCTTCGGCCGACAATACCATTGATGTCTGCCTGGATCCGGCCGCCCTGTTTGGCCGCCACTTTGCCATTCTCGGCCAGTCCGGTGCCGGTAAATCATGGACCGTTGCCAACCTGTTGCAACGCGCCGTCGCGTCGATGCCTAAAGCGCACATCATCCTTCTTGACCTGCATGGTGAGTACAGCTGGGAAAACAATGAAGGCAATCGCCAGCACGCATTTGATGACAAGGTCACCCGTTATATTGATGCCCGGGAACTGGAGATTCCCTACTGGTTGATGACCTTCGCCGAACTGGTTGATCTGCTGATCGATCGCAGCGATGACTCTGCTTCTTCACAAATTGCCTTCCTGCGTGACAGCGTGCATGACCTGCGCAACAAGTCCAACAAGGAGCTGGCGATTGGTGATATTTCGATTGATTCCCCGGTTTACTTCTCTTTGTCCGAACTGTACAACTACTTCGAAGAAGCCAACAAGATGACGTCCAACTTTGGCAAGGAAAAGGGTGCCCTTGCCGGCCTGTTTGATCAGTTCCTGATGCGCCTGCAGAGCCGCATGAATGATATGCGCTACGATTTTCTGCTGCAGCCAAAGCACCGTACCTCCTCCGATACCATGTCCGGTTTGTTACGCGATTTTGTCGGCCTCGGTGACCCGAAAGCGCAGATCACAATCATCGACCTGAGTTCTGTGCCGTTCGACGTACGGCCCGTGGTGACTGCGCAGGTCGGTCGACTGGCCTTTGAATTCAATTACTGGAATCCAAGATTCAAGGAATTCCCGCTGTTGCTGGTGTGTGAAGAAGCCCATGCCTACATCCCGCGTGAGGGCGGCTCACAGTACGAAGGCACCCGCCGCTCCATGCAACGCATCGCGAAAGAAGGCCGTAAATACGGTGTTGGTCTCGCCGTGGTAACACAGCGACCACATGAGTTATCCGAAACCGTACTGGCACAGTGCAGCACGTTCGTGTGTCTGCGCCTCACCAACCCGGATGACCAGGACTATGTCCGCGACCTGGTGCCGGAAGCAGAAAGTGATTTCATTGATGTGCTGTCATCACTGGGCCAGGGTGAGGCCATGATTATGGGGCTGGCCGTACCGCTGCCGACCCGGGTACAGCTCTATAAACCTGACCCACCACCAAACAGTTCCAGCGTCGATTTCTTCCGTCACTGGGTGACCGGACCAAGCGATCTGGATATCGATGATATTGTCGACCGCTGGCGCCGCCAGGATCGCATGCACCGCTAGCCAGTATCCATCCAAATACGCTGTAAATTCTCGTGCCAGGACACAAATAAAGAACTTTCTTATGGTTTTTATAACAATAAGTTATAACTTTGTGATCTCTGCGTCTTGGCGAGATTTATTCTTTCTGGATGGACTCTAGCTGGCGGCTTCTGTTTCTTCAGACAGTTCCTTATAACCCAGCAGGTGCAATACCTGTTTGCGGGCCGCCAGGCCATCCTCGTAGCCGAGCTCCATGAGTTCCTTGCAGTACGGTGCATCAAACATCAGGTAACTCATCAGCGGGCGACCCTCACGGGTGAGGGCACCAAGCCCCTTCAGAAGGATACGCACGGAACGCGGAAAATTACCGACATAACGTGCCACGATGTCGCGAATATCCACGCTCGGGGAGATCACGAGGTAATCGATCTGGCGCAATGATGTGTCATGGTATTCAACACGCTTGTCCCGGGTCTCGGTAATAGTGTGATTGACCCGTCGCAGTCGTTCGATATCGGCATCCAGGCTGTCCATAAACAGGGTGTCGAAGATATAGCCGGAAATTTGCCCAAACGACGGAAACGGAATACGCCTGGCATCCTCTGATGGCTTGTCGGGGCGGGGATTCCTGACACCGATGATCAGCAGACGATTTGCCCCGAGGTGCAATGCAGGACTGAGTGGCGCCGTTTGCCGCATAGAGCCGTCACCAAAATATTCATTACGCAGCTTCACCGCAGGAAACAGCACCGGTATTGCCGCTGAGGCCATCAAGTGGTTCAGTGTCAGCTCGGTCGGCTGCCCGACACGACGCGTTCGCTTCCACGGCTTCAGCGCCTCCTTGCCCTGGTAAAACGTAATCGACATGCCACTGGTGTAGCCCGATGCCGTAATGGAGACGGCATCCAGATCACCGGAATCGATTGCCTGCTGAATGCGCGCGAAGCGAATGTGACTTTCCAGCAAACCGCGCAGCGGAGAATTATCCAGCACTGATCTTGGCTGTTGTTTCACCAGGCCAACGCTCAAAAAGGTGACTGCCCAGCGGAAGCCACTTTTTGTTGCGGTCCATGTATCGGTCTTGAAAACCTTGCCGACATGGAAATTTGCCCAGATACCGTAGAGCCGGTCAACGCCTTCACGGAAGCGGTTCGCACTGCTGGCCAGTAATACCGCATTGAGCGCACCCGAGGAGGTCCCGCAGATCACCGGGAAAGGGTTCTCGGCATCTTCCGGCAACATGTCGCCAATTGCCTTCAACACGCCTGCCTGGTAGGCATTACGTGCACCACCACCCGGCAGGATCAGGCCAGTGACCGGTTTTTCTTTTTTCTTTTTGAATGAAAGCCAGTACATATTTCCGATAGCCCCCTATTCCAGTCATATCGGCCAGGGAATGCGAAGTTATAAATCGACCACATTCCCCGTACCCGGCTGATGATCTGCTGTCACCACGTGTATCTTCTCGATGATCTGGTCGAGCAGTTTACCTGTTGACGGATCCATGGATGCTTCCACCCTGATCACATCAGTCAATTCATCCGGCGTTAACCGCTCCTGTGAGGCAAGCTGGGCCTCCAGCACCTCAATACCGGCTTCGGATGGATCGGCACCTGCCGCCTGCCGGCTCCGTATGCGTGCACACAGTGTGCCCTTGTCCGCCTCAAAGTACAGCAGTACGAACGGCACAGCCAAGGCCCCGGACAATTGGCGGAACTGCTCACGCCATGCAAATCGCAGGAATGTGGCATCAATAATGACCGGGTAACCAGCCCCGATCACCGTGCGTGCCAGTTTGGCAAGCTGCTTGTAGGTGCACTCGCTGGCATTCGGCGAATAAATGCCCCCCTTGATGCCGGACTGTGTGTCTGCTCCTGCAGAGTAACCGTGTAACCGTTTACGTTCAAGATCAGAACGGATCTGGATAGCACCCAGCTGCTCTGCTAATCGAGCGGCGTGATATGACTTGCCCGAGCCCGAAACACCGTGCGTGATAATGAGTGCAGCTAACGGCGGCTCCACGTAGTGTGCAGCCAGTTCCATGTAGGACGCATACTCATACCAGGCATCCTGCTCATCGAGTGTCGACGTTGCCTGAGCCTGCCGCAGAACAGCCACCTTGGCACGCACCAGTGCCCGGTAGACAACGTAATAGCGCAACAGGGCCAACCCGGAATAATCGCCCGTGTGTTGCAGATAAGCATTCAGCAGGCGGCATGATAGCGGCGGGTAACCACGATCACGAATATCCATGACCAGGAAAGCGATCTCGCTGATCACATCAATCCAGCGCAGCTGCGGATTGAACTCAATACCGTCAAACGGGGTGATACGGCCATCGATGATGGTGAGATTACCGAGGTGCAGGTCACCATGGCATTCCCGCACAAACCCGTCGCAGCGACGCTCTTCAAGTAGAACCCGTTTCTTATCAAATTCCTGCCGACACCACTGTTCAACGTTGTCCAGCTGCTGCCGTTGCTGTGATTCACGCAGTGCCGGGCGGATATGATCAAAGTTCTCCGTTACCCAGTGATGAATATCGTCCGGCAGGCCGTAGTCGGAGTACTTGTCCGCAATGTTAACAGCCGCATGCATCGCGGGCACCAGTGCGGCGAGGGTATCGATGTGTTCCGGCGTGAGCGCGCCCTGTGCCGCCAGGGTACTGAGTAAACCTGCTTGCGGGAACTGCTTCATCCTGACGGCATATTCAATCGGCTCCCCGTTTGTCTGCAACGATGGCTGTTCAGGAGTGCCGCTGATGGCAACGACATCAATGTACACCTGCGGCGCAAAACGCCGGTTCAGTCGCAGCTCTTCCTGGCAGCAAAACCTGCGTTTCTCCAGGGTCGAATAATTCAGGAAACCGAAATTGACCGCTTTCTTGATCTTGTAGACATACACACCCGTCAGGATGACCCATGAACCATGCGTTTCGATCACCTTGAGTTCTGTAACCGCATACTCATAAATTGCGGGATTCTCCAGCGCCCGGACCAGGGACCGCTGCACGGCTATCTGGCTGCTGTCTTGTCGCCTGTGTCCCACCGATCGCACCTTCTTTTGCCTTTTAATACAGCTATAGGTAACAAATCTGCCGACACTGCGCCAGCACTTCCTTACCCACTCATCTTGATATGGATCAACTCCGGGATGATAAACACCACCTATACTGGTAGCAGTGAAGTGATGTAACAACCATCACCACTGTGGTTCGTGTCCAGAATACAAGTACTCCTTCAAGATGATATTGCCATGTTCAGAGCTACCCAGATAATCCAAGACAAGGCACAGACCGCAGGGAATGGCCAAGTCCTTTTCAAGGGCTGTAACGCCGTATTGGATTATCTGGGTAGCTCCCTCCGGGCGAGCCGGGAAGCGCTCGCCCGCGGTGTTGCACCTCTTGGAAAGGGCGAGCCATTCCCTGCGAGGTGCGCCTTGCGGTCAAACGCTTCCCGACTCGCTGAACATGGTAATATCATCTTGAAGGAGTACAAGGGGAAGTCGTCATGAATGCTGGAGAACTCTGCAACCGGCAGGTCGTTACCGCGACCCGTGAAACAAATATCTCCGAGGCAGCGCAGCTGATGCGTGACAAGCATGTCGGCAGCCTGATTATCGTAGAAGAACGGGACAAGTGCATGGAGCCGGTCGGCATACTGACCGACCGTGATATCGTCATTGAAGTGCTTGCTGAAAAGGTCGACCCGGAGGCTGTAAGCGTCGGCGACATCATGACCAGTGCCGTACTCAAGGTCTGTGAACATGACAGCATACTGGACATCGCTCAGCGTATGCGCGCCCGGGGTGTGCGGCGGGTTCCGGTTGTTTCAAACCAGTGTGCATTAGTGGGCATACTGGCACAGGATGATATCCTGAAACTACTGAGCGAGGAGCTCTCCCTGCTCGTACAGGTAATGGCTCGTGAAGCCGAGCAAGAGGCCAGAAAACGCAGCCAGCCCTGCGCCTGAGGCCATTGCGCCGACCACCATCCCTGCAGATCCAGTGTCACCTGCACGGCCACAAAGGCACTTGAGGCGATAAAATTTGAGCGGTCAGGCTAGCGGACTACATGCTGCCAGCCTGACCCTGCAGCCCTTGCAGGTTAGTACCTTGGCGGTGCTGGCGGAATGGGTGGATGCATGGGACTCCGCATCCCGGGTGGTATTGCGGGCCGGCCCATGGGACGCTGCGGTGGTGCAGTCCGCTCACCAATCATGTCATCCCGGTGCTCTTCCATATACGCCCTGCGCTCTTCAGGGGCCATATCCATCAATGTGGTACGCATTGCGGCCATCTTTTTACGGCGCTCTTCCGCCTGCTTGCGCATTTCCTCATGGCGACTCGCAATATCAACCTGCTGATCCAGCATGTCCCCCAGAATTTCATCCTGATTCTCCATCAGGTAATTGTGTCTTTCTTCTGCACGGTTACGCATCTCCTCCTGTTGCTTGGCCAAAGAGAGCAGTCGTTCCTCGCGCTGTTTCATGTAGGCTTCCATACGTGCATCCATGGATTTCTGCCTTGCCTCACGCTGCTGGGCTACCTGCGCCTCCCGCTCCTGCTGCTGTTTTTCGTAAAAGGCCCGCTGCTCATCGCGATACGCCTGCATAGCCTGCTGACGCTCCGTCATGGGACGCCGCTCCTGCATCGGACGCCGTGCACGCAGGCTCTCCATTTCTGCCTGAAGTTCCTCACGCATCTGTTCCATCTCTGCCTGACGTCCCTCGCGCGTCTGCTCCATCTCTGCCTGACGTCCCTCGCGCGTCTGCTCCATCTCTGCCTGATGCTCCTTGCGTATCTGCTGCATCTCTGCCTGATGTGCCTTGTGCGTCTGCTCCATATCGGCTTCACGTCCCTCGCGTGTCTGCTCCATTGCTGCCTGATACTCCTCGCGCATCTGCTCTAGCTCGGCCTCGCGTACCTGCCGCGTCTGCTCCATCTCCGCCTGATGCTGTTGGCGCAGCAGTTCGGCATCACTGGTATGCTGGTCAATTTGCTCGGGATAGGTACGGATACGCTCTTCCATCGGGTTCGATGGCTCAGCAGCAGGTTCAGCCACAGCCGGACTTTCCTCGGCCTGGACAGCCGGCAGCAACAATAATGCAGTAAGTACACTGTAAGGCACTGATTTCAAAAACATAATTATTCTCCTTTTAAAATTTTTCTGGTGATCTCCTGAAAACACACAAAGTATAGCCTACATCATAGATCATACTGCTGTATTAGCCTCCCGGGGTATCAGAGCTAAATTGAATTCGTTGTAGTAACGCGGGGTACTGACGTCTGTCGCCGCGCTAACGGCTGCTGTGATTACGTACAACAGACAAATAGGACAAGAGACCAGACACTGACAGGCTGGCTTACCACGGCATAATGTTGTTCATGCGGCCCATTGGTCTCATGCTGTGGCTCATTTCACCCATGTCAACACGCATGGCATCCATGCTCATGGTCATGGCACCCATGTTCCGGTTCATGCCATCCATATTCTGATTCATGCCCTGCATGCTGTTCAGCATGGGCTCAAGGTGTTCCAGAGCCGTCATTCTATCCGCCATTGTCTCGACTGATTCAGACATGTGGTAAACGCGGCGGGTCATGGTGCGCACATTTTCAGACAGATAGATAACACTCTCCGAGATATGACCGAGATGCTTGCCCATATCCGGGTCCATGCCACTAGCCACAATACTGATATCCTTGCTCAGGGTGTAGATAAGAAAGAAACCGTAACCCGCCAGTACCACGAAGGCCAGCATGGCCGGATAAATGATTAGTTCCCAACGACGTGCACTGGTCTCGAAGACACGTACAAAGCGGTCCATCGCATCGCCTTCAGGAAATATTTCCCGTGAGGAATCTTTCTCTGCGGAGGGCTTCGGGTCGATGTTTGTTATTTTATCGCTCATTTTTCACCGTCAGTTCAGTTGATTATTTAGAGGGCACCCGCCCTGTGTAGCGGCATGTCAGTGACATCATGACTACTATTAATCCTAATTTCAGCGTCAGTCAAATAACAGGCCGGATCCTCGGCCCAGGAATCATCCGTCAATTGCAGTGCCCGCACCCGGGTATTGCCACCAAAGATATCAAAGTATCGACATTCGCCACAACGGCCTTTAATCACGCGGGACACGGCTTTCAGCCCCTTCATAATGGGATCCGAAGCGTCTACCCAGATCTCTGAAAACGGCCGTTGACGAACATTTCCGAGGCTGTAATGCCACCAGAAAGTATCCGGATGGACATCACCGAGATTATCAATATTGGCGATATTGACGCCGGAGCTATTACCACCCCATTGCCGCAGTTTAGCCGCAATGTGATCTGCTTTTTCCGGGGAATGCTGTTTGACCCACTGCAACAGGTAGACACCATCGGCATCATTGTTGCCGGTGACGAATTCCATGTCGTTACCGCGCTGTGCATGCCCCAGGCCACCCTTGCGGGTCATGCCGTGACAGGAACCGCAGTCATGCTTAAGGAGATACAACAGCTCGGCCTGTCTCGCGGTATCCAGTGCAGCCGAAACCGGCGTCAACTGGATCATCATGATCAGGACAAACAGCCGCTTGCTAGTTTTCCTCACACTTACTGCCTCACGGGTAAGATTATTAACCTGTTATCTTACAATGGTAGTTGCTGTAACCCTTGATCTATATCAACTTGGACTAAGACAAAAACCTTGCTCATCCAAAGGGAGTACTGAACAATGCCTTATTCACCCTTTTCGTGCCGGCCCGGTCCACTTTCAGGGCCCTGATGGAGCGCTGGCATTCCATACCAGCGGTCACATAATTGTGTTCAGATTGATCTACATCAAGTACACAAAAAAGCGCGGGTTCAGTAAATACGCCGCACTATGAAATGAATCCAGCCGTGAATGGATACTGTCGCCACCCGCAATGTTCGTGACCAGCTTGCTGCCAATTGCAACAGTGAATCCGACCAGGGCCATGGCCAGCAGCGCGACGGCAACCCCCAGCAGGAAATACTCACGAAAAACAAAGCCTGCAGACAGGTACAGCACACCGGCAATCATCAACAGATGCACAGCGTGGGCAACTGGACCGCCCCCCGGGACCCGTTCATCACTGAGTACCGGCAGCAACTGAAACAGTGCTCCCAGCATGGTCATCGTTATGAAGCCCAGTGTAAAAAGATGTGTCAGCCCTATGAGCGCCGGATTCCAGTGACTCGTCCATAGCCCCGTACCGCTGAACAGCAGCACCAGTGCCGCCAGTATGCCGAACCACGGTGCCGTCAGAAAAAACCGCAACGGGATATTAACGGGTGGAAGACTGTCCAGGGTAAGGCCGGACATGCGCATTACGATTCGCCCCTGAACAGCCGGCTGATCCTGTCCGTGTCCTGTTTATACCAGATCAGAATATTGTATTTGGCTGTCTCGCCCGGCTGCACCCGGTACTCAAGCTTGCGCTCATTGCAGTACTCAAACAGGGGCCAGGGGATCATCCGATGGGCCATGCGCAGGTACTCACCCGGTTGCAGCTCTGCAAGCAGCAAAAGCGCCTGCTCAAAAGGCACAGGCGCTTCCATGTTACTGGCATCGAGAAATTTTTCATCCAGCATCACGGTTTTTCCGCATGAATCGCAAGCATCCGTAGATGCAGAAATCTATTCCAGTGTTAGTTCCCTGACAAAGTCAGCTGCATTGGTAATTGACTGGTCCATCATCGGATAAAGAATCTGCTCTTCCTCGAGCACGGTAACGTGTTTATCCAGCAGCCGTGAAAAATGGCTCCACGCATCCTCCGCCCCGGGCCAGTCCTCATCAGCAACAGCCGCCTCGGCTTCTGCATAATGCCTGTCACAGGTACGGTGACCTGCCGTCATCACTTCATCAATGGTTTTCATTCGGCACCTCTTTGGAAAATGCACTCAGACAAACACCCGGTATGCTCACATTGACCTGTGTTAGCCATTTGGCAGATGCAGTTTTCTGCCGGATTGAGTAAGCTGGCACCATGAGTACAGGTAAAATTCTGCCGGACGAGCTGCACCGACACCCCCTGTTCGGCGGGCTTGATCACGAGCAGCTCACGCAGTTGCTGGAAACAGCACAAGTCATCCAGCTCGAGGAGGGCCAGCACCTGTTTCAGTGCCGGCAGCCGGCCCGGCAGTTTTTCATGGTACGCAGTGGCACCATCCGGCTGTACCTGTCGACACCGGACGGCGCCGAAAAGGTGGTTCATCTTATCTATGCCGGTCAAACCTTTGCCGAGGCCATCACCTTCATGGAAGGCCAGGTCTATCCAGTCAATGCCAGTGCCCTGAATGCCTGTGAAGTACTGGCCTTTTCCAACAACACCTACCGCACCCTCTTGCAAGGCTCAACCGACACCTGTTTCAGATTGATGGCTGACATGAGCACCTGGCTGAAACGGCAGCTTAGCGATATCGATGCGCTGACGCTGCAAAACGCCACACTGCGTTTCACCAACTACCTGCTCCGCCAGATACCGACCGGAACGGAACACGAGGCCACCATCAAGCTCGGAGCACCCAAGCATGTCATTGCCTCGCGCCTCTCCATTCAGCCCGAATCCCTGTCGCGCATCCTGCGTAACCTGCAGCTCGAAGGACATATCACAGTCGAAGATAACCTGATTCATATCAAGGACATCAGTACGCTGGGCTAAATCTGTTACGAAAATGTATATATTGATATGGATCAACGACAATCCTTGCGACCGGACTTATAAGTATCGGATGAATACGAGTACCGGCCAGCAACAGCTTGTCTACTGCAGGTTCTGCCGCAGCGGCTGAACCTGGCCCTGTAAAAAAACCCGAGAAAAACAATGAATCCAGCGAACATCATCTCCTTGATAACATTACTCATGCTTGGCCTGTTGCTGGTAATATTTGTTGTATGGCTAATAGTCGCCATTATTTTTAATACCCGTGCCGGCATGAAGTACCGGCAGGGACTGGCGGACCAGCTTGAGCGGCTGCGGCTTGGCAAGATGCTCGCGGCACTGGGCATCGATGCAGACGGCTATCTGTCCAGTGAACGCGCCGTCGATATCCGGGAACAAATGGAGCGATGCAACGCCTGCGCCAATACCGATGAATGCGACACCCGGTTGGCCGCAGGGCCCGTGGATGCCGGCAGTATCGACTACTGTAACAACGAGGCATCATTGCAGAAAATCGCCAAACGGCTGAAAGAGTAGCTCATTAAAGGGGTTAGTGACAAAATTCAACCATTCTCATTTGTCACCAACCCCTTTATTATTTTTCAAGAAAATTTAGCGAATACTAATACACTGGAGGATTGAATGCTGACCATCACAGAACTGAATGAACAAAATCATCGTATTACCGAACTCTCGAACGTACTGAGCTATCTGTTCAAGGACAGGTCGATGTGTGACACGGGTTCCTGCTGTGATCTTTTCTATAGTTATGTCGACCTGCTCAAGAAGCACATAGAAGTGGTTGACAGGGAGATGTGCAGCGACCTGCTGAGAAGTCCCGACAAGAAGATCAACAATGTCGCCAAAAACTTCATGTCGGGATCAGTTGAAATCAAGAGAATCCTGAAAACATTTACAAAACGCTGGTGCCCGACGAAGAAAAAAGACACCCTGCATATTAATGAACATGCCCGGTTTCTGCAGGATACAGAACAGCTGTTCGAAATGGTGCTGCAACGCATACTCGATGAAACCGAGCACCTCTACCCACTGGTCCGAAGTCTGAACAAATAAGCAGCCAGGCAATAATAAAAAGGTCGGAGGGTGTGTCATCCACCTACGCCATCGGCGATGTCCAGGGCTGCTTCGATGACCTGCTGAGGCTATTGGATAAACTTGACTTCGATCCGGGCGTCGACCGTCTCTGGTTTACCGGGGACCTCGTCAACAAGGGTCCCAACTCACTGGAACTGTTGCGCTTCGTGCGTGGACTTGGCAGCGCCGCCATCAGCGTACTCGGCAACCATGACCTGCACCTTCTGGCCGTGGCTGCCGGGGCGGTCAAGATCCGCAAGAAGGACACTATCACCGAGATCCTTGATGCCCCCGACTGCGAGGAGCTGCTGTTCTGGCTGCGCCACCAGCCGGTCCTGCATCACAGCGAGACCCTTGGTTACACCATGATCCATGCCGGGCTCCCGCCCCAGTGGGATCTGGAGAAAGCCCGGCAATGTGCGCGCGAGCTGGAGACCGTGCTGCAGAACTTCAATTACGAGGACCTGTTCACACACCTTCCGGGAGACGGACCCCTGCGCTGGCAAGAAGACCTGAAGGGCTGGGGACGCCTGCGTTTCATCACCAACTGCTTCACACAGCTGCGCTGGTGCGACCACAGCGGCCGAATCGATCTGTCGGGGAAAAACCGGGGAGTGGCGGCGAAGAAAAAACGTGCCCGGCCCTGGTTCGAGATCCCGCACCGTGCCAGCAAACCGCTGCAGATACTCTTCGGACACTGGGCGAAGCTCGTGATGGCTCCGCCAGATAAAGGAGCCACGGGCGTGATTCCCCTGGACACAGGCTGTGCCAACCATGGTCAGTTCACCGCATTTCGACTCGAAGACCGCCGCCACATCAGGCTAAAGTGCAAAAACAAGGCCGTGCCATGGAAAAGTCTCACGTCGCCTGACCGCAGCACCCGGGAAGGCCAGGATGGCAGCTTTCCTGAATGAAGAACACATGAAACGAATCACCCGGATTTGCGCTGCGGGGTTTGTTGCCGCACTGCTGGGCCTGGTCACCGTCGCGTCAGCGACGGCAGACGAAATCCGGGTGGCCGTCGCCAGCAATTTCGCCGACACTCTCCGGGAGATTGCCGGGCGCTTCGAGCAACAAAGCGGACACAGGGTCACCCTGGTGTCCGGCTCCACCGGCATGCACTACGCCCAGATCAGGAACGGCGCGCCCTTCGATGCCTTCTTCGCCGCCGATATGAAGCGGCCCAGACTCCTTGAAGAGGAAGGCGCGACGCTAGCGGATAGCCGTTTTACCTATGCCGTCGGCAAGCTGGTCCTGTGGAGCCCCAATGAGGATTATGTGGACCCGGCAGGCGAGTTGCTCGAACAGGGTGATTTCCGCCACCTGGCGCTGGCGAACCCAAAGCTCGCTCCCTACGGCCGGGCCGCCCGGGAAGTGCTGGAGAAACGCCGTCAGTGGCAGGACTTGCAAGACAGGATGGTGCGCGGCGAAAACATCGGCCAGACCTTCCAGTTCGTCAAAAGCGGCAACGCCGAGCTCGGTTTCGTCGCCTGGTCCCAGATTCAGCGGCCCGGCCAGCCACTGGCAGGGTCCTGGTGGGAGATCCCGCAAGCGCTTTACTCCCCTATCGAGCAACAGGCGGTCTTGTTGAAGGACAATCCGGTGGCTCGTGATTTTATGGCCTTTGTCCGCGGAACAGAGGCACTTAAGATCATCGGGGCTTACGGCTACGGGACGCACTGATGATCAGTGATGCGGACCTGGTCGCACTGCGCGTGACCTTGCAGCTGGCGGGGCTCACTACCCTCATCCTGCTCGTACTCGGCACGCCGCTGGCCTGGTGGCTCGCACGCAGCCACTGGCGCTTCAAGTTCCTGGTGGAGGCGGTGGTGGCGCTGCCGTTGGTGTTACCCCCGACGGTGCTCGGTTTCTATCTGCTGGTGACCCTCGGCCCTCATGGGCCGGTGGGCAGTCTGATGGAAGCATTGGGCGGGCGTCCGCTCGCTTTCACCTTCGCCGGTCTGGTGGTGGGCTCGGTCATCTATTCCCTGCCCTTCGTGGTTCAGCCCTTGCAGGGGGCCTTCACCAGCGTGGGCCGTCGCCCACTGGAAGTGGCGGCTACCTTGCGCGCGTCGCCATTCGACCGCTTTTTCACCGTTGCCGTGCCACTGGCCCGTCCGGGCTTTCTCACAGCCACGGTGCTTGGCTTCGCCCATACGGTTGGTGAGTTCGGCGTGGTTCTGATGATCGGTGGAAACATTCCCGGCCGGACCCAGGTGTTGTCCATCGCCATCTATGATCACGTGGAGTCCCTGGAGTACAGCCATGCTCACATACTGTCCGGCGGTCTGCTGATGATTTCCTTCCTGTTGCTGATAACGGTCTATGCCCTGAACCGTCGCTTCACCATGGTAAAACCATGACCATCGAGACCCGATTCCACCTCAAACGGGGCGGATTTGTCCTGGATGTGGATGTGACCTTTCCTGCCCGAGGGGCAACCGCCTTCTTTGGTCCCTCGGGATGCGGCAAGACCACGCTGCTGCGGGCTATCGCGGGACTGGTGCGGGATCCAAACGGGTTTTGCCGGGTGGGTGACGCACTCTGGCAAACCGGCAGCCACTTCCTGCCGCCGCACCGCCGGCCCCTCGGCTTTGTGTTTCAGGAGGCGAGCCTGTTTCCGCATCTATCGGTGCAGCGTAATCTTGAATATGGACTCAAGCGCGTGCCCGGGCAGCAACGCCGGGTGACCCTGAGTGAGGCGGTGGAATTGCTGGGCGTAGAAAGCCTGCTGACGCGCCGGCCACACGGTCTGTCCGGGGGTGAACGCCAACGTGTTGCGATCGCCCGGGCCCTGCTCACCAGTCCGCGTCTGTTGATCATGGATGAGCCGCTGGCCGCGCTGGACCGGGCTAGCAAACGCGAGATCCTGCCGTATCTGGAGCGACTCCATAATGAGCTTGCCATGCCCGTGCTGTATGTGAGTCACGCACCCGATGAGGTCGCCAGGCTCGCCGACCACCTGGTGCTACTCGACAGCGGGCAGGTACGCGCCGCCGGACCTATTGGCGAATTGCTCACACGCCTCGACCTGCCCAGGGAGCAAGGCGCCGAGGCCGAAGCCATCATCGAGGCGCGGGTCGCCGCTCACGACGAGAGCTATCACCTCAGCTACCTGGAGTTCGCCGGTGGTCGTTTCAGCGTCGCCCGAAACGCGCTGCCGCTCGGCCACAGCGCCAGGCTGCGTGTACTGGCGCGCGACGTAAGCATCACCTTGCAACCCCAGACAGGCACAAGCATTCTCAATATCTTCCCTGCCAGCATCGACGATCTCATAGAGGAAGGTCCGGCGCAGATGCTGGTGCGCCTTGATATCGCGGGCGTCCCCGTATTGTCCCGCATCACCCGAAAATCGGCAAAGGTACTGGCGCTCGCACCCGGGAAACAGGTCTATGCCCAGGTAAAAGCCGTCGCACTGCTGGAGTAACACAGCTCTCCCTTGTTTTCTGCGGGCTCTGCGCCAAACATCGCAATCCCGGAAGGGTCCGGCAGCGCTGCATTTCCGGGCCGGGCAAGCACCTGACCTGGTAATCAACGCTATACTCACTGTTACAAAACAACACACCGGGTAACAGCAGCATCTGATGGGCATCTATCAAAAGTACATATTACCCAGGGCAACGCACTTTCTGTGCGGGTCGCAACCGGCCATGATACAGCGTGCCAAGATAGTGCCGCTGGCCACCGGCCGGGTACTGGAGATCGGCATAGGCACGGGACTAAACCTGCCCTTCTATGCAGCAGACAAGGTGGAGCACCTCTGGGGACTGGACCCCGCCAGAGAGATGTGGGCACTGCGGGAAGACAGGCGGAATCCTGTTGACTTCGACATGGAATTCATCGAGGCCTCCGCATGCGACATACCACTGGAAGACAACAGCGTGGATACCGTACTGATCACTTATGCCCTCTGCAGCATCCCGAATGTACCCCTTGCCCTGGAAGAGGCACGCCGGGTTCTCAAACGCAACGGGCAACTGATCTTCTGCGAGCACGGTGCCGCCCCCGACCACGATGTGCGCCGCTGGCAGAACCGCCTGAACCCGCTCTGGACCCGCCTGGGTGGTGGCTGCAACCTCAACCGCGAGATTCCGGCCCTGCTGGAACAGGGTGGTTTCAGGATACGCAATCTGGAGAGCATGTATATTCCGGGCTGGAAACCTGCGTGCTTCAATTACTGGGGCACGGCCAGCACGTATTGATTGCTAATCTCGTTCCCGCATATCTAAATCCGCAACCAATCTGCGAGGCACCTGCAGGTTTGATTACATTTCACATAAAGACAACCAACAGGAGCATGTTATGACTGACCAGGATAAAACATTATATGAACGCCTCGGCGGTTACGATGCCATCGCGGCTGTCGCCGATATCCTGTTGCCACGACTGGAGAACGATGCACAACTCGGGCGCTTCTGGGCGAACCGCGGAGATGATGGCATTGCGCGCGAAAAACAGTTGCTGGTTGACTACCTCAGCGCCAGTGCCGGCGGACCACTGCTGTATACCGGCAGGGACATGCTGACTTCACACAAGGGCATGGGTATCACCGGGAGCGACTGGCAGATCCTTATCGATCACTTAAAGGCTTCACTGGCCGAGCTGCAGGTACCGCAACAGGAACAGGATGACGTGCTTGCTTTTATCGATAGCACCAGGGCCGATATTGTCGAGGCATAGTAATACTGCTTCCTGCGAACACCCATCAAGGAAACGCTTACATGGACACCGTGCACTGCCCCATTACGAAGGGCAAGAGTTGGCCGATTCAGCTTTTATTCATTTTATTTTTAGGCGCCGCCTTAATTCTGCCTTAAGCATCTTACTGTAATCTCCTTGCATGCATCACATTGAGCACAGCCGCATGCAATTTAACCTGCAAGGGGTATTAAATGACAAACAAACCCTATAAGTACAATAGTATCAGCAGACGCTTGCTGACATCTGCCGTGGCGACCAACGAGCTGGACGGCATCGTTGGCACCGGGATATTGAACAGCTAGAATCAGGTCTCCCCCCGATCTTCATTCAGCCGAGCCTCAATCCGTTGCAGCGTTTGCTCCATAGTCTCAATGCGCCTGACGATATCTTTCAGGCGGTAGATCTCCTCCACCTCTTCCTCCTCAATCTCCACCTCTCCGCGCGAAACAAAGTAGGCTGAAAAACTGGCGGTCAACAGGGAGAAGAATCCGACACCAAACAAAATCACTACAGCGCCGAACACCTTGCCAGCCCCACTCTGCGGCACAGTATCGCCGTATCCCACTGTCGCTACCGTCACCCAGGCCCACCAGATCCCGTCCCAGATGGTATCGATACTCGGATCGATACCCGCAATAAGAAGCCCCGACATCAGGGTAAATGCCAGCGCCACCAGCAATGTCGTCCCCAGATGATTTCGCTCCAGGACCTTGCGTATGGTATCCGACGTGTTTAACAACAACGGGAAAATCAAGAGTACTCTAAGTGCCCGCAAAGCAGCGGCATGGGTGCCACCGCCCCATAGCAATGGTACACCCATGCTGATAATAAGCAGGTTCATCCAGTTGTTGCGGAGATAACGTAGCTTGTTCTCCACCAGGCTGGTAAGCACCACTGTTTCAAGCACAAAAAACAGCCAGATGATCCAGTCGGTGAACTGGTCAATCCTTGCAGGGTAAATACCTTTTGCTTTCAGATACCATTCGATCACTATCCACATGGCCAGCAGAATCATGGGCAATTCGAAACGGCTGGCCCAGAGCCGCGCCGCTGACCGTTCGTCTGCTGCGACGCCGGGCAAGCCGATCAGAAAATTAATAGTAGTGCTGAGCATGACAGTCCTGCTTAATCCCGGATTAACCGGACTGCCTGCACATTCATACATTCCCCCGACGGATCGCACATCTTCAGTTCCATCTCAACCAGTCCTTGAATAAAGTTCAAGGTATATTACTTTTTTCGCTGCAGAAAATCTTTACGCCGCGATAACAGTCATCAATTTGCCGGGCGCTTCAGCAGGATTACAGGCAAGGCACGGGCAAGCGGCCGCCATCGGTGGTGACCTTGAGGTTGTCGATGTCTTCGTAATTGACCATCAATACCTTGCCGGTTTCCTTCACATTGACGATGACATATTTCAGCGCCGTCAGCCGTTCATGGACGACATCAGGAATGACAATCTCGGGAATCCTGAAACGCCGGGCAATCTTGAAACTCAACTCCTGCAAGGCAACAAAGGGACACAGCCAGCCGCAATACACACCGCGTCCCCACAGCAGCGTTGACTGCCCCTGCCATCATCAACACCCCCACAACCAGCCACACAAACGCAGCCAAGAAAGGCTGAAGGAAAATATTAGTTGAGTGATTCATCATGAATGGAGTTGGCAGCATAACGATTCGTACTGCTATAGTTAAGAGACACCTTTTAAGAGACACCTTTGCGGCACACAGAAAAAGGATGGCAAGACCATGAATACAAAAGCTGAACTTGAGGCAACCATTAGCGATATGGTACAGGCTGGCAAGGGCATTCTGGCAGCCGATGAAAGTGCACCAACCATTGCCAGGCGCTTTTCCGCCATCGATGCCGAATCAACGGAACAGAACCGTCGCAGTTACCGCAGCATGCTCTTCACCACACCGGGGCTCAATGAATTCATCAGTGCCGTCATCCTGTTCGAGGAGACGCTGACACAACAGTCAGATGACGGCATACCACTGCCGGAAGTTCTTGCGAAACAGGGCATTGTGCCTGGCATCAAGGTAGACAAGGGCTTGAAACCACTTGCCAACGCAGCAGGCGATAAAATCACGCAGGGACTGGATGGCCTTGCTGAGCGCCTGCAGATCTACAAGACACAGGGGGCACGCTTTGCCAAATGGCGCGAAGTATATCCAATCAGCAAGCACAACCCGACCGCACTCGGTCTCGAAGCCAACGCGGAAATGCTGGCGCGTTATGCCGCCGTCTGCCAGACAGAAGGGTTTGTACCCATTGTCGAGCCCGAGGTACTGATTGACGGCGACCACACCATTGAGCGCAGTGCGCTAGTCATCGAGACAGTGCTGCACGCCGTGTTCCATGCCCTGCACCGCCACAAGGTGGTTCTCGAATGCATCGTGCTCAAGCCCAGCATGGTGACTCCGGGCAAGGACCACCCGCCCAAGGCCAGCCCTGAACAGGTAGCCGAGGCAACAATACAGGTGTTCAGGCGCACGGTACCGGCAGCCGTACCGAGTATCAATTTCCTTTCAGGCGGTCAGACCCCGGAAGAGGCAACGGCCAACCTCAATGCCATGAATGCAATGTATCCGGATGCGCCCTGGGAACTGTCATTCTCCTACGGGCGAGCACTGCAGGAACCTGCACTGAAGTCATGGCAGGGGATAACTGAAAATAAAGCTGCGACTCAACAGGCCCTGTACCAGCGCGCTTTACTTAACGGTGCCGCCCGGACCGGTGAATACACACCCGCCATGGAATCGGAAACATTTATCTAGTGTGGTGTAACGATTAACGTGCACCTATCAGAGGTCCACAAATGAGCCAGGACAAGGCGCAGTCTGCAGTTAATGGTTATTCCCTTAACAAGGGCTGCAACGCCGTATTGGGTTATTTGTGGGCCTCCCTTCGGGCGAGGCGAGAAGCCGTCATCTGCAGTGTTGCGTCTCGTGGAAAGGACACGCCATTCCCGGCGAGACGCGCCTTGCAGATGACGGCTTCTCGTCTTGCTGATACGTACACGTTAATCGTTACACCACACTAGAAACTTACCCCTGCTGTAAACAGTAGGCCAGCGATTCCCAGCACGTACATGTCGGCACCAAAACGTCCCTTCTTGTAACCGATGCCCGGAATAATTGCCGGGGCTATGCCGAGGCCATTATTCGGGATTTTGTCCTTGAATTCACCCTTGTAGCCATGGATCAGTCCGGCGGTTATCTTGGCGTGGAAACCTTCCAGCTGGCCATGAAAATTCCAGCGCTTGCCGCCATATAGATACTGGGAGAACTGATCGAAGGAATTATTGAACAACGCCAGACCGTACGACCAGTTATTGGATTTTACCGCTTCCAGACTGGTAAATAGTCTGTTGCCGGCATAATCATCGTCGTTTTCGTAATGTATGTAGGTGCCGGCCTGAAAAGTCAGATGGTCAAAGTTGTACCAGTGTTCTTCCGCCAGTACCCCGAAGGGGGCAAGCAATGACAGGCACATGACTAACCAATACATTTTACAGGGGAACATGCTTGGCGAAAATCTAGAGTAAATGATAACTGTTCATGGCATATATTCTCTGCAGAACTGGCGCTTTGTCAAAAAAAAGCCACTGTGCCCCGGCATGTTCCCGATCGAGAACCCGCCAGGGCAGAGTGGCTTGACGGTGCGGCCGCTGGCCGCGCCCGGTTGCTTTACCCGCCGACCTTGATACCGAGTTTCTCGATGGTCTTCAGGGTCAGGCCGCCATGTGGCAGGTTATGCTTGCGCTGGTAGGCGTCGATCGCCTGCATCGTGGCATTCCCAAGTGCGCCGTCGACCGTCCCGGGATTGAAGCCGGCCTTCTCCAGGGCACTCTGGATTTGCATAACCAGTTCCTTGGTGGTGTTGGTTTCGCACAGTACCGGGCGCCATTCCAGTTGGGCAGCGGACACCTTGGAGCGTTTGGGCACGATCTGGTGCTTGGCCGGGATTGGAATCCGCTTCTCAGAGGGAGGGGCGACCAGCTTGCTCATGCGCACGGTCTTGATCTTCGCAGGCACCGCCACTTTCTCGACGGTTGCCTTCTCCTTGATGACCTGCTTTTTAATGGTCTTGTACCTGGCCGGCACCGCAGCCAGACACAGGGTCTTGCCAGTGGCCTTGCCCTCGCCGACAGTACCTTCCAGTTCCCATGACAGCTTGGCATCGGAGACCTTTTTCCGCTTCTCGACGATCTGGTATTCGGCCTCAATGGCCGTGCGCTGCTCCTGTGCAGGCTTGACGAGCTTCCGGACCTTGACGATCTTGTACTCTGCGGGGATCTCCACCTTCTTGATGCTGACCGGGGTCTTGAGCACCTGTTTCTCGAGGGTCTTGTACTTGGCCGGAACCTCTACCAGACACATAATCTCGCCAGTAGCATTGCTCACCTTTTCATTCAGGCCGCGGCCCTTTTTCCAGGTAGTGTAGGCAGGTGATTCCAGCACCTTTTCGGTGATGACATCATACTCTGCAGGTACCTCTACCAGCTTTTCCGATGCTTCCTTGACCAGTACCTTTTCCTCGACCCACTCAAATTCGGGGGCACTGGTGGTGATGTCCTCGGAGGCAGCCTTTTTCAGCAGTTTTTCGGTTTCCGTCTTGAACTGGGCTGGCTGATAGAATTCGTTAAAGCATTGCTCCGGATTGGCGATCTTCGGCAGGCCGAGAGCAAGTGCGGCTGTTACCATCTGGCCGCTGGCAGCCTTGGCCTTCGCGCCAGATCCCATGCGCCATTCGGTATAAGCTGCCTCGATCTCCACCTTTTCCTCTTTGGTTTCAAACTTGGCTGGCACTACAACCAGCTTCTCGGACTCTGGCTGCACCGGGACATTGACCTCGGTCCATTCGTACTTGGCGGGGATTACCTCAATCTTTTGGCTGGCATCGGCGACGAGGACATTCTCATCGACCGTCTTGTATACCGCGGGCACCATGACCTTGGCGTAACATTCACCGGCACGGGCATTTGGCGGTAGCAGTCCGGCACCGGCCGCTGCGCCCATCTCCTCCCGGTCCGCTGCAATGACGGCAGCGCTACCGAGTACGCCCAGTGCTATGCCTGTTGCGGCAATACGGGCATTAAAGAGTTTGTTGCGAATTACCATAAAACCTCCTGTCCTTTTTCGTTGGTTGTACTGCATAAAAATACGTTAAAAAGCTGTTGCTATAGCAACCAGCAGGGAATGCGGGTGTGAATAAATGTAAACAAACAGTGCCTGGAAATGTATTGCCTAGTGCAAGAATTGCGCGGCATGCTAGCACCACTGACCCGCTATCACAAACTGACGTGCAGCTCAAAGTTTCCTGGTACCAGGAGAGAGCAGGACGCTTGCTCGCCTTGCGGAATTCATTGCGATAGGAATAAGTGGCTTGAGTGGACTTGTTGAAATGGTTTCGATGAACAGCAGGAATATAGTAAGAGTTGGCTGAGGTGGCAGATGACAGCTCAGACACCGAAATCACCTGTTTTTAGCATGGCTTTTTGCTGGAAATACAGTACTAATCGGCCACCATCACGATCAGCACAGACCCCTGTATCCGCTCTGCCAGGTCGGCAAGCGGGGCCGGCGATGCAGGTAGTTGTTCCGCTGCGGCTGTCTGCTGCAGTACCTGGGACAGCATGCTGCGCAACACCTCCACCTTGATGGCGTAGCTGACATTCGGCAATACCTGCGGTTCCGCCGTGTCGCCGTAGGCACCCAGCATGGATGTCACCACGCCCACCACGGCACCCTCCATGTTCAGCAACGGCCCCCCGCTGTTGCCTGGCTGAATAGGGACGGAGATCTGGTAGCTGTCAGGATCATCCCGGTAGCCATTGAGGGAGCTGATGATGCCATCACTCAACTTCGGTGTGCGGCCCATGATGTCGATACGCGGGTAACCGATGGTAAAGACGCGACTGCCCGGACGTTGGCCGGCGCTGGCCAGCGGCAGGGCCGGTGGCAGGCTGCCGGATTCACTGACGCGCAGTAATGCCAGGTCATGCTCCGCATCACGCAGGACCACGCTGGCCGTCAGCTGTGTACCCTTTACATCAATCAGTTGCACGTTTTCTACACCGGCCACCACATGGTTATTGGTCACTGCATAGCCACTAACGACGGGCCAGGCAGTGCCGACAGAGAAACTGCTCAGGTGATCCCCGGAATCCTCCCCCTCTGAGGTATGTGCCACGCTTGCCAGCGGGACCGTGTCACTGTTCGCCACCAGTGCGGTCTGTGCCTCGGACTGCCCCTGTTCTGCCGCCCGGGTCAACCAGCCGTGTACGGCAGCACTGCTGCGCGGCACTCCCATGTATTGCTGCAGGTGCTCGGCCAGCTGGTACTGCGCATCGGCGAGCCCCTGTACGGCGGCTTGCCGGAACCAGTATGCCGCCCTGAGTGGATCCTGCCGAATGCCGCCACCGTTGGCATACATCAGCGCCAGGTTGAACTGGGCCACTGCCAGTCCGTTCCTGGCCGACTGCCGGTACCAGTACGCCGCCTGCTGTGCGTCCCTGGCAGTACCTTGTCCATATTCGTACATGAACCCCAGGTTGCTCTGTGCATGCATGTCATCCAGTTCGGCCAGCGGCAGCCAGAGTGACAGGGCGTGGCGGTAATCACCGGCTTCATATGCATGCCAGCCGAGGGTGAAAGGATCGCCAGCCGGTGGCAGGGGGGCGGCAGCGAAGATTGCCGGGCACAGCAGCAATATCAGTGCTGCCAGGATCTGTGTACCGGTCGGGATGCCTGCGCTTGCTCTCATTTCGCCACCTCGTGTAACCCTGTGGTGCAGCTGTAATCCCGGTGTATGATGTAATGGCCCACAGTAAGGGGCTTAGCGGCTGGCCGTAAATGCAGCTTGAGCCGGGCCGGAATGCTTATTACTGACTTCGGACGCCAAAACCCGAGTTTCGTAAGTAGTTCCCACAATGCTCATCACTCTGACCGATTTGTTATTCTTCATTCTCGTCTCCCGGGATGAAGAATAACAAATCAATCAGAGTAGCTGTTCCCTGCCTGGTCGCAGACCGATTATGAAAGCCACGCCATGGACTCGCCTAACCACATAATAATGAAGGATATCAACCTGCCAGCACAGAAATCAGCTGTCCAGCTGCGCGTCGCGCAGCTGGACATACTTTACGATCAGACGCGCGTGACACTGGCAGCAAGCATTGCCGCCGCTCTGTTCCTGGTCTTCATCTTCTGGTCAGTCGCGGAAAGCAAAACACTCGCCAGCTGGTTCTTGCTGCTGCTGACAGTTAGTGTGGTGCGTGCAAGCTTTGTCATTGCCTACCAGCGTTCCGGCAGCAGACAGGAAAGAACCGATTTCTGGCTCGGCCTGCACCGACTGGGGCTGGTGATTTCAGGCGGCATCTGGGGTGTAAGCACCCTGCTGCTTCCACCGGAAGGGTCCCTTGTCTATATAGGTATCACTCTGCTCTGGATCTGCGGGTTGGCCGCCGGCTCGGTAGCGGCGCTTGCAGTGATGCTCAGTGCGTTTTTTTCCTTCGTATTACCCGCCTTGATACCCAGTGCGCTGTTTTTGATCCTGACCGGCGACACCAACAATTCGATCATGGGCTGTGGCCTGCTGATGTATCTTGGTTTCCTGTCACTGAATGCGTGGCGCATGCACAAGACCCTGATAAACGGACTGTGCCTGCAGCTCGAAAATCGTGAACTTGTCACTCACCTGGAGAGCGAGAAAGATCAGATCGAAAAACTAAACGACATGCTGGAACAACGCGTCGACAAGCGTACCCGGGAACTGCGTTGCGCTGTAGAAACAATGGAGGGGCAGATCGCCAAACATCAACTCATCGAAAAGGCGCTGCGGGAAAGCGAAGAACGTTTTCAGCTGGCTATGCTGGGCG